>Ga0209404_10001902_pt1 | contig 13454 bp, 8 predicted proteins | sample TroAtlMetagenome_2_FD_187447 | JGI IMG/M metagenome (GOLD analysis project Ga0209404, IMG submission 187447) | Marine eukaryotic phytoplankton communities from Atlantic Ocean - Tropical Atlantic ANT8 Metagenome (SPAdes) (version 2) | ecosystem: Environmental > Aquatic > Marine > Oceanic | place...
CAGTACTCGCAATTATTCTTATTTTAAGAGCTTCTCCAGCAGTAAACAACGCCTCTACTCCATGTGCTAAATTTTTAGTGGTAAACAATGCTTTTACCTTGCGACCAGAAGTAACTACTGAAGGCCGCAACATTATCAAACGCTTTGCCGTTTTTTTACCGAAACGATTCAATCGCTCGCAATATTCCACTTCTTCTGCTGCAAATAAATCGGTATTAAATCCATCTATTTTTCGAAAAGCATTTGCTTTACAGAACAAGAAAGAGCCAGCTGCCCATCCCATGATTTTAGCCAAGGTGTTCCAAATATGAACTGTCTGACACGCAAGCCAAGGACCACTATCAAACCTCACAGGAGCTCCACCTCCTATGCAATTACCGGAAACAATCGCCCGCATCATATCTCGAAATAATTCTGAAGATACTTGGGTATCCGCATCAACAAATACTAACCAATCACCCTTCGCAACTCGGGCTGCAGCGTTACGAGAAGCAGAAATTTGATTAAAGGGTTCAAAAACCACACGAACTCCATACGTTCTAGCAATCTCAGCGGTTGCATCAGTTGAATTGTTATCGCACAAGACTATTTCACTTCCCCAACCAGCCGATTCAAAAACTCTGCTGGCATTTTTAATGGCCTCTAGTGTATTTGGAAGATACTTAGCTTCGTTGAAAGCTGGGATTACAATCGAAACAATCATTTAAGTAATTCAATCTTCAATAAATAATTTTAAACGATCCTTAAGTTGCTGTGGCAGTCGTTTAACATTGCTCCTTGTACCCGTACAACCATGTAACGTCTCACCTTCTAGTATAAGAATTGAACCCTTCTTGATCCTGTAACCAAAACCAAGTCTTGCCCCCTTGAAAATTGTTGTGCGACATTCGATGATTAATTCGTCATCGTACTCCGCAGGAGCAAAATATTTTAACTGAACTTCGGATACAGGAAATAAATAACCTTGTTTATGATAGTCGCGAAATGTAGTGCCAAGGTGACGAAAAAACTCACCCCGAGCCTCCTCCAAAAGATACAGATACCGCCCATAGTATAAATGATTTCCATTCGTACAGTCACCATAAGTTACTCTATACAAATGAGAGTATGCCTTTAATTGCATACCGGAGTTTAACTAGCACCTCATACTCTATCAATCCAGCTGCAATTCTTCTGGTATTTTCATAGAAAATCGCTAGTTTTTGCCCCCATGTCTTTCCTTCATATAAAAGCGTTCAGGCGTATGGCCAAACGGATTGGACTGGCCGGACTTTTCGTGATGGCAGCCGGAGGCGCGGTTGCGGATCAACCTAAGTGGATTTGGAGCTCCAAGAACGCCAAAGACGGTGAGACACTGTTCTTCCGAAAAGCCATCAAGCTAAACAAGGAAACCAAGTCGGCCAAGCTAACAATGTCTTGCGACAACGGATTTGAGGCTTATATCAATGGAAAAAAGGTGTTAGCTGGCAGCGAATGGACCATCGCACAAACGGTGGACGTCAAAAAACACCTCAAACGCGGTAAGAATGTGATTGCCGTTCGCGCGTGGAACGACAGTAGCAATGTTGCAGGTCTGGTGGGACAACTTGATGTCGCCAGCATCACGGCACGGCACAAGCTGTATTCCACTGACAAATCATGGGTCTTTAGTAGTAAAAATCCTGAGGGCTGGGAGAGCCTGGGCTTTGATTCACAGAGTTGGAAGACCTCCCAGGAAACAGGTGAACTCGGCGATGCCCCGTGGGGTAATGTCTTTACCCTCGCCCAAAAAGGCGGCACTGATGCCCCAAAAAGTAATCCAACTGATCTCAAACTGGCCAAGGGTTTTAAGTCCGAGTTACTCTATAATGTGCCGAAAGGATCGCAAGGATCATGGGTTGCCGTCTGCGTAGACGACAAGGGCCGCATCATCGCCAGCGACCAAGGAAACAAAGGACTATACCGGATCGATCCGCGCGGTGAAGAGATCAAGGTGGAGAAGCTCAATATCAACATCTCCAGCGCACAGGGCCTACTTTATGCGCACGGTGCGTTGTGGGTGAACATCAACGGCAAAAATGCCGGTGTCCATCGCCTCACTGACACCAACGGAGACGATCAGTTTGATAAAGATGAATACCTCAAACCAATGCAGGGTGGTGGTGAACACGGCCCACACGCCCTTGTACTTAGTCCGGACAAAGAACATATATATGTTATAGGCGGTAACCACACCAAGTTACCCAAAACAGATACTTCTGTGGTTCCCACTAACTGGGATGAAGACCTACTTCTAAAACGACTTCCAGATGCCCGAGGCCATGCGGCAAGTATTCGTGCTCCAGGAGGCTGGATCGCTCGATTCGATAAAGATGGAAAAAACTGGGAAACAGTTGCGATTGGTTTTCGAAATCAATACGACATGGCTTTCAATATAGACGGGGAGCTTTTCTCATATGACGCCGATATGGAGTGGGATGCTGGCACCCCGTGGTATCGACCTACCAGATTGTATCACGTCACTAGTGGAGCTGATTTCGGCTGGCGCACGGGAACTGGCAAGTGGCCTCAGTGGTTTCCTGATATGCTGCCTCCAGCCTACGATATCGGCCCGGGATCTCCCGTTGGTGTAACATCCGGCTTGGGGGCCAAGTTTCCAGCTAAATATCAAAAAGCTATTTACTGCCTCGATTGGACCTATGGCACCATGTCAGCAATGTTCCTCACACCGGCCGGCGCCTCTTACACTGCTGAACGAGAAGAATTCGTAGCTAGTTCACAAATGCGCATGACCGACGCTGTAATCAACCCTTATGACGGTGCGATGTACTATACCGTAGGTGGACGCGGAGGCCAAAGCGCCCTACACCGAGTCACTTACGTTGGTAAGGAGAGTACGGAGCCAGTTAAGGCTAAATCTACCAACGCAGCCGATCGTAAACTTCGCCACAGTCTCGAAGCATTGCACAAACCAAAAACAGCCGGCGCTGTGGATAAGGCATGGAAGCACCTCGGTCACAATGACCGCCATATACGCTGGGCTGCACGTATTGCAATTGAGCTTCAACCAACCTCAGAATGGCAAACCAAAGCGTTGGCAGAAAAGAATGCACAAGCTTCTTTGACTGCACTCTGTGCCCTTGCCCGCCAAGGTGATGCAAGTCTTCAGGGGGAACTTGTCAAAGCACTTAATCTCATTAACTGGGCCGAACTAAAACCAGCACAACAAGCTGAATTATTGCGAGTTTACCAGCTTGCATTCATACGTATGGGGAAACCATCCGCTGCTATCGCATCATCTGTAGAAAAGAAACTCGATCCAATATATCCTGCCCCGATGGCTTCGTTAAATCGCGAGTTATGCACTTTACTCGTTTATCTCGAGTCACCAAATGTCGCAAGCAAAACCCTTGCTCTTATGTCCCAGAGTGCAGATCAATCTAAATACAACTGGAGCAACGATCTTTTAAACCGAAACTCAGGCTACGCCCGAGCGTTCGCCGCAACAGCAGCTTCATCACCTCAGCGTGACCAAATTCATTATGCCAAGGAACTGCGAAATCTTAAAAATCACTGGACCGACAAACAACGTCTCGAATACTTCCGCTGGTATCGAAAAGCTGAGAGTTTTAAGGGCGGCAACAGCTTCGCCGGATTCTTAAATAACTTCCGCAAGGAAGCGCTTGCCAATGTGCCTAAAGATCTACTGAATGAAATCGAAAAAATCCAGAAAGCCCCTATCATTGATGGACCTCCTTTCGATATTGACGCCAAACTCGCAGTCGGTGTCACGCCACCAATGAAATTTGACAAGGTTGAACTCAAGGTAAAAGCCGGTGCCGGCGTGGAACTCGCCTTCACGAACAATGATCCGATGCCAATGATGCACAACTTACTCATCATCGAGCCTGAGTCGCGAGTGGATATCGTTACTAAAGCCGCCAATATGGGTGCAGCCGGCATGATCAATAGCTTCGTTCCAGATAGTGATAAAGTCATCGCAGCTACACCTTTAGTGCTGACTGGCAACACTTACAATCTCTACTTCAAGGCTCCAACTAAGCCGGGTAAATACGAATACGTTTGTACTTACCCTGGGCACGGATTCTCAATGTGGGGCACTCTCATCGTCGAGTAGGACGAAATATTATTAACAATTCAAAAGCGCCGTTTAACGACGGCGTTTTTTATTTCTCTACATCCGTTTTTGTACTACTAGCCAACCGGCGAGCAGTGAAGGTTCGAAGCTTTTGAATCTTGCATTTTGAAATGAACCGAATGGCTTCGGCTCGATCTTCTACTACTGCTGGACTAATGCCATACCAGATCATTAGCGGGAGCATAGAATCATTAGCAAAGGTATCTTTCGAGGCAAGCCAACCAGCCAGGTCCCAGCGTTTAGAAAAAGGAAGCAGGCGCATAATAGAAGCTAAATGAAGCTGAACTAGACCTGAATGTTCAGTCTTGGCCAAAGACTCGAACCGAGCCAAAGCCTTATCGGAAACCTTCCCATCATCCGTAAGGAACTTTATAGCCCAAACTCGAACGTGCTCATTTCCATCATACGACTGATCCAGTAACCAAGACTGATCCGCCTCCCCAATAGCATATAAAGCCCACATAGCACGTAACCGGTGCTGGACAGATTTCGATTTTTTATACAGAAATCTCAAGGACTTTTGTATCTGATCAAGTTTTTCCCCTTTAGACGCTCGTTCCTGCAACAATCTACGCGCCATTCTAGAATGCCACTCGTTGGGATGAGACTGAATATTCACCAATTCCAACGAACTTAATTCCTTAAGCGGCTTAACTAGCCTCTTGGTTTCTCCGTATGAGATTTTAAATATCCGACCACTTGTTCGATGAACACCATCACTTTCATGGCATTCCCCAATATCTGACCAATCAAGTACATAAACTCCACCATCTGGACCACAACTCAATTCTATTCCACGAAACCAGACATCATTCGTGAGCATAAAATCGTCAGAATGTTTACCAACATACCCTGCATTTAAACGCAGTAATTTATCCTGATTAATTCGACGCCCATGTAAATTCAAAGTAAACACACTACCCTGATACTCTTCCGGCCAGTTATTCCCCCCGTAAATCATCATACCACTATGAGCATGGCCTCCGCCAGCTGCATCAGTAGCCGAAGTCATGCCATCTTTTTTAAGATCAGACCATTGTTCATTACCAACATCCCAGTGATAATGATCAGCAGTCTGAGGAATCAGCTCGTAAAGGTGTTTTTTGAAATGGTCACCATACATTCGTTTATAATACGCACCAGGAATTACATGCCAAAGATGGCCAATAACGGTGTTGATAAAAAATAATTGACCATGTTCATCCCAATCGTGACCCCAAGGATTAGTGGTTCCTTCTACCACTACTTCGAACGTCTTTATCACAGGATGATAGCGAAAAATACCACAGCTCATTTTCACTCTTTCCTCTTTAGAGGCATTCGGTTTACCAATATTTGACGTGGCTAATATTCCGTGCCGTCCATAGAGCCATCCGTCGGGCCCCCAACGCAGACCATTAACAATATTATGGCGTATACGGTCGCTTTCGAAACCATTCAGGATAATTTCCGGATCACCATCTGGCACATCGTCTCCGTTACGATCGGGCAGAAACAAAAGATTTGGAGCTGCGGCAATCCACACTCCGCCAAATCCTATTTCAATACCCGCAATGCGGGAGCCCTTATCCCAAAACACCTTCCTCTTATCAAATACACCGTCATGATTTGTGTCTTCAAAAATTAGAATGCGATCATTCATTCTCGTATCGAACTGCAATTGCGAATTGGCATATGTATAACACTCGGCAACCCACAGGCGTCCAAGACTGTCCCAAGCCATCGCGATTGGTTGTTGCACTAAAGGCTCTGCCGCACTGAGTTGAACCTTGAACCCCTTTGGCACTGTAATTTTATTAAGTGCCTGGGCGGAATTCAAAAATGGGGAAGACAACTCCTGCGTATTAAACAGCTTTTGTTCAGCAGTAACACCTGATTGAATCGTGCTAACCAGTGCCGTAATCAGAAAAAAACGCATCATCAATGTGGTTGCTGAATAAAACGCTTCCTACCTAAGAACGTCAATCCGGAACTTAACCATCTTGACATCTCAGTGATTCTCACAAAAATCCTCCACCCATGGCAAACAACGAATTTAAAAACGTAACTGCAGTGGCCAAAGCCAATGTTTATTTTGATGGAAAAGTCGTCAGTCATACTATCACCCTTGCAGATGGAAGCAAAAAAACGCTTGGAATGATTTACCCCGGAAAATTTCACTTCAACACCGACCAAGCAGAGCGCATGGAAATCATCGCAGGAAATTGCTCTGTCAAAGTGGAAGGCGACTCAATCACCACCGACTACACCACCGACCAACACTTCGACGTCCAAGCCAAGAGTAGCTTTGATATAGAGATCAAGGAGGGAATCTGCGAATACATCTGCTCATTTATTGATTAAGCTAGATTAATCTCTCATCCAATAGAGATCACTCCAGAGTGCAGTGTCGTTTTTTTGAGGTCGACCGGGAGTCGTTCGACCATTTTGGATGATCTCGGTGATACGTTTACCTAAGCGATTGGCCACATCCGGATGCTTCATGATAAGGTTACTGGCCTCACCAGGATCAGTTGAAAGATTATACAACTCCCTTTTTGAATCCTTACGCTCACTCTCCATAATCAACTTCCATTTACCCTCGCGCACTGCATATCGACCTCGCATGCCATGATGAATCATGGCCAAACGCTGTGGAGCAACCTGACCAGTCAACGCGCGATAAAAACTGACACTGTCTTCGCCTGAGTTGTCAGGAAGCTTTTCACCCAGCATATCTGCAAAGGTAGCCAAAAAGTCAGTCTGGCAAACTGGCAAACTCCACTTGCTAGCGGCCTTAACCTTGTTAGGCCAACGAACAAAAAACGGTACCCGATGCCCCCCTTCGTAAATCGAGCGTTTACCCTCACGATAAATACCATTGCTATGATGGTTAAATTTCTCAATACGTCTACGCCAAGTATTCTCAGGGCCGTTGTCGCTCGTAAACACAACTACGGTATTGTCAGCCAATTTATTATTGTCGAGCCAATCAAGCACACGGCCTACATGCCAGTCTGTCTCGATCATAAACTCACCGTACGCGCCAGCCCTGCCCTGCCCCCTAAAACGATTGAGAGGAATCACCGGCTTATGTGGTGAAGTGTAAGCAAGGTAAAGCATAAACGGCTTGCCATCCTTGGCCAACTTCGTTTGCTCCTCGAGCCACTTTATCGACTGATTAGTAAAGTAATCTAGGCAATTAATATCTATAAAATCCGAGGCCACCTCAAGGTCGCTCGAATTCAAAGGCTTAATATCGTATGGCGGTTTGATTCTGTAATCAGAAAACGCAATTTGGTTTGTTTTTTTACGGGTGAACAGTGACGGAGGCGTCTTAGGCATACGGCCATCGAACCATGCTAGTACACCATAATTCATTGATGCCGGTATTCCCCAAAAATAATCAAAACCCTTGTCTAGCGGCATATCGATCGTAGGCTTAGACCAGTCACGATTTCCTTTCTCATCAGGGAAATCCATACCCAAATGCCACTTGCCAACCATGCCTGTAACATAGCCGTTTTCTTGAAAAAACGAAGCTAACGTCATTCGACCATCAGCAATTAAGCACGCACCTTCTGCCCCCATTACACCACGCTTCATGGTGGTCCGCCACGAGTAACGACCAGTCAGCAGGCCGTATCGTGATGGAGTGCAAACCGTGTCCGAACTATGACCATCAGTAAAGGTCATCCCCTCTTTAGCTAGGCGGTCAATATTCGGTGTTTGGAATTTTGCATTAGGATTCAGGCAAGAAGCATCACCATAACCCATATCATCAACATAAATGAGAATGACATTGGGATTAGTCGCGAACGACGTTGTCACAAAGAAAAAAATGAGGAGCAGTAGACGAATTATACTCAAGGGGTTATTATTCATTCCGAGCGTATCTGCTTTTCCGCGACAAAGCCTTCGGATAAAACTATCGACCGAATAACCATGTAAGCCAAAAATTTCATGAATTTTGATGCTTAATCAATCGGAGTGCTTCCCCACCAGTCCTTATTTGGCTTAAAGCCCTTAGTAAGAAAGTTAGCATGTTGTTTTTCGAGCTGAACTTTACCTTTAGAAGCAATGGACTTTAGTCGAGCTTCACGCTTGACCACATCAAATTTAGAATCTTCTTTCGGAAAACGAGCCTTAGTTTCTTTCAGCCAATCATCGAGCTTTTTACGTAATCTCTTAGCTCTATTGGCTTCGAGCTTAGCCACGTCTTTCAACTCCCCTGGATCATTGCCCAAGTGATATAATTCATCTCGGCCATCCTCATGGTAATGAATGAGTTTCCAATCGTTCTGGCTTATAATTGATGATGGTTCACCTCCTTGGTTACCATAGTGCGGATAATGCCAAAACAAAGGTCGCTTTGCGATTTCCAAACCTTTAAGCAAAGGCACAATGCTCACACCATCGATATCATGCTTAGCTGGCAGGCTTATCCCTGCCAAATCAAGAAGCGTCGGATACCAGTCAATGCCATTGACCGGCACGGAGCTAGTAGTTCCCGGCTTCGAAACCCCCGGGGCTTTGATATAAAATGGCTCGCGAATACCCCCTTCCCACTGCCGCCCCTTACCGCCACGCAACGGCATGTTGCTAGTCGAATACGCGTCACCAGAGGATACCCCCCCATTGTCGGAGGTGAAACAAACAATAGTGTTTTTATCCAAGCCTAAGTCATTGATTTTTTTTAAAACAATGCCGACGGCATCATCCATTGACTCAACCATACCGGCATAAATCGGACAGTCCTGTACCTGACGAACATTCAATCGGCGATCAAACTTGAAGCGCTCCTTAGTAAAACCGGCAGCCTCTGCCTTATCCCGGTATTTTTTCCACAACTCGGGTGATGTCTGTATCGGTCCATGCACAGAGTAAAAGGAAAGGAACGCAAAGAACGGTTTGTCCTTATGAGCCTCAATAAACTGAGCAGTTTCTTTACCTAGGCGAATTGGAAGAGATTCACCCGGAGGGCCAGACTCAAGATTTGGATTTTTCCATGGGGAAAAAAAACCACCAATAGGGCTGCCAACATCCCAACCACCCTTATTAATTTCAAATCCGTGATCCTCTGGCCATGACCCTTTACCGCCGATATGCCATTTCCCGGCATAAAATGTTTTGTAGCCCTGGTCACGGAATGCCTCGGCTATCGTTAGCTCCGAGGCACTCAGCACACGATTGTATTCAGCAGGAAGATGAGTGTCATGCCGTCGAGTTCCACGCCATGCTTCTCCCGCTCGATCACCGATCCAGGTGGTAATACCATGATTTGTTGGATATTTACCTGTCATAATACTCGCCCGTGACGGACTGCAGACCTGACACGCCGCGTAGCCGCGTGTAAATTTCATTCCTTCACGCGCGATACGATCGATGTGCGGACTCTCGTAGTATTTAGATCCCTCGTTACTCAAGTCCTTCCATCCGAGGTCATCAGCAAGAATAAACAGGATATTTGGGCGAGCCTTGGACTTTCCATCAGCCGCAGCACCCACACCACCGAGCCAAGCCAATAACCCGGCCAGCGCCAACGACGTTGTTTTGAGTTTCATAATTTTGATAATTCGGTGCGGATGGAATCGCAGCCGGGCGTAGCTTTGTCAATCCGGCACCGTTTTCATCGTGCATCTTTGAAACAAATCGCTAGTATTCGCGTGTTCTCTCCACGGCTTGATCGCCGGTCTATTTTTTGCGTTATGTTTGATTTTTTGGCTGAAGAGCAGGCCTCCATATGCGGGGGTAGTCACCTTAAAAGGCGGGAGTTTCTGCAGATCGGCGCGCTTGGCGCTGCCGGATTGTCACTGCCTCAACTACTATCCGCTAAAGAAGCCGGTGCTGTCCGACCTGGTCACGACAACCGCGCCTGCATCATGATCTTTAATCTCGGCGCTCCGAGTCACGTGGATTTGTGGGATATGAAACCAGACGCACCTCGTGAAATCCGTGGCCCATTCAAACCAATCCGCACCAATTCCCCCGACATCGACATCTCGGAGATACTCCCTCGACATGCGAAGATAGCCGACAAATTTTCACTCGTGCGGACCGTTCATCACGGCGGCGCGGCAGTGCACGATGCGGGTTGGCAGATCATGCAAACAGGCCGTCGTTTTACAGGCGGTATCCAAACACCCCATGCCGGAGCGGTTGCCAGTCATCTACTCGGTCGCAAGAGCGACCTTCCACCGTTCGTTGTGCTCCCGGAGTTGATGGGACGCGGCGGGGGCAACATGCCCAACGGTCAAGCCGGAGGGTTCCTAGGCAAGGCGCACGATCCTTTTGCGCTGAACGCTAACCCGGCACAGAAGAATTTCAAAGTTCCTGACCTATTGCCTCCCGATCAAATCGGAGCTGCGCGATTCGATCGTCGACGTAAGATGCGCGACATCATCGATGGCGCAGTAAAGAATTTTGAAGCTAGTGAGGATGCACGACTGCTCAACGACAGCTTTCACTCCGCCTTCCGTATGATGACCAGTGAACAAGCTCGAGCAGCGTTTGACATCACCAGAGAAAAACTGGCCGTGCGTGAACGCTACGGCATGAACCGCTTTGGCCAATGCTGTCTACTCGCCCGCCGCCTCGTCGAGAACGGTGTCCGAATGGTCACCATTAACAGCTTCCTCACCGTGTTCGATCAACTCTCATGGGACATTCACGGCTCCAAGCCATTCATCTCCATCAAGCAGATGAAGGAGCAGGTAGCCCCAATGTACGATCAGGGCTACAGCGCGTTGATCGAGGATCTGCACGAACGCGGACTGCTCGACGACACAATGGTGACTACACTATCGGAGTTCGGCCGCACTCCCAAGATTAACCCGGCAGGCGGACGCGACCATTGGCCACAATGCTTCACCTGTTCCTTTGCAGGCGGAGGCGTGCAAGGTGGACAGGTTGTGGGTAAAAGCGATCCCATAGGTGGCTTTCCTGCAGAGCGACCGGTGGAACCAGGTGACGTTGTGGCGACGATCTTTCACAGTCTTGGGCTAAACCCCAAGGCAACACTACCTGGGCCAAGCGGACGGCCTTTCCCACTGGTCGACTTTGGAAACGAACCCATCAAGGAGCTATTTTCATGAAATCTATAATTGCACTTGCTCTGGCGCTGTTAATTATCGCGCTACCCCTCAGAGCGACTGCGGAGGAAAAGAGTAAAGTGAGTTTTCGCCATGATGTAATGCCGGTGTTGTCCAAAGCCGGCTGCAACGGCGGCGGCTGCCATGGTGCGTTGGCCGGCAAGGGTGGGTTCCGACTCAGCCTAAACGCCTATGATCCGTCAACCGACTATTACAACATTACAAGAGAACACCGTGGACGACGCATCGAGTTCGCTGCACCGGCGACCAGCCTATTCGTCACAAAGCCAACCGCTGCAGTTCGGCACAAGGGAGGAAAAGTGCTGCACGAAAACTCCGAAGCTTACCGGATTCTAATACGGTGGATTATGCATGGCGCACCCGGGCCAAGCGACAGCGACCCCACGATAGAAAAGTTCGAAATCTCCCCCACCCTTTCCCAGTTAAAAAAAGGCCAAGCACAGCAGTTGACTGCCCGGGTTTTTTTTAGTGACGGCACCGAACGCGACGTCACTCAGTGGGCAAGGTTCGCCTCGACCGACGCAACCGTGGCCGAGGTGGACGAAACCACCGGATTGGCCAAGGTCATCGGCTACGGCGATGGTGCCATAACAGCTTGGTATTCTGGTCAGATTGCGTTGGCGCGGATTAGATCGCCTTGGCCAAATGTGATCCCGAACGAGGCCTACAGCCAAGCACCGAGACGCAACGTGATCGACGATGCTGTCCTTGAATTGTTGCGCCGACTCAATCTCAAACCATCGCCGAGGAGTTCCGATAGCGAGTTCATCCGACGAGTTCATCTCGATGTCGTCGGAATGCTCCCTTCACCCGAAGCCACCCGTGCGTTTCTGGCTGACACATCAGAAACGAAGCGCGATGCATTGATTGAGTCGTTACTCGCTCAACCTGAGTTTGTCGATTACTGGACGTATCGTCTTTCCGACCTGTTTTTGATAAGCGGACGCAAACTTCGCCCAGACGCGCTTAAGTCTTACTACCAATGGCTACGCGGTGAGATGGAAAAAGGCACCACGTGGGATAAACTTGTGCGACAGGTCATCTCTGCAAAGGGTGACACGATGAAAAACGGCGCCACGAACTTTTACTCAGTCCACCAAGACCCCGAGACGATGGCGGAGAACGTAAGTCAGGCATTCATGAGCCTCTCGATTAACTGCGCCAAATGCCACAATCATCCTTTAGAAAAATGGACCAACGACCAGTACTACTCGTTCGCCAATCTATTTGCGCGTGTAAAGGCCAAAGGCTGGGGCGGCGATGCCCGCAACGGAAATGGGGCAAGGACGCTTTTCATCGCCGACCGAGGCGACCTTATTCAGCCTCGTACCGGAAAACCCAGACCACCCGCGCCACTAGACGGCCAATCGATAGAAAGTAACTCTCCGGAAGACCGGCGCGAGGCGTTAGCAACATGGCTGACTGCTCCCGATAATCCGTACTTTACTCGCTCCATCGCCAACCGGGTATGGGCCAACTTTTTCGGGCGCGGAATCGTTGAACCAGTCGACGACTTACGGGTATCCAACCCTGCCTCAAACGAGCCGTTACTAGAAGAGATCTCGTCGCATCTCGTCGAGAATCACTACGACCTCAAGGCTCTCATGCGGCTCATTTTACAGAGCGAAACCTATCAGCGAACCAGCGAGCCGATCGAGGAAAACATGGAGGACCAAAAATATTACTCTCGCTATTACCCTCGCCGATTGATGGCAGAAGTCCTGCAGGATGCCATCACATCGGTCACCAACATCTCCCCAAAGTACGACCGAATTACACTCTCCGACGGTAGTACGCAGGGCACGAGCTTCTACCGCGATGGAACCCGTGCGCTGCAGTTGTTCGACTCCTCTGTTACTTCTTATTTTCTTAAAACGTTTGGTCGCAACGAACGCGAGATCACCTGTGAATGTGAACGATCTAACAAACCCAGCATGGTACAAGTGCTACACCTCTCTAACGGCGATACTCTCAACAGCAACCTACGAAGCGAACAGAGCTGCGTGAACGTTTTGATCCCTCAAAGTGACGAGCAGATCATAGAGGAAACCTACCTACTTTGCCTCTCCCGGTTACCGAGTAATGCCGAACGAAAACGACTTTCTGAGATGTTCCATGCGACACCCGAAGTAGAGCGCCGGGCCTCTATCGAGGATTTATTCTGGGCGCTGATGACCAGCCGCGAATTCCTATTCCAGCATTGATGACCTAACTTCACACTTCTC
>Ga0209404_10001907_pt1 | contig 13426 bp, 12 predicted proteins | sample TroAtlMetagenome_2_FD_187447 | JGI IMG/M metagenome (GOLD analysis project Ga0209404, IMG submission 187447) | Marine eukaryotic phytoplankton communities from Atlantic Ocean - Tropical Atlantic ANT8 Metagenome (SPAdes) (version 2) | ecosystem: Environmental > Aquatic > Marine > Oceanic...
GGAAGGGAGTCGCGGTGAAGGTCAGGGAAGGCGCGATGAAGCAGGACTCCTGAGTGGCTCGCTCCGGGGATTCATTCAAGTGATTGGGGCACGACCACGGCACGACTCCCGTAGGGAGTCGGTGACTCCCCATGGCCGAAGAAGACCCATTCTCCCAGGCCCCGGTCATCACAGCCAAGGGCCTAAGGAAGATGTACGGCCCCCATTTGGCCCTCGATGACATCAACCTGGAGATTCAAAGGGGGGCAGTAGGCATCCTAGGTCCCAACGGAGCAGGTAAGTCAACTCTCTTCAAATGCCTGTTGGGACTAATCACCACAACCTCCGGCGAGGGCTCGGTGCTCGGGTTCGACATCCGAACCCAGGGGGAACAGATCAGGTCGAAGATAGGCTACATGCCAGAGTACAACGCACTCGACCCGAACCTCTTCGCCGTGGACCAGGTAAGATACGCCGGAGAACTTCTGGGGATGAATTCGAAGAACGCCACCCAGAGGGCGCACGAAGTCCTCGAGTACGTCGGGCTCAAGGATCAGAGGTACAGAAAGATCGAGACATTCAGCACAGGTATGCTACAGGCCACCAAGCTAGCTTGTGCCCTCGTTCACGACCCTGACATCCTGATCTGTGACGAACCTACGAACGGATTGGACCAGAGGGCAAGGGAATTCATGCTCCAGACACTCAACAGGACCGTCAATGAGGGCAACAGGTCCGTATTGATGAGTAGCCACGTAATGGACGATGTCGAGGATCTATGTGACAGCATTGTGATGATTCACAAGGGGAGAATAGTGGTGCAGAGCAGCATCGAGGACCTAGTCGAGCAAGTAGACAAGGAGATCGAGATGGTAATATGGGGCGGGGCTAGCAAGATGGAGTCGGAACTCTCTGCCATGGGCTTGGAAACACGGAGACTCGGGAGGGTTATCCGTGTCAAGGTGGAAAGCGAATCAACTGTGGAGAAGGCCCTAGAGGCTGCAGTCTCTGCAGGAGTCCAAGTCCGTCAGATGAAGGAATACGAGCCAGACCTGGAAGATGTTTTCCTATTGGTCATGGATAAGCTGGGCGCCCAGATCAAGGGTACCGAGGATCTCATGACATCTGAGCACACAGGAGGTGACTGATTGTCGGAGGATAAAGTAGGCCTCGAAGGTGGTGTGACTCGAATGGAAGCGGCTTTTGGCTCTGGTGACGGCGACGAAGAAGCGACTGCTGTGGTGGCCAAGTCCCAAGCCTCACTCGGACAGATATTCGAGCAGAAGTATCGGCCATGGGACGGCGAACTAGGGCCTAGGTGGATGAGGAACTACGCAATCTTCAGGCACCATGTTTACGGGGTCTTCACCAGCAAGGGGCATAGGCAATATCACCCCATGGTAAGACTCATGATTCTAATCATATTCCTCGCATCACTGACTCCTATACCCATGCTCTTCCTTTCATCATTAATCGGTGACCAGGGAGGCTTCTTCGAGAAGATGTGGGGCATCAACCGATACAACCTATGGGGGCAGGTCCTAGGATACTTCCCTCGGAATCTTTGCATGTGGCCACTCCTAACTGCAGTCGTCGTGGGCGGGATGATTTCTGACGACAGGCAGCACGGCACTAGTGCGATTTACTTCTCAAGACCAGTCTCTAGGTTGGACTACACTTCCATGAAGTATCTGAGCGTCGCAATAATTCTGGGTTTCGTCATTGTTTTCTCTTACTTCGCATACTACACTAGCGCAATCGTGTTCAAATCAGAGGGATGGGCATATCTGGCCGACACACTCCCAATCTTCCTCGGAGGCATGCTGGCAGGAATTGTCCTGGTAATCACCTACACTTCAATCGGGCTAGCACTCTCGAGTATCAGCCAGAGCCGATTCTTCGCCGCCATAGGTTTCCTGAGCATCATTTACGGGACAAAACTGGTGTCTCTACTCGTGGAGCTACAGTTCGATACCACATTCATGTATGTTACCAGCCCATACGACTGCCTTGCCCACATGGGCCAGTTCCTGCTGGGTATCCCGTCCAATTACGAACACCCGGTTTCAATCTCAATTGTCTCACTAATGATAATGAACGCACTCTCGATTTGGCTCCTTGTCTCTAGAGTTACTTCGCTGGAGGTGACTAGGGAATGACGATGGAGAACCAAGAACCCCCCGCAGTCCTGATTGACCAGGTCTCAAAGTGGTACGGTCAGGTGATTGGAATCAACGACCTATCTTTGGCCATTGACGGCGGAGTTACAGGGGTCCTCGGGCCAAATGGTGCTGGAAAGTCAACACTGTTCAAGCTGATGATGGGGAGGATTAAGCCCAGTCAAGGATCTGTCAGACTCTTCGGAGTTGATCCATGGACTAACACATCACCCTACCGAAGGGTCGGCTATGTCAGCGAATCAGAGAAGCTCTACGAGTGGATGACTGCGCTGGACTTCGTAACCACCCTGGCCAGACTGCATGGGATGACCAGGGAGGAAGCGGCCGACAGGTCCACCCATGTCTTGGAGTTCGTAGGCCTGGACGACGTCATGCACAAGGAACTAGGCAAGTTTAGCAAAGGGATGAGGCAGAGAGTCAAGATCGCGCACGCCCTAGTTCACGACCCCGATCTAATCATTATGGATGAGCCGCTCCACGGATGCGACCCCCTGGCTAGAACCAGCATCATGAGCGTCATCCGCGAGATGGGGGAGCAGGGGAAGACCATTCTGGTTTCCAGCCACATCCTTGAGGAGATAGAGCGAATCACTGAGCAGATTGTCATACTCCACAATGGACGACTACTCGCCATAGGAAATTTGCACGCCATTAGGGGCCTTCTCGACAAGCACCCCCATAGGATTCTAATCAAGTGCGAGGACCCAAGGAGTCTTGCCAACCAATTCGTCTCCCAAGAGCCGGTTTTCGGAGTCCGTTTCCCCCGAGAAGGACAATTGGAGATACAGACTAACGACCTCTCAGCAGCGCACTCGGTACTGCCCTCAATCATCGTTAACTCCAAGCAGAAAATTACCAGCATCGAGAATCCGGATGACAACCTCGACTCGCTACTAAGCTACCTGATCAAGGAGGGAAGCTAATGGACAAGAAAGGAAAGTCACTCTCAGAGACTGTTTGGACTAGGATGGACAGGAAGGCGGGGGCAATAATCGAACTCACAATGAGGCAGCTCAGGCACCGCGTGTCCACGTGGGTGGTCCTTGGCGTCGGCGCACTACTGATGGCACTGCTTCTGACATTCTACGTCGATTCGGTTAGGGAGTCATTCGAACCCATCGACAACGATGGCGATAGCGAGGACAACGACGGAGATGGGTATCCCATGGGCCAAGAGAGGAAGTACGGAACCCCGGACTATGACCCGGATCTGTTTCCCGGAGCAAGCGTGTTCGTTCCCGAGAGCGACATTGACTGGAACGACGCTGACCGAACCGTCGCCCTGAACAAGTCATGGGAGGGAAGCGCATTCTTCGAGGCTTCATGGATTGACGACCAATACTCAGGAGAATGGTGGGATTCCCATGTGGACTGGAACCTGAACCAAGAAGGAACCCCAGAACTCACCGATTGCTCTGATTGGGAGTTGGACGATATCGTCGAGTCCATCTGGTCCGAAGCTTGTGATATGGGGGATGGCGATGGCGATGGAATGAATACCTACTACGTTTCAGGAAAGTGGAGAGGAGCCGGAGTCGCAACGGTTCCCGAGAATTACTACCTCCTTTGGGGGTTCTGGACAGAGGAGGTATACGTCGAGCCAGAACCGCCAGAGATGTACATCAATGAAGACGGGATAGACTGCTTCGAAAACTACATTCTTCGAGGTCCGGATTGGGAGGAAAGCAGAGTAGACTGCCCGTCCGAGACTAGGCTTTCGGGGAGCCATGGGTTCGACAACGACGGAGATTGCCTTGCCTTGGATGATGGAAGGGGCAATGACGACAATAACAATGGAATCCCTTGTGACGTCCAATGGTTCGCATCGAATGGAGTCGTGACGCGGATCGAGGCAGACCGTCTGGTCGATGAGGACCCAGATGAGCAGGAGTACATAGGGGAGCTGGGCCATAGGACATTCGTCATAGCCGTCGGTAAGATGGCATTCGTAATTCTACTGGGGTTGTTCATCCCGCTATTCCTTTCGCTTGGACTGGTAAGGGACGAGACGGAGAACGGCACCTTGCATCTTCTCCTCTCCAAGCCCATTCATCGTGCCGAGTTCATCATCTATCGGTTGTCCGGTTATCTGGCCATATCGGGGACATATGTGGTCGGGCTATCTCTGCTAGTTGGCCTGATTTCCTCCATCCTCGGCCCAGGGGATCAGTTGGTCCGCCTCTCGGACATGCCAGTCTGGATTGGGATCGGGGTCGCCACAACCCTAGTTCTAGCTGCTTACGGGTCTTTGTTCAATGCAATGGGCCTGATATCCCCCAAGTACGGGGTCTATCTCTGCATAGTCTTCGGCATATGGGAGTTCATGATGGGGAGCTTCTCAATAGTCAACCCCAATTGGACCGTGGCAAGCGTCTCGATATCGCACTGGGCCCTGCAGATGATCGATGCGGTTGTCCTGCTTGCATGGCCAGACACCATCCAATGGGCCGAGATGGATAACGCGTTCGAAATAGGCTCTGGCCTCTCCGTATTCTGGCAACCCCCTGTCCACACACTGGGGACTGCATCCGCTGGAATCGCCCTACTGAACAGCGTACTGGTCCTTGTCGTAGTAACTGCTGCATGGGTCTTCATAGCCAAGTCAGTCTTCAGTCGCAGGGAGATATTGTGATCGCTATGCAGGAGAATCCGAGCAAGTTCGAGGGTGACTTCTCGTCCCTCTGGCGTCTGGACGTCATGCCTCCCATCCACGGACTCTCATGGTGGTGGTACTGGGTGCTAATTCTAATCCCCGACCCGGACAACCCGAAGAGGTCCCGTCAACTGATGACACTCTGGTCGACTAAGGAGACAAATGCAGTAAGGGTGAGTGGGCATTGGTGGAAGCCCGGCTCGCGAATGCACAAGGACGACCAGGGAGGATTTGTCATCCCAGGGATGGTATGTGCATGGTGGTATGACGGCAAAAAAATGCACGAACCTCTTACCATGAGAGAATGCCGCATGGCAGTCGTGAGTGATGAGCACTCACTCTGGCCGGGAGAGGGCAACGGACTTGGAGCGGGAGCAGTGGTCCCAATAGACCGGGAGGATCTCTCAATGGGGATGAATCCGGGCAACGAGTCAATGTGGCTCAGTCTTTCTAGTGACAAGGAGGCACGTGCACGTGGCGCTCCTTCGAGATTCGAGGCGCACCTCACTCCCTGGTGGGGCCCTCCAAGCGAACTAACATACAGGAACAACGAGATTGCTCTAGGGATGGGTTACGACATCCTTCGCCTACAGGGGATGAAGTCCAACCTGGTTATTGATGGAGAAGCGTACGAAGGTACTGCATACTTCCAGAAGGTAACTGTTCAGGCACCATCAGTCCCATGGTTCTGGGGCATGGTACATTTCGACGATGGTTCATATCTCGATTGGTTCATGCCACACATAACCCCGCTATCTACTGCTAAGGATGACGAGCCATGGCGAAAGAGGGACACAATCAGGGTCCCACTGAAGGCTGCCGGCGTCTTCCATGACAGGATCAGAGGGAGGACCGAGGAGTTTGACAACTGCGAGGTCGATCTCAGCAAGTCAGACCAAGGTCTGCTGGATCCACAAGGTAAATTGCTTCCGAATTTCAATATCAGAGTCTGGAACGAAGATACTGCAGTTTCTCTGGGAATTAGGGCAGTTAGTCGTGCCAGGTGGACCTTTGACCAACCAACAAGGGGGGGTTTGGTCAGTCACTTGACATACAACGAGTATCCATTTGAGGTATTCTCAATCACCATCAAGGACAAAGAGGGAACTAGGACCCTGGACGATTATCAGTGGATTCATGGAAATGCGGAACACTCATGGGGGTTCTTGCACTGATTAGAAATCTCTTAGAAACAATCACTCAGCGAGGAAGTTAGATGTCACAATTCGTCGAACGATTCAGGTCCGAGATCGACGCTGCCTCAACACGTAGCGATTTCCCAGAGATAACTGACACAGAGACTCCAATTTGGAGAGGTGGACCAGCAACCGCTTCAATGGCGGACAAGTATATCCTTGCCATCGCAGTCCTCTTGGTTCATGCGGCCTTCTTCCTCGGGGCGCTTCTGGATACTCCCGAAGGAGAGGGGCAGGCGAACTTCTTGCTCTCTGCGGTAATGTGGCTAATCGACACCTCAGGTGTTCTGGGATTCGTAATTTGCATGTTACTTCTGGCAAAGATCAACCACTATGCCAACTTCTCAACCTCGGGGGTTTGGACAACCTCATGGCTCCTCTTCACATCCTCTATTCCACTAGTTTGGAAATCGATCGATATCGTCGAGTGGATTGGGGGTTTGGTCGGGTCTGGTTTCACAAATCCGCTTCCCGCATGGAACTTCTCATGGTTTGCTCCTTTGGGGGCGTTTTCTTTCCTCGTGATGGTTTCATTCACACTCCTATACCAACGCTCCTTCCAGTACGCAATTACCGATAAGAGAATCCACATCCGCCAGAGCTTCCTATACTTCGAAACCAGCGCTCATGGTATCTCGTACCATAAAGTGGAGAATCTCAAGGCCGATCCGACCATCCTAGGACGCCTACTTGGATATGGTAACATTCACGTCGTCACTGGTTCAGGAGTTGGCCTGCAGGTCGAGTCCCTAGGCATTAGCGCAGCGGCTTCTACCGAGGTGAGGGAGCAATCGAAGGGAAAGATAAGGGCACTCTCCTTTTTGCTGGGATGGATAACTGTCCAGAGAAGTAGAACTGTCGAGGCAACAGATCCGGCTGATTGTTTGTATGGAATCCGACGCCCAATGGAGGTTTACCGCCTGATTAACGAACTAATGGATTCAAACGTCGGTTTGTCCATAGAAAACTAATCAATATCGGTCCAAACTTTCTACCAAGCATTCCGCACCGTTCATAACCTCGAGTCCTTCCACCTACTATGGGGACATTATGTCGAATGAGGATACGATTACTAAGGCTGCACAGTGCATTACACAAGGGGACTTCATGGGTGCCATGGGGATTTTTGAGGCTCACATAGGGGCTAATCGAGATGACCCGGCAGGTTACCATGGTTGGGCGGAGTCCGCACTATTCGAGATACAGGAGAATGGAAATTTCGACGAGAAGGGTAATGACAGGATAAATGAGGGACAAGTAGCTGCTTATTTCAAGAAGGCTGCAGCACTAGATTCTGAGAGCACAGAGTACCAAGCAGCATATGCAAATGCATTGATAGAGTTCGACAGAATACCCATGGCAATTAGGGAACTGAAGAAGCTCAAGGATCTCGGAGACTCTTCGGACGATTTTGACGTTACTCAGGACCTCTATCAAGCGGCTAAGATGCTAATCGACAACATCGACTTCAAGACAAACTTCGACCGAAGCGAGGGATTTGCCAAGCAATTCCTACCCGTAGCGGTTGAGTTCGCACTTCTCGGCATGGGCTTCGCCTCTGCGGAGGAGGCACTTGAGTACCTCCAGACCGAGTAGGAGGAAGCCACTTGAGCGACCGTTTCCTGGTCGCCTTAGGGTATCATGGAAACTCATTCCACGGTTCTCAAGTTCAACCAGACGTTGGCACCGTAGAGGGATCATTGCAACGGGCACTAAAGAGGCTAACTTGGTGGTCCGAAGGATGCCTGGAGATGTCCAGCAGGACCGATGCAGGTGTCAGCGCCAGAATGAATCTAGCAAGGATAGACCTGCCAAAATCAGTCTCACAGAAAGCCAGCCAGGACTCGATAGTCCGGGCCCTAAACGATCACCTGCCAGTCGGAGCAGTTGCAATTTCGGCAAATCGAGCACCTTCAGATTCAAAGGTCAGATATGCAGAATCACGTAGATACCTCTACCGTCTCGAGGCTATAGAAGAGTGGCCATTCGAGAATGATGCAGATGTAATCTCCGAGGCCTGCTCGATAATAGAGGGTGAGAATGACTTCACAAACCTCTCCAAATTGGTAGATGGAGTTGATCCTGTACGGATAGTGGAAGAATGCACTCCTTGGCTCGCTGAAGATGGCAGAGTGATCGGTTTCTCAATTCAGGCCAAGTCATTCATCTGGAACCAAGTACGTAGGGTCGCATCCGCTTTCTCTGGAATAGCATCTGGCCGTGTTTCTACTTCGGACCTAGAGTCTGCACTCAATTGTCCTGAACTGGAGGTAGATCTGGGTAGGGGGCCGGGCGAGGGGCTCGTTTTGTGGAGCATAAACCATAGTGACCTCAAATCCTCGTTTTCGGACGATTTGCCTTCACCCGCCGCTTTCTCAATACGTCCTCGCGACCCTAGAGATTACAGAAGATGGCTTTCCATGTCCCAATACGAGATGGGGGCTCTCTTGGAGAAAGAGTGGCTAGCAAGACTCAATTGAGTTCGATTTCGACCAGATCCCCATCTACGCAAGGAAGGCTCTCACGCAGGAATGCCCCGGAAATCACCTCTGCAGTACTAGTGTGCCTAGTTAGATCCGGTATGAGGATTGCACAAACCTCCCACTCACCTCCCGATGCCCTGATTCTGCCACTGAATGCAGTTGCACCTCCGAATGATTGGCCATCTCGCTCAAAACCCTCTATCCTCTTAGGGGCGACAGATTCCGTTATTCCTCCCTCGTCCAAACCGGCAATCATCCGAAGCTGCGAGAAACTCCCTTCACTCTCACTGCCGACGTCAACATTGAGAGTTCCCGGCCATGCACCCACTCCCAGAACTGCCTTGAATTGGCTCTGGTAGTGCTTCTGGGACATGAAAACCTGTGCCCTCCCAAGTCCGCTGCTCACCATGCCACTGATTCGCACGAACACCCGCTGGACTGACGACTCATAATATTGGGCCTGTGTTCACAGCGCAATTATCGACCCTTGTTCAGCCACCGACCACCCCGTGGAAGCCAATTGCTTCGATTGCTCTGATTCCGGGTCAAGAGCGGGATTGGTATGATTCAGGTGGATGAAGGAAATCTTCGGGTCTCCTTCGCCCCTATCTCCCAACCTGTTCAGTGAGTCCGAAATGGTTGGATGTGGTACTTGGGACATGTCCCTGCCCCCTAACTCATCCGAACTCCAGAAGGTGCCATCGACAAGTGCATAGTCGATATCCAATGCCATCAGCCATTCCCTAATCCCTTCGTGGCCAACCATCTTTAGAGTCTCGTCCCAGTCATCGTGATCAGGTAGGAAAAGCAGCGAGTATTGTGGTCCGATGATAATTATGGCATGAGTGTCCGAGTCCTCATCCCTATGGGGTACTCGGACAAATTTGAACTCAAAACCACATTCCGCGGATGGTGCAAAGGCAACTCCTGCAACCACTTCATTTGCTCGGAATGGTTTGGAAAGGCCCCTATCATTTAGGACTCGGATTACACTATTGCTTGCAAAAAGAGTGACATCATCAAGTCCCATTGCCTCTTTTCCGAATTGCCCCAAACCGTCTATATGTCCAAGATGGGCATGAGTTAGGCACACTGAATCAGGAGTGACCGACGTCCCAACTTCCAGGGAAATAGCCGCAATTCCTAGTTGAGAGGCGATTGCCCTGGTTGCCTCGATAAGATGGATGCTGCCGTCTGAACCCCTGATTATGCAGGAAACCGGATGGAGCCTCTTGGATTCGTCCTTCATTGCGACCATGCACCTCTCGCACTCGCAACCGGCTTGGGGGACCCCTCCGTCCTGAGCAATTCCCACTACAACCAACTCGACGTCTCCGATTGCCACGTGCTGCGATGGAAAACCCCACATCAATGCTCTCACCCGCCATCTCCGATTAGTCAATGAACTAGGATGCCTTCTGGGAGTCATGCCAGTAGACCTGTCATGGATGCGAGACAGGTACTCAGAACTCAGGTCTCAGGGATTGGATTGGGACCCTCCTACTCTGGAGGCAGCGAATGAACCTAGGTGCATCATCGATGGGAGGGAGATGATCATGCTATCTGCGAACAATTACCTGAATCTCACCACTCACCCCAGAGTCGTGGAGGCCTCCGTCGAAGCCACAAAGAAGTACGGAACCGGCTCTGGCTCGGTAAGAGCGATCGCGGGGACGATGGACCTCCATCTAGAAGCAGAGAGAACCTGTGCCGAGTTCAAGGAGGTCGAGGCATCCCTAATCTACTCGGCTGGATACACGGCAAACGTAGGCCTTATTCCTACGCTAGTCCGTGGCTCCGAGGACGTGATTATTTCAGACGAGCTAAACCACGGGTCAATCATCGATGGAGTAAGGCTGACCAAGGCATCCAGGGCTGTATACCCACATAACGACATGGAAGCTCTTGAGAGGGTACTGAACGACCATAAGGACTCAGAACGCAAGCTCATCATCACAGACGGTGTCTTCAGCATGGATGGGGATATCGCCCCACTAGACGAGATAGCAGATCTAGCAGAGGAACACGGAGCAATGACTTTCGTGGACGATTGCCACGGAGAAGGGGTTCTGGGCGAAGGGCGGGGAATAGTATCCCACTTCGGCCTCCAGGGGAGGGTTACATTCGAGGTCGGCTCATTCTCGAAGGCATTGGGGGTCCAAGGAGGAATCCTAGCAGGAAGCGAAGATGTCAGAACCCATGCATTGAATCATAGTCGATCATGGTTGCTCTCAGGAAGCCAACCACCAGGCGTGGCAGCAGCCCAGAAAGCCGCGATAGAGGTGCTGATGTCCGAGCCAGAGCATGTCCAGAGGCTGTGGGAGAACACTGCATACTTCAAGAAACAACTCGACTCTATGGGATTTGACACAGGCGTTAGTGAGACGCCAATAGTGCCTGTGATGTGCGGAGATAGCAGGAAAGCGCAAGATCTCTCGTCATTGATGAGGGATGAGGGAGTAATGGTGGGGGCGATAGTTTTCCCGATGGTCGCTCGAGACAAGGCCAGAGTCAGGACCCAAATGTCAGCCGGACTAAGCAGGGAAGAACTAGACACAGTCCTCGAATCATTTGATAGATGCGGTCGGAAGTTGGGACTAATCTGACTTAAATTTCTGAAAGTAGACTGTCGGAGGGATTATGACGGGGAGTCAGTTACCCTCTATGCTGGGAACCTTATGACTGATGAAGAAACAATATTCTCAATTTCAGAGGGGAACTTGGATTCTGGACTGCGAGGCATCCCAGTAGGGACTTGCAAAACATCGTACGTGGACCCGATCGAAGGTGTCCATTATGTGGGGTATCCAGTTGGAGATCTAGCCAACCTCGAGGAAGAGGACGTCATCTATCTGCTGATGCACAAGAGGCTTCCAGACCCCGATGAGTCAGCTGCATTCCGCAAGGAACTCGCACACAGGGGCGAGGCGATGCCAACCGGCGCACTGAGGGTCTTGGAGAACCTAACTCCAGGTAGCGGACACCCGATGGACTGGCTTTCCATCGGCATCATGGCCATGGGTGCTGCTGATACCACCTCAGACGAGATAGGCGATGTCAGGGCCGACTCGATGAACTTGATTGCCAGAATGCCCGAACTCATGGCCAGGATCTTTCTACTTCGAGGGGGGCATCCCGAGAAGATTCGCCCTAGGAATACCGAGCTAGGCCTAGTGGAGAATTTCGTACACATGCTAGGTGTGGATGGGGAAGAAGCAGAGATGATGAACAGAGTACTGCGATTCTTTTTCATTCTGCACATGGATCACGGAGGTGGAAACCTCTCCACATTCTCCGGAAAGGCCGTTGCATCAGGCAGGGCATCTGTTTACGCATCCATGGCTAGTGCGATGAACGCACTCTCTGGCCCCCTTCACGGAAGGGCCAATCAGGCTTGCTTGGAGTTCGTTCAGAGAATTGGTACGTCCGATCCAGAGAAGATTGAGGAGTTCGTAAGAGCCGAACTAGACGCAAGGAGACCAATCTATGGGTTCGGACATGGAGTTCTTAGGGCTGAGGATCCAAGGGCGAGACTACTGATCGAACTCGGATCCGAGGTTTGCCCAGATGACGAGAACTACAAGATCGCAAAGGCACTCAGGGAGGTCATCCCCCCGATTCTGAAGGAGTTCCCCAAGATAAAGAACCCATATCCGAATGTGGATCTGGCCAGCGGGAGTCTCCTTCATGCAATCGGTTTCAGGAAGCCAAACTACTACACCACCTTCTTCGGGTGGGCGCGAGTTGCAGGAATTTGCGCCCAGATTCTAGATGAGAGGAACGCTAGAGATGGAAGAGGGGTCCCGATTTACCGGCCGAAGTACATTGCCAAGGAACAGCCACACAGGCGTCTGGAGTAATCACACTCCGTGAGTGCTCCCTGCTCCTCTGTGCCCTATTATCCTCGGACTCCCCCAAGGCAAGCCATGCTCTGCTAGCCTAACCCATTTCTCGGTACTGCCCGGCCAGAGCATCCTTGTTGCCTGCTCTTCTATGATTCCGCGCTTCCTCTCGCCCCCTATTTCCTCCCATTTCGGAAGCGAAGAAAACGCTTCATGCATAATGTCGCCCCTCTCGAGGGGATCAGCCTCATTGATCCTCTTGCTCCATTCTTCGTCAAGAGGTTGGCTTGCCGGTCTAGGCCATCTCGGAGTACCATCGGGTTTCACGAGGACAGTCGGATCCATGTCATCCGAAACCAGTGTTGCCCCTGCATTTATCAGAGCATCCTCGTGCTTCAATGGGGCTGACCAAATGAACGCCCCCATGCCCTGTCGATACTCGAAGAATCGCTTCAGACCCCTTCCTCGGAGGCCTACTGGAAGTCCTGGATGGATGAATCGAGGCCATCCTACGAGGTAATCCAATGCCATTCCGATTGACTCCATGCCCTCTTTTCTGAGGCCCCGAGTTATCCCCTTCACAGTAGTCCTGGCGAAATGAGGGACAGCAACCACCCTCTTCATCCTCCAGAACCTGCCCCAGGCCCTGATGTGGGGCATCAATCGAATCACAGGTATGCTGAAACCAGAAGTTTTGGCAGCCTCTCCAATCTTGGGCGAGAAGCAAGAAACCACAACAGATCGATCTGGAAGATCCAAGGGCTCGAGAGATTCTTCCAATTTCCCCATAATCGAGCTCAAGTACTCCATAGTGTCAATTTTCGTCGAGGGATGAGGAAGCTTGAACTCGATGTCAACTGTCTTTCCCCCAGATTGCCATGAATCAGTGAACTCTCGGTTGGCCAATAGGTCATTGAGAGTCGGGATTCCTGCCGATCTGAGGTAGTCAGTTGGAAGGTTTTCCACGCATCTCTCAAGTATCGGGCTTTCCCCAGGGGCGAACTCGTCATGGAAAATGACCAATTCGCCATCACCATCGATTCTGAGGTCAAACTCTGCCCCATCCCCGAACGTCACTCCATGCTGGAGTGCC
>Ga0209404_10001909_pt1 | contig 13421 bp, 11 predicted proteins | sample TroAtlMetagenome_2_FD_187447 | JGI IMG/M metagenome (GOLD analysis project Ga0209404, IMG submission 187447) | Marine eukaryotic phytoplankton communities from Atlantic Ocean - Tropical Atlantic ANT8 Metagenome (SPAdes) (version 2) | ecosystem: Environmental > Aquatic > Marine > Oceanic...
ATATGTCCAACCAACAATACATACAACGCAGACACTACTGGTCACTGCTTTCAGTTGATTTACACTCCTGTTTAAATTGATTCCATCTAAGGAATTCTCTAGTTTCTAAATCCCAAAACAATCCTTTATAACAATTATTTTGAGAGTCTTCTTTGTCTTCGCCTGCTCCGAACCAATTCAATCGTCCGTTTGCGATTATGTCTTTTAAATTCTTTTCCATTAGTCAGGTTTATGAGATGCTCCAAAGTAAAAACTTATGACAGCACTTGCCAAGCCTCCTAAGTATCCGAGCACCAAATTTATCAAAGCCTCTGAGTTCTGTTCAGGGGGCTGAAGGGTCACTAAGAATATATAACCTAAGAATCCACCTAATGTAGCTATACCCATTATACGAGCAGTCCAGTCCTTACTAAACCTACCTCTTGCATCTTGAGTATCTGCTACTTCAAGCTTGAATACATCTACATCAAGCTCTTTCATTTGAAGTTCAAAAGCTTGTTCGGCTTTCTTCAGCTCAAGCATCTGTTCAGGTGTAGCTTCTTGTATAGCCTTCTCTATTGCTTTAGGTGTATTAGGAACTCCCAATACATCAGCTATCATATTAGCTGCCATGCCTCCCATTGGTCCGCCTAAAGCAGTACCTATTGTAGGAGCAACAGCACCTACTAAATTTTTTAATAGTCCTTTCATTCGTCTTCCTCGTCTTTATATATTACTTCCATTAAATCTTCAAACATATTTCTAAAATCGTCTAATGACATAAAGGGCATGTCCTGTCTTATTTGATGTAAACAGTATTGCCTGTAGCATCCTTCTAATTGATCTTCTAGATATAATATCATTATAAGGTCCTTATTTTAATTTGTCAATAGCTTCAACAAAATCATTTACTCTTACTGGAGTTTGTTCTTTCCAACGTGACTGTCCGTCCTTACCAGACCCTGTTGAGACTTGTTTAATTGCCTCATCATAGTCTTTACTAGACAGGGCTTTATAAGCTGATGGAAATTTGTCCATCCAACGTGTGCCTAATTGAAAATTTACTGAGCCTAATGCTATTATAAACTCAGGGTCTTCTATTCCTAAGTCTTGTAGTTGTTGTGCTGCAGCCTCCCATGCTTTTACAGCATCTTGTTCTAGCCATATAGTTCTTTGTTCTTCTGAAACTTCTTCATTTACTTGATAGACTTGTCGTTCTTTTTCAGTCAATAAATGCCCCACACCACATGTAGGTTTACCAAGACTGTCAAGATATACGCATTCTTCGTTACCTTCTCTAAGTTCAAGATGTTCTAAAAAGTGATTGTACATTATCTTTTATAAATTGCAGTATAAGGCTCACCCGTAAAAGGATTAACTCTTTCTTCTGGTTCATCTTTTGTGTAAGGAACATTTACTTCTAACCCTTCTGCAAACCCTTCTCTATTTCTTGTGGATAAACCTTCTCTATTTCTTGTGGATAAATTTCTTGTATCATCATTTTTTTTACCAGTAGCTACCCATCCAAACTCTTTATCATATTCTCTAGCACCTTTTTTAAGAGCATCATATAGTTCTCTATTGGTACTTCTAATAGCTGTAATTCCCGGAAATTCATCTACAGCCCAAGCCAACGGACCAACATAATCATCAAAGAATCTAAATATATCATCTATTGCAGGTCCTGTAAATCTTTGTGCCATTGACCTAGCAAAGTTATCATACTCTGTACCCTTTACAGTTCTATATAATTGTTCTGTAGGTCCAAGTAATCCTGTACGGACTGCTGCATCAAATACTTCTTGACTTAACTCTGTTTCATCATTTGCTAACTTATCTAAATTATCACCACCTGAACGTAATGTATTACCAAACATAGCAATACCAGTCATTGTTGTGATACCTGCCATTACACTAGGTAAGGATTCAACCTGACCAGTTCTAACATCTAATGAAACTTCACGAACTGCATTTTTAATTACTGTATTACTGAATGCCGTAGGGAATCCCATTAGTCCAAATGCCCATCTTGTACTAGGCATAGAATGCCAGATTGGTTTCTGGTTTGCTGCTGCTGTAGGGTTCATAATTACTTCATCAACATACCTTGCAGCACTAGGTAATAAATTCTCATCATAGAATTTACCAGAAGGTTTAGCTCCTGACTTAATCCATTTTAATCCTGCGTCAATATCTACACCCAATTCTCTAAGTTGATTTTCTAACCTTAGTTTTCGTTTAGAATTTAAAGTTTTATCATTTACTAAAATGTCTAAGTTATCATATATTTTAGACTTACCAACTTTAAAACTAACAAGTTGTACAAACTTTGTCCAATCATGTAGTAAATTTATTTTAAAGAATTTGTTTTGTGCCATCATAGCACGAGGACCAAACGCTTGCCCATACATAGCTAGTGATCTGTCTTCTGCTGCACCACGCATAGCCCTGTTAAATCTGTTTAGTTCTTTCATAGCTTCAGGTCTAGCATCAGGCATATTTTTTGTAACAGTATCATTCCACCACATTTTCCTATACTCATGTGCAGTTTCAAATAAAGATACTACACCCTGTCCTTTTTTAATATCGCCTGTTGCGACACCTCTCAGCATTGGAACTGCAACTTCTGATAAACTTGTAATAGTTGCTAGTGGTAGTAATGCAAGCTGATTAAGAACAACAGAAAAATTACCTACTGCTCGCCCAATTCGTCTTATAGATTCTGGACCAACAGGTTCAAATTGACCAGTCATTGTTCTATAAATATTTTCTAATCCAACTTTTTCAGATGTTGTTAAGTTCTTAATTTTATTTAAATGTTTTTTTCTAAACTCATCAATACTTTCACCTAAATCTATTTTTCTTTGAATAAATGCTGAAGATTGATTAGCATAATTACGTAGTATATTATCTAAACTATTATCTAAATAGTCTGTCAATATACTATCATCAATATTTTTAAGTTGTCGGGCTTTAACAAAAGCCGGAGTTTGTCCTTTTTTAGTTCTAATAGCTTTAGCTACAATATCATCAAAAGGATTTAATGCTTTTTGTTCAGGGTCTAAAAGTCCTTCTAAAATTTCTCTAGTAATTTTTGAATTGACACCTTCTTTTAATTTAATTTCTTTTACAAGAGCACCTTCTATACCTCTATCTAAATTTTTAAGTTCTTGTTTGATAGCAGCATAATTCCATCCTCTCGGTAAATAGTTTGTAATATCTCCTATTTTTACACCGGCACTAACAGCATCATTTCTTATAGATTTAAAAAACTTGTCTATCTTTATTGCAGCCGGAAATATATTTTTGTATTGCTCATCTGTTAAATTAAATGCGTCTTTTAAAGAAACTTTTTTACCATCTCGTGTAAGCTTATCTGTCTCTTTCATCCCACTACGTCTAATGTAGACGAGGGCATTATTAACATTATCAGGCACACCTAAGTAATTAAAAAAACTTTCTCGCTCTCCTTTCTGAGAACTTATACTAATAAAAGAATCTCTTGAACCAAACTTAGGAACTTGTCTTGTACCTTTTTCATACAATGGAAATAAAATGTCATTCACTTCATCTATTCGTTTTCCAACTAACTTATTTACACGTTCGTACCAAGATCGTTCAGACAAAGGAATAGCCTCTAAAGCATCACCACCAAAAACTTGTTTAGAAGCATCATACCTAAATAACTTAATAAGTTTTTCTAAATTTTCATCTTCTTTTATTTTTTGTATAAAACGACTTGTAGGTTTATTAACAAATCCAGAAAGTCTTCTATAGTTGGGAAGTACTGCATCGACTACATCATCATACTTTTCAACACCTATATCAAAAAGAGTTCCTTTATAATCCGCTTCACCTTCTATTCTAGATGCTCTACTTGTTGCTACAGAATCTTTAAACTTAGTTACACCTGCACCTGTACCTCTTAATGCAAAAGGAACTGCAGCAGTTATTGTACCTACTGCTAAAGATTCAGTTGGGCTTACTTCCTCTCGCCTACCCACAGTAACATCTATATTTTGATTTAAATAATTATTTGTTGATCCCCAAGAAAATCCTTCAGTAGCTGCTATAGTAGCCACAGTATTTTTACTAAGCTTTTGGGGTAATGATTGAAATGGAACTTTTTTAACACCTTCTGAAACTTTTTTAGCTACTTTAGCACTAGTCAATTTTTTCAAACCTTCTTGTGCTGCCTTACCTGTAGCAATACGTGCAGCTAGTGAAGTTCCTCCTGTCCACGGAACAAAGAAAACACTAGCTAGAAGTGTTGGATCAGTACCTAATTCTTTAAGTATACTACCAGTAGCTTTTAGTCCTTCTACAGCCCCACCAACATTTGCATTATCAAATCTATCTCTTAGATATGCGTAGTCTTGTTTTTGTTCTTCTGTAAATTTTTCACTTTGGAAATATGTTTTAGCTGAATCTGCAATATTGTAATCAGCCCCTCTAAAGTAACCAAACACATCGTCTACTGTTTCACCTTCGTCTAAAGAAGATAAAAATCGTTGACTTCTTTCTTGGAAGTCTTTATCATCTCTTAAATCTTGTAAGGTTTCTTTGGTAGTTGTAATATTAGAAGTGTCCATTAAGTAGTTAAAGGACGGATCATTCGGATAAGACAACTTTACTCTAGAAGGGTTAGTTAAGTAATTAAATCTAGAATCTTCTAACTCTAGTTTAGTTTTAGATTCAGCAGGCAGCGTTTCTTCTTTACCTTGAATTAAATAATCATAGCTTGGATTGGTTGACATTTTATTGTTTAGGTGCTAAAGTCTCTAACGTATTTTCTTTTAACCATTCTTTAATTTCAGAACGAGACATATTTTCTAAATTAAATGCACGTAAAGCTTTACCGACTGAACTATTTAGACTCGGCTTTCTATTTGCAGTAAGTACACCATCAGCATATCGTTCTAAAGTTTTTAATCTCTGCTTTATTTGTTGACGTGCAAATACATTACTTTTGCTTAAAGCTTTTTCTCCTCCTCTCCTAGAGTACTCTTCAAGTTCTTCTTCAGTTAAAGTAGATAAATCGATAGGAGTTTGTTGACGTGAAGGACGTGAAGGAATTTCTTTTTCTCTATCTAAATATTCTTGAGCTTCTTGTACAGTTGGACCTTCATCAGCTAAAAGCATTTCATCTCCTGTAAGTTCAAGCTGTTCTCCTTCAGGTCTTAACAAATCAGGATTTATATCTGCTCCTTTATCTTTAGCATTTTGTAAAATAGCTTTTTGTTCTGTTGGAGTTTTAGATTGAAACTCTTCAGATTCTACCAAATCTTTAATATCTCTATTTTTTTGTTGTTTATTATCAGGTGTGCCATCCTTATCTCTATTTACAATTGGAGGAACGGCTGCATCAAAAGTTAACTCAGGAAGATTTTCTCTCTTGTAAGTATAAACTGTTTTCTTCCGACCATCACCCCAACCTGCTCCTGTTGTTAGTTCAGTAATACCTTTTGAATTATGGAATAAGGATAATCTTAAAGCTAAATCGTCTGAAACTTCTTGAAGAGTACCATCTTTTACCCTGACTCCTGTTCGTTGAATTTCCATAGCATCTTGAATTACGTGTAATTTAAAATTGTTATATATATCATCAGATGCTTTGTTAATATCAGGACTACCTTGAGAGAGGGCATATACTTTTGCCTTAGGTGACTTAAGCTCAAGTTGTTTTTCAAAAAAATCTTCATCTTTAAATTCTTCAGTTTCTTTAATGTCAGTTAAAAATGATTCGAAATTACTTTTAACAATTTTTTCTTGAGCAACATTATTAAAGTGAGATACAATCATTCCTTTTTTCAATAATTGTTGATAAAGTTCTGGATCATAAAACTCAGGCATTTTAGGATTATTTATTGCTGAATGAATAGTCGCTGTTTGAGACATATCATGTTTAGCAATATAGCGTTTTGTTACATCTTGAACTTTATTTTTTACCCATTGATCACTTGCTTCTATCCCTAACTCAGACGATGTATAATATTCACCAAACATATCTTTCCATTTGTAGTCAAATTCTTTTGTGTCATTATTCCATGTTTTAACTTCAATAACACGAGTATCTACACCTCGAATAGGAATAGTTATAGGAGTTGACTGAGGAGATAAATCTTTTTTCGGAACTTGTATTAAAGCTAGTCTAGCATCTTCAGATAGATTTTCTTCTGCACCTTTGACACCTGTTCTAGCTCTTAAACTATCTTTATAAGTGTCCTGAACCTCACCAATTTTAGTTGCAAGTTCTTCTTGTTTATTTCCTCTAAAACCAACTCCTCTTAATGCAATATCTAACAGACCAGACGGAGCTTGTTTATTTAACATAGCCCTTAACTCAGCAGTATATGCTTCTTTGGTTTCAAATGGTAAAGCACTAATTTTATTTTCTTGATACCTATTATAATGAAAATCTGCGAGGTCTTTTCTAGCCTTAAAATATTCTTTTTCTTCTTCATCAGATAAAGAGGATGCTCCCGGAGCTACTCTTCCACCCCATATATCATCTAAAGATTCGGTAGCTAATTTAACAGCATAGTCATATGGATTTTTACTGTAAGTTCTCCATGGCTCTTGATCGTTATATTCTTTTTGTAACTTAGCAAACTCTGCCTCTTCTCTAATAATTTGTTGCGTTAGTTCGTTATTCCTTTCTTCCATATTACGTCTTGCACGATCTTTAATAAGATTATCTACACCACCAAGAACTTGCATAGCATAATTAATTTTACGATCTTTTCGTGCTTCTTTAGCAAACTTTTCTTCTTGTCTATACTTACGCTCAAGCAAAGACTGTCCGTACTCTACAGAGGTTTGATTAGTTGGGTCTATTTTATCTACCATGTTATGTTCTCTCTAATAAACTATTATTTTTTTCTTCTTTTCGTTGTGCTAATAAACTCACTACTTCTTCTGGTGGTTCAAAGTCTTCAATAACTTCTAATGCTTCTTCTGGTACAGCTTGTTTAGTAATTTGAGCAGGTCTTAAATCTTTAAATTTAAGCTCTTGCCTCATTTTAGAGTTCATATCTTTAAAATTTGTTAGTGTTTGTTTATCTATTTCTTCTTCATCATCTTCATCATAAGATTCAAAAGTATCACCTTCATACAAAAGATAATCAATCCCACATTGTTCTGCAATAGCTGCAAGTATATACATAGTGGGTTCAATTAATAACATCATTAAATCAGGATTCCATTTGCCCTCTTGGAAACCTGCTTGAAGAATCATTGAAGCCATACTTCCTACAGGCATACCATCAGCTAGTTCTAATGCAATCATCTTATATGTTTCTTTCTCATAGGAGTCAGCAACAATAGACATAACTGCAGATTCTAAATCAGTATATATAGGAGGTTGTTCCCACGGACGTTTAGAGTCAGCATCATTTGTTAATGACTGCCCCGGAATAGGTCTCTCAAAAGGAGTTCTGCCTCCCATAGCATCTATGTTTATAAGTTCATCTGGATTAATTGACATTTATATTCTCCTTTAAGAAGTAGCTATTAATGAGGTATCCCAAACAAGCCCTGCTTTTCTTGTATTGTTAAGATAGTCTGCTGTGCCAATCACAGAAGGACTAGGTAATCTTGTTTGATTTACCATTTGATTCATAGGCATTGAGGAATATAATCTAGTCTCATTTTCAGACAAGGCACTCAATGCTCCTGACATATCGCTAGAGCCGGGAATATAAGTATCAGGAGGACTTGCTAAAGCTTGATTTAAAGCTATACCTTCTCCTACTGTACCTTCACGAATAAATCCGGGAACATTTTCAAAAGATTTAAAAGGTTTTACACCTAAAGTTTTATCCTTAATAGTCTTAAATTTAGTATCTCCATGCCAAAAATCTGCTAATGTATCTACAAAAGTTTCTTGACCTGTAGCTTTTCTTACTACCCTATCTGTTAAATTTCTACCCGGTCTAATAGTTCTTTCTCCTTTAATGGTGGGATCAAAAAAATCATCCGTTGCAGTACCTTCTACAAACTCTTGTCCTGAAGTTCGATCTAAAATACTTGTTTCGTTAGGAGCAGGTATTTCAGATATTATATTTTCTGTTATTTCTGGTTTTATTTCTTTACTAGGATCAACAAACTTAGGGTCTTTAATAACAGCAGTTTCTCCTGTAGCATCAGTAATAACTGTCGAGTCCTTTGTTGTGTTTAAAGCAGTTTCTTCTAAAGATACTGTAGTTGAGGTAGGTGGAATAGTTTTTGTTCCTGTTTCTATATTTTTAGCTACATCAGTTGCGTTAGCAGCAGCGTTAGCTTCTCCACCAAACATATTAGTTACACCTTCAGTAATTGTTTTAAATGAATTTGATACAGCTTGACCCATATTACTCATAGCATTACCAAAAGCCTGACCCATTCCTTGCCCTTGCCACATGCCTCCAATAAATGTTTTAGCTCCTCCCATCATCCAACCACCAATCATCATCATACCGATAGTTCCGATAATCTTACCAAGTTTGGTTTTCATTAATTTTTTAAAAGGCTTACCGATCTTTTTACCTATCTTTTTAATTCCTTTACCAATCTTTTTAACAAATTTCTTAAGCATATTTTATCTCCTTTCTTATCTATCTATACCTATATCGTCTAAACTACGAGATTCAGTAGCATATCCGTTTAGTATTCCCATTGCAGACCTTAAAGCTTGGTCAACATTTCTACCTTTGTATATTAATCCATCATTACCTAAAGCAGCAATCGTTAATGAAGCCTTACGTTGTAGTTCATTCTCATCTCTTTTAAATGCAAAATCAGCTTCATCTCTTAATTCCTGCCATAAGAAAGCTTGAGACTGCATACTCATACCATAAGCATTTTGTGCATTTTGTTGATTAATTGCATTCTGTGCTGCTGTATTAATTGTATTTGCTTGCCTTCTCCATTGTGTATTTCCTTGCTCTACAATTTGTGCATTTTGTACATTGAATTGATTTCTAGCAAACTCTTGTTGAGCATTATATTGACTAATCTGTGTTTCAAGTTGTGCATTTAATTTAGAAACATCTGCTGCTCTGTTTGCATTCTGTGCTTCCGTTAAATTAGTTTGTTGAACATTGAATTGTTCCATTGCATTCTTTTGTCTAGTATTATCCATTGCAACTTGAGTAGATAGACTAGCCATAAATTGATTTGTTTGATTTTCACTAGCAGCATTAAATTGTCTAGAAGCATTAGTTGCGGCTTGATTACTTAACATAGATTGTTGTTCTGCTTGAGCAGTAAACATTTTAGCTTGTTGATCATTAGACAAGTTTGCCATATCCATTTGTAAGAAAGCTTGTGCATTTTGTGAGGTTAGTTTAGTTATAGCATCTGCTTCAGCTAAATTAATCTGTGATTGAATTACTGCATTTTGTACAGCAGCTTGTTGGTCATTACTAGCCTCAGTCAAACTAACAGTTTGTAAAAACTTACTATTAGATAATGCTATTTGTTGATCTGAACTAAACTGAGCCATATCCATTTGGAAAACATTCTGTGCATTCTGTGTAGCTGTCTGTTGTCTTCTTTGTGTGTTAGCTTCAGATTCTCTAGCTTCAATATCTCTTTGTTGTGTTGCAGCTTGTTGTAATGCACTAGCATTAGACTGAGCCATTGGTAAAGCTGATTGTAATATAGCATTAGTTAATTGTGCTCTACCAACAGAAGATGCAGATAATCCTCTAGCAGCTAACATTGATTCTACTTTACTAACTGCTCCTTGTGCCCATATAGGTATCTCACCATTTTCCATACCATCTAGTAGTCTATTCATTTGAGCATCTACTAGAGTATCTTTATCAACTCCTGCTATTAAACCTCTTTCTTCTTCTGTGAAATCGTCTAGTCTATCTTCTAGAGCTTCTATATCATCTCCAATTTCACCAATCTGATCTTCAGTTAAACCTGCTTTTCTTAATTGTTTCTTAGCTCTTGATAACTTTCTTAAACTTGATCCTGTATTTTGGGCTGCTGCTGCTTTAGCACCTTCACTCATAACACCTACAACTCTATCTGTTAATGCACCTTCTTGTATTTCTACATCAGCACCTTCTATTGGAGCTACATCAACTACATCAGCAGCTTTAGCTATTTCATCTTCTGTAAGTTCTGCATCTTCAGATACCTTACCTTCTGCTGCTTCAGCTACTGCTGAATCTGTTTGAGCAGCATCCATTGTAGCTGCTTTTATTTGATCCGGTGCATCAGTCGTTTCTGCTGTTCCTGTTACTGCTGTTACATCTTGTGAGACTGCTTTACCTGCTTCAGCTTTAACTAAGTCTTCATCAGTCATTTGCTTAGTATCAGCTTCTATAGTCTCATCAACTTGCTGAGCATCAGGAATTACAGCCGCATCAGGAACTTCTCCTTCTGCAGATTTTTGAACCATCTCTGCACTTTTTTCAATTCTTGCTGCTCTTTTTTCAGGATCAGGAGATACCTTACTTTCGTTTTCATCAGTATTATTAGTTGTATCTGTCATAATATCATCATCATTATTATTTTCTTCATCTTCTGTTGTTTCAGTAGTGTTTGTTTCTGTACTTTTATCTACTGTAATAGACTGTGCTTTGTCTACTGTTTCTTGTGGTTCATCATCTACAGGAGGCTCACTCGTTGTTTGTGTAGTAGTAGTTGGCGTAGGTGTAGGTGTAGGTGTCGTAGTTACACTTTGATTAGTGCTAGTGTTACTTGTATTTAAAGCTTTGGCTTGAGCATCTGGCTCCGTTACGTTATTTTTAACAGGTAGAGGCTTTGAAGCTTTTTCTACAGATTTATCAACTGATTTTTTAATGTCTTCAGGATCAAGATTAGGCAGGTTTAAATTTCCTATATCACCAAAACTTCCCCCGCCAAAAGATTTTACACGACCACCTTTACGCATATCTAAACGCCCGCCAGTATAACGTGATCTTCTTTTATGTCTCTGCCGTTTGTTTGCCATTATTTAACCTCGAACAGTTTGTCCAGTTTCTCTTCAATCTTATCTAACGTGTCGAATACTCTGTCCATTCCATCAGATAGTTCTTTTTTTGTTACATATTCCTTTGCCACTTCTTCCCTTGTCTTATTTAAAAGTATGTCAAGCCTTTTATTTTCTGTGGTATTTCCACGAATACTGTACAGGATGGGTGCAACAACAAGTGTCAGGAATATATTCCATAACAACCACCCTGTTATCTCCATTAATTTGCTGCTATATAAGCTTTACCAGTTGTTATTGCACCAGTATAAGATGATTTATCATCACTAGAGCCTTTAACATCTGGAGTCTCATCATCTGAGTCAGCAGGTTCGTAAGCTAAGATAGTTTCTAAGTGGTCAACATTACGTTGTATCACTTTATTTATATCAGCTTGAACCATAGTAGTATCTGTATCTGCTGTTCCACCAACATGTACTGATTTCTTACCTTTAGTATTTACGTCTGTTATTACAGTTACCGAATCGGTTGCTGCTGTCAGACATTCTGCTACTGTTTGAGCCATTTTATTTCTCCTTTATTTATTATTAAGTTTATCTTCTAATACTTCGACTTTTGCCGAGAGTTCTTTTACTGCATTAATGAGAGGTGTAATAAACATTTCTCTTGAAATTGCTTGTCCGTCTTGTCCTTCTTCCCACCCATTGAAAGTAGTATTACCTACTTTATCCATCGCTGCTTTTACGTCTTGAGCAATAAGACCATGAATTAAGGTTTCAGTATCTTTTTCTCCTCTACCTATATTTACAGTTTCTTCTATAAAGTCAGAATCAATTTCTGTGCTGTGTCTCCAATTAAAAGTAACAGGTCTTAGTTCATTTATAAACTCTAACCCTAAAGAATCTTCTTCTATATTTTTCTTTGTTCGTTCATCAGATACTTGTGTCCAAGTATTATTAGATGTATATGAGCACCAAACATAGCCACCACTAGAGCCAAAATTTACTATATTATTACCATACCCTGTATAATCATAACCAATAACAATTTGTCTATTTGCATCACTAGCACTAGTCAAAACATTTGTTCCAATTACAACGTTTTCAGTTCCTGTAGTTATAGCATTAGTGAGTCCTGTGTAACCTCCCGCTTGATAACCAAGACAAGTATTTGTTCCACCTGTAGTTATAGCTCCACCTGTATCATAACCAATGCAAGTATTTCCTGTGCCTGTAGTATTATCTGCTGCGGCAGTCATTCCTACTGCAACATTTAATGTTCCTGTAGTGTTTGAGAACAAGGCACTATGTCCAACGGCTGTGTTGCTATTAGCATTAGAATTAGCTGCTAAAGAATCTTTACCAACTGCTGTGTTGTAATTTCCTGTGGTGTTGGCTTCCAATGCTGTTCTGCCCACAGCAGTATTTGTATTTCCTGTGGTATTAGCACTTAGAGCACTTTTACCTACTGCTGTGTTGTGAGAAGCGGTTGTATTAGCGTCTAAAGCAATATGACCAATAGCTACGTTATCTGCACCTGTGGTGTTAGCTGCCATTGCAGAACGACCAATTGCTATATTTGAAGAAGCAGTAGTGTTTGCTGCTAACGCTAAATATCCAACTGCTACGTTACTATCGCCAACTGTATGTGCTGTCATTGCTCCAGTCCCTACAGCAGTATTGTATGTTCCTACGGAACAAGCATCTAAAGCCTCTTTACCAACAGCAACATTAGAATGTCCTGTAGTGTTTACTAATAAAGCACGTCTACCTACTGCCGTGTTGCTAGATGCTGTGGTGTTAGCTGCTAAAGCATTTTCTCCTACGGCAGTATTATAATAACCAGTGGTGTTTGCTGTTAAAGCACTAACACCTACTGCTGTATTCTCATCTGCTGTGGTGTTTGCGTCTAAAGCTGCGTAACCAATGGCAACGTTACTTGCACCTGTAGTGTTTGCTATCATAGCACTAGAACCGACTGCCGTGTTATTGCTCGCAGTAGTATTTACTTTTAAAGCTTGGTCGCCTATGGCAACATTATCTGTACCTGTAGTACAAGCACTTAAAGCTGCATCACCAAAAGCTGCATTTTGCTCACCCGTAGTAATGGCATCACCTGTGTATACCCCCATCAATACATTGTAAGAACCTGTTGTTATGGCTGCTCCCGCACTTCTACCAACTGCTGTGTTTCTTGTTCCTGTAGTGTTTACATTTAAAGCCGCATATCCAACAGCAGTATTATTATCTGCTGTGGTTGCAGTCTCAAGAGCATTTCCACCTAAAGCAGTATTTGAACTACCTGTAGTATTATTCCTTAAAGTAGAATGACCTATAGCTACATTAGAATCTCCTGTAGTTAAATCTTCAAAAACATTATCACCAAATGCAATATTATAATTAGCTGCATCTATAGTTCCTGTAGTCGTATCCCCAATCATTATGGAGCTTGTACCAAATGCTTTAGCACCTAGCTCTAATAACTCATTAGGTATCTTAGTATTTGCCATTAT
>Ga0209404_10001913_pt1 | contig 13405 bp, 9 predicted proteins | sample TroAtlMetagenome_2_FD_187447 | JGI IMG/M metagenome (GOLD analysis project Ga0209404, IMG submission 187447) | Marine eukaryotic phytoplankton communities from Atlantic Ocean - Tropical Atlantic ANT8 Metagenome (SPAdes) (version 2) | ecosystem: Environmental > Aquatic > Marine > Oceanic | place...
TTTGAGATGAATTTCTCTGGGGCTAATCCTGGCGTCTTTTCGGCTGAGCCATCCGAGTTTAGATTATCAGCAGATGAGCGCCAAGAGGTGATCATATCATTTACACCATCGACCTATAGACTCTACGCTGACGAACTTACTATTACGTCAGATGACCCTGACAACCCAGCCACTATAATCCCTGTGGCGGGTGAAGGTGTCCACGCTCCGACCCCTGACATAAATGTCGACCCAATTACCCTAGACTTCGAAACTGTAGCGCCACTGACAGGCAGCACTTTGTGGTTTACTATCTCCAATATTGGAGATGGACCGCTCAACATTCTAGCCTCTGAACAGACGGGATCCGCTAACTTCTCAGTAATCACCGATCCCGCAGGAATGACCATAGAGTCCGAGTCGGATACAGCCACAGTTGTAGTAGTCTACACCCCGCAGTCCATCGATGGAGATGCGGGCAGCCTCATCCTTCAGACAGACGACCCAGACGAACAAGAGGTAACAATACACTTCTTAGGAAATGGTGGAGGTGACTTTGACTACCCTGTGGCGGTTATTAATGGTCCTGCCACAGCAGCACCTCTAGACACAATCTACCTCTCAGGTGAGAGCTCATATGATCCAGAAGGCTACGCTTTGACCACCTATGAGTGGACCCTAACCCACACCCCTACTGGCTCTACTACATCGCTAGACGACACATCATCAGACACGTCATCGCTCTTTCTAGACCTCGCTGGTGAATGGGAGGTACAACTACAGGTATGGAATGAGATCGGCCTAGGGTCTGCTCCTGTAAAGTACAATGTCGACGCCATTCCTGAAGATCGGATCCACATTGAGCTTATCTGGGACACTCAAAATTCAGACCTAGACCTACACTTAGCCGAGACACCATCAGTAGAGTTCTTCGATATGCCAGGGGACTGCTCGTACTGCAACCCAACCCCTTCCTGGGGGGCATCTGGTAGCTCAGACGATCCTCGCCTAGATCTTGATGACATAATGGGGTTCGGCCCAGAAAACATCAATATCGATGAGCCATACAGTGGTGAATACCCCATAAGAGTTCATTATTTTGAGGACCATGGGGCGGGCTCTACTACAGCCACTGTCAAGGTATACATCGACGGTGAGCTGTCTGACCAACTCTCAAACGTAATTGGACGTGATGAGGTCTGGGATGTTGGCAATGTGTTGTGGCCTTCTGGGCTTGTCGCCGAAGAGAACACCTCTAACTACACGGCGCCAGCCAGAAGCTGCTTCTAAGCTAAAAAACGGACTAAGTAGCCTTACGAACAGCCTCTACGAGATCGCTTGGAGTGTAGGGCTTCTGTAGAAATGCAGAAGTTGTATCTTTATCGATAAAAGGAGAATTGGGGCCATAACCCGAAGACCATAATACCTTTGGGTTACATCCTCTCAGTTGAATCTCCGCGAAAAGTTCGGGACCAGACATCTCAGGGAGAGCAACATCCAATAGTAGTAGATCTGGCTGATCATCAGCCCCTGGCTGTAAGACTTCGAGGAGATCAGTTGGCCTTGAAAAAGCCCTGACGGTGTAACCCTCCATCTCGAGACTCTCCTTCATAAACTCCAAGAGCGCCTCTTCGTCTTCAACTATCCAAACATAAGCCTTACTATCCCTAAGAGACCTTTCAGTGTCTGTATTTAGCTCTGACACAATGGGGAGATATAGGTCAAAAACACCACCGCACTTACCAGAAGCATCCAGACCAATTCCGTTTTCACGTACAGTATTCTCTACTATTGTAAGCCCTATTCCCAACGCTTTTTTTCGAGTAGAGAAGCATGGAGCAAAAAGATCCTGAGGATCTAAATCTGAGAAACCAAGGCCCGAATCCTCGACCCTGAGCCTCAACCAGCCAGAGGCCTCGACAGTTGGCGAGATTAAAATGCTATCCGGGAGTTCCTCCTCGCTGACCGTTAGCAGCAACACCCCATTTTCAGAAAAGTCACGGCCATTTCCCAAGAGCTCGCTTAGAGCCTGGCGTAGCTGGAGAGGGTCTACCCTCACGTGGACTTTTTCACATATTGACGCCACGAATTTTACGTTACTGGTAAGGCTCTCCCTAAAACGCAAAATAAGAGGGTTCAATACATCTTGGATATCAACAGTTGCTGGAATTGCTGGTTCCCCATCCAGCGCCATTAGCCGCTGCGAAAGCTCATGGCCCCGGTGGGCAGACTGTGAAATGGTAGCTGCTCTGTATTGGACCCGATCAGAAACACTTCCATCCATACGGATTAACTCAGAGTGACCCAGTATCGTGCTAAGAATATTGTTGAAACTGTGAGCCACAGAGCGGACGAACTCCCTTCCATCACTAGAGCTACCGAGCTCAGCCTGGCCTGTGCTTTTCCCTTCAGTATTCCCATTAGTCATAGAGAGTCCATAATGATGCACCCATGTCATAACCCTCGTTAGTTATAACAGCGACAAACGCCACCTATTTATGAACTACAAACTAGGCTGGACCCACTTGACTCTGAATAGCAGGCGAACTATCAACCTCTCAGCGAAAGCGATCGTGCGGAAGTGGCGGAATGGCAGACGCGCCAGATTCAGGTTCTGGTGGGCAATACGCTCGTGAGGGTTCGACTCCCTCCTTCCGCACCACTATTTGTTTGTGGGGTTAATATTTCATGTTCCCTATAGCTAGATTACCGTGACCCGTTTGTCACGACCTAACACGACCCCAACCACAAAACCATGGGGCCAAACATAAAAACGCTAGTAATATTGGACACTTAACACTCATGGCACAGATAGTGCAGACCAATGTGGCGTCTAACTTACATTCGATGTAAGAATGGAACAATAAAATGGGCATTTTCGAAGGAGAAACATAAATGAAACCTATACTTTCACTAATTCCAATACTAGCGATGGTCGGATGTGCCGATCACGCCATAGATGAACGAACAGGCGAAGCAGCTAATGATTATTTCGACACTGGCTGGGAGAGTGAGCCATCTACAACTACTGACGGTGACTGGAATGATACTGAAGATCTAGGCAGCGAAACCGAGAATGACTTTCTCAGATTACGCCCAGCTACAACCGACAAATACCTCTTTGTCGCTAACCCAGCTCGAAACACAGTAACCCGTATAACTGTACCTAGTCTTGACGTTGTCACAGTTGATGTTGGCGTTGATCCGTCAGCAGTGGTCACTACAAATGATTTCACTAGGGCTGTAACCTTCAACAAGGGTAGTGATGACATCACCGTTATAGACGCAACTATCCCAGAGGTTGAGCTGACAGTAACTGTCCTCAAGAACCTTAACCAGATGGTTGTATCGCCAGATGGAAACTGGGCCATCGCATTCCATAACGCGGATGCTGATGAAGAGGGCGACGCTTCTGGGACCATCTCGTTCAACGAGATCTCAATAGTTGAGCTAAATACAGGCGCACACACACCAATGGTGGTGGGTCAAAACCCACACCAGATTAAGTTCACCGATGACTCAATGTCTGCTGTGGTTATATCTGACGACCGCTTAGTGATTGTGGACCTATCAATGGGATCGCCCAGCCGATCAATCGTAAACATCAGCGATGATCCACTAAACCCACCTAGAGCTGAGGAGGTTGAACTCACACCTGATGGAGCGTACGCGTTTATCAGGCAATATGGAGCAGATGAGATCGTACTAGTCGACATGGAAACAGAGCTAGTCTATGGGCTACCTGTTGCCGAAAACCCCACGGATCTTGATATCTCACCAGATGGAACAAGTGCGGTTATCGTTGATCGAGGATCACAGCAGCTGTTCATCTACCCAACAGTAGAGCCAGAGAACGCTGTACCAGAGATTATCGATCTACCAGAGACAGAGCTTCTAGGCTCTATCCAATTCTCTCCGGATAACTACCAAGCTATCCTCTATACAACAGTTAGTGATATCTCCCACTACACTACCTGGGATATGACTGAGCCTGATCCTGAGTTTGCGATGACTGTAAGGCCTCTGGTCAAACCGATACAGCAGCTTACCGTAACACCAACAGGTCAGAGCTTGATGGTGCTTCACGATGACGGCGCCAGCGAGGACTCTAACCCCGCATACGACGGAAAGTTCGCTATCACCCTCATCGACCTATACGACTTCTTGGACAACCCAATGATTCTGCCCGCAGAGCCAACGTCGTTCGCCAACTCTCTATCGGGTGAGGTCGGGTATGTAATAATGGAGGGGGTTCCACAGCTCACTCTCCTAGCATACGACGCACTAATGCACCTAGATATAGAGCTCAAGTCCAATCCTGTTCATGTAGGTATTTTGCCAGATACAAACTACGCATACGTGAACCAAGAACACGACTTAGGTAGGCTGACATTCTACGATCCCGTAGATCCACTCAACGTAACTGATGACGTCCTACAAACAATCACAGGGTTCGAGCTGAACTCAGCTATCGAGCACTAGGAGATAACAATGACAAAATCTATACTAACAAAAATTGGGCTTGTAGGGCTAGGGCTGTCAACCATCGCAGGGTGCGGTGGTTGGGATAACCTCAACGTCGATAGCTATAACCACATAGATAAAGGCCTCTGGGATCACGATGTGGTAGCTACCAGTGCGGGAATATATGCTCGTTTACCTGTAGCTGGTGAACTTGTCTGGGTAACTCCAGATGGTAGCTCCAAAACAGTAGACTTACAGGGAGCTGAGACCAATAGGATAGTAGCCGCTCCAGACGGAGAGACCTTACTCGTCTTTGGTAGCTACCCTACATGTGACACAGATGACAGCGATATCAAGAGCATTGATGACTGTCTTGACTTTGACCCAGAGAGACTTGTTTGGGAGAGCATGGTCTATGTTGTTCGAAATGGTGAGCTTATAGCCTCTTCACCGATAGCGGCTCACTACAACGCGCTCGCCTTTACATCAGACGGCTCACACGCTGTAGCCTATCTGGATTTCTCAAAGGCTGATGACATTAACTTTGACGGACTGCTAAACCTCACTGAGGTAGTGTTCATCGACTTAGTATCCGCCGATACAACCTCTGTACCTGTGGGCTTTGCCGCAGATCGTATACTTTTCTCAGCTAATGATGAGAAAGCGGTCGTACTGTCGGAGTCTAAAGTCGTCGTCGTTGACCTCACCAGTAGTAGCTACGACGTACTAGTACAGTACGCTCTCTCTCTTGATGTTGATGATGAGGTAAGGCCGTTGGATGCTGAGCTAACCCCCGATGGACAGCACTGCATCCTGACAGTGGATGGCTCTAGTGACCTATACGTCCTGGATCTAGAGAATGAGTCGATAAACATCGTTGACCTTGACGGTGCGCCTGCGGCACTTGGGGTAGAGAGCGTCGGTGACAAGACAGCCCTTGTCTATCAGAATGATGCACAGGTGGACCTTATTGAGCATGACTACTTCTCAGTAGAGTCTATCCTGCTTGATGAGCCATCAAACAATATCGCTGTTGGTGACGGGTTCGCCCTTCTCTACAACGTCAGCAACTCAAACTATCACGACGTATACCGACTAGATACCGCTGACAGCAATCTTGTCGAGTACCGGATGGAGAACCCTGTGGAGTCGATGCAGGTAGCTCCCGACGGTACACACGCGGTAGCTGTGACAAGGCCCGAGGGAGCGTCTAGCGACCCTTTAGAGGCCTATGCTGATCAACGTTACGGAATCGAAGTCCTTGACCTCGTAAGTGACCGAGGTGCTCACATCAGCCAGGTTAGTAACAGCCAGCCTGTTGGTGTTGCTTTCTCAAAAGACAGCGTCTATGCCTTGGTGTTACTCGATGGACTAGATGATCTGCTGAAGATAAACCTAACAACTGGTATAGCCGAGTCACTAGACCTGGTTGACACGCCAATGGGACTAGGAGCTTTTGGGGAAGACGGTTTCTTTATTACCCACGACTCAGCACTGGGCCTAGTCAGTTTCTTCGACCCAGCAACTGACACATTCACACCTGTTGGAGGTTTCGCCACAGGCGGACTCTTTGACGACGAACGCATGCTCGTACAGAGCACAGAGGAGGACTAAATCATGAGATCCCTAAATCTATCAAAATTAGCTGTAGCCATTCTAATGACAGCAGTGGCTTCACCCGCCAAAGCAATGGACTTCGCTGTATCTCTTGAGAGTGGCCTCGTCGGCACCAATGGTGACAACTGGTCAATGCTGGGAGGTGGCGGAATAGACACTCTTGGGCTCAGCGGATCTATCGGTATCGACGACCACATTCAGGCTATCGCAGGATTCAGCATCGGTGGTAAGGGCGCCAAGAACTACCTTACTGATCCAAACGTACCTGGTGACGCCGAAGGGTTTGTGGCAAGCCTGATGGTCGCGCAGCTTAACGCAGGCCTTAGGTATGATCTCTTGCCCGAGTCTAGCTGGATACCCTTCGCTTCGGCTCGAGGAGAGGTCCTCCTTGGAAACATGCGCCTTGATGACGACCTACAGCATAAAGACAACATAAACCAGATTGAACAGAGCGCCCTCTCGGCTGGAGGAAGTCTGGGCCTAGGTGTGGCTTGGGAGGGAGCTGTCTCTCGGATCAACTCGACGTTCCGAGTAGAGATCGAGGGCGGCTTCGGTCTAGCTACAGACCTTTCTCTTGGGGAGCTAGGCAACCTAGGTATCGGCGGAGGCCGTATGCGAGGTAGTGTAGGGGTACTGTTCTAGACTCTCACCCCAAAAAGACAACTTGCGCCTTGGAAAGACAAAGTTCTCCCAAGGCGCATTTTTTGTTTTGCCTAAAAGAGCCCTTTGGCCAGAGACATACCAACGGCCAGTCCGCCATCGGCATCTGGCATTATAGTGGGCGTAGGGGCACCAAACAGCCACTCGCCATCTTCAAATCCAATCATCGTACCGGAGGCTACCGACCCGTCTCCACTGAAATCTCTAGTAAACCAAGCCCCCACACCAGCGCCGACTAAGCTGCCACCCACAAGCGCGGCTGCAAAGGACTCCTCTGAGCCAAGCTCCCCATAATAAGAGCCTAAGAGGTATAGACCACTAGCCACAAAAGTCCCTGCGGCCCCAGAAAGTGTGACGACATTGGTTCTCGCTCTAGAGATGTCCAGTTTTGTAGCCAAAAGACCGCCAACTATTGCCCCCGCATCAGCAGAAAAAACCATTCGCTGAAGGACTCCAACGTCTGTTTCGGGCTCGTACACATAAAACGACATGGCCGACAGCCAAGATCCCCAAACTGCGCCGTGATGAACAAGCGAAACATCACCAGCAGTCATGTCATCTAAATAATAACCTGCCGCTATTCCGGCACCGGCACCAGCCACAAAGCCTCCCAAGACCTGCTGGAAATTTGCTCGGGGGTCTCTGGGCTGCGTAATAGATGTGAGTACAATCCCATTGGCTAATCCCAATATTTCTCCTTCTAGAAGAGCCATGGCCTGTGGCGTTGTAATCTGCAGACGGTCATCGGCGTACATACTCCCAACAACTCCAAGCCCGAGCCCTGTGAACCCCATAAGCACCGGCATTAACGGCTCGTCAGGCTGGAAAGTGGAGCCAGGGACTAAAAGACCCAAAACGCCGGGTAATACAAGAGCCTGGCTAAGGATTAGCTCAGTCCGACCAGAGGTGGGGCCCGTATGTATTGGCGCTTGAGGAGCGGCGACATATGTGTCCGCCATGTTCTCTAACTCTGACATCATGCTTACTGCGCGTGGCGAGAATGTGGTCTCTCCAAATTCGGAAATAACACGGTTTAGTACCACCTCACCGTCACCGAACCTGCCTTGAGCGATAAGCTCTAGGGCCACCTGATACAGCGCCGCACTTTCAAGCTCTCTAATAGCTTCTTCATCGGGAACTAATGGCATCTCCACCGTATCGGCGGCATTATCGACAGACTCTGGAACTTCGAGCCCTGGGGCTTCGATCTCTGGGGCTTGGGGCTCCTGAGCCAACACAAGGCCACTTAGAAATAGGATCGAGAACATTTTACGAAGCTCCTTTGCCAAACCAACCAAGTACAACTGTAACAGAGAGTGACGACGAGCACCAACCAAGATACTCTCCAGAGCAACACCTCTAAGGAGAGTATAATGGACAACGGAGAGATAAAATTTGAGCTATCACATAATGTAGCCACGCTCACACTCTCAAGACCAAAAAGACGCAATGCCTTAAGCTTAGACCTCTGGCGCGAGATGGCAAAAGTCTGCGACAAAATAGCTAAGAGCGACGCCAAGGTCGCGATCATAAGGGGCGCAGGTGGGAACTTCTGCTCTGGGATGGATCTAAACCCAGACAACAGCGCTATAGCTCAGCTGCTGCCAGCCATTTCAAACGGAGATAGAGAGGTCGCTGAAGAGTTGATTCAGGAGCTAAAGGGATCGATAGACTGTATCGCCAACCTCTCAATTCCTACAATCGCCTGTGTCGAGGGTTTCGCCGTTGGGGGAGGCCTTGAGGTAGCTCTAGCTTGTGACATAATGGTCGTAGAAGAGAGCGCAAGCCTCTCGCTACCAGAAGTTAGGATAGGTATGACCCCAGATCTAGGCGGGGTAGCAAGGCTTACACGAGCTGTCGGTGCGGGGAGAGCAGCAGACTTGATTTTAACAGGCCGCAGGTTTACTGGAACAGAGGCGCAACAAATGGGAATATCACAGCACTCAACCCCCGCAGGCGGCGCTTACAACAAGTCACTTGAACTAGCTGACATGATAAAACTCGGCGCCCCAATAGCCGTAGGATCAGCTCTTAAGGCTATCCGCAAGATACCAGACCTAAACCTTAGGGACTCACTAAGAGAGGACACCTCCGCTGGTGTCGAGGCGCTCACCTCGGGCGAGGCTAAAGAGGGGATAATGTCGTTTGTCGAAAAGAGATCACCCGCATGGCAAGAGGACAATTAATTGATCACACCAAAGAGACTCTTTGCCGCGATAGCCTCAGGGCTAGGTATGATACTAATCTCACCACCTATAAGCATGTTCTGGCTGCTATGGGTACTCTGGGTGCCACTGCTTTGGGCGATGAGAGATGGAGATAGGCGAGGCAACACGCTCCTGGCATATTTGGCTGGATACGCTGGTGTTAGTACAGTTTTCTTCTGGATATCAGAGGCTATAGTCGTTTATTCCAACGTTCCTGGCCCTCTTTGTCTTGTAGCAGTCCATCTATTTGCAATGTTTTACGCTATCCCATACGCATTTGTTTTCGGGAGAGTTCACGACCTAAGGAGAAGGTTTGGGATCTGGTGGATTCTGGCTCTACCCGCCTTTCAGGTCGCCATGGAATTCCTGCCATTAGCGCTTAGCCCGCTCATTGGTATTAGAATATCCCTGTTCCCTTATTTCTTGGGCGCCACTCAATACCGCATCCCCGAGCTTATCCAGATAGCTTCTATTACAGGCGTTGTTGGGGTTACTTTTGTGGCTATTCTCCCAAACGCTGTAATCGCAGAACTTGTCTACAGAAGGCGTGAGGGACGCTCGTTAGACCTGCGACCGCTTATCGCTACAATAGCAATGTTCTTGGGTCTGTTTGCTTGGGGATCACACAGGATCAGCAGTATCAATCAGACTATTGAAGAGTGGCCTGAAGTTCGCCTTAGTCAGATACAGCAAAATATCTCGATGCAAGAGCGAATGTCCTCTAGTAGTCGAGAGGTTCTGAGGGACTGGAAGGCCCTTGACGACACACTACTAGACGAGGAAATGGACCTCATAATTTGGCCAGAGGGCTCTATCCTATTTGACCCTAGAAGGAGTCGAAGGGTAGCCCAGTTCTTGGGCCAAGAGGTAGTCAATCACAACGCCAGCCTGCTTCTGGGAGGTGGGTACGTTGAAGATATTGATGACGATAACTACGAGCTTCGAAACTCAGCCTACCTATTTACGCCGACCATATCGACCAGAAGAAATGGGACTGAGGTGCCTAGCGCAGAGATCGCCCAGAGATATGACAAAATGGTACCGCTCCCGTTTGGAGAGTACATACCGTTCTCTGAGACCTTCCCTATACTTAGAGAGTGGCTAGAGGGTCCAGGTAATTTCAAGCCAGGAGACCAAGCTACTCTGTTCGAAGTTGAGGCTGCCAGTGGACCCTTCACACTATACACATCCATATGCTACGAGGCGATTCTACCAAGGTTTATGCGCCGCGAGATGTCGGACTCAGATCTCATAGTAAACATCACAAATGACGGATGGTTTGGGGACACTCCCGCACCTCACCAGCACGCGATGCTAACAATATTTAGGGCCGTAGAGCTAGGGACACCTCTATATAGGCTCGGATACACAGGTGTATCATTCACTGTGACCCCAAGCGGTGTGATCTCTAACGAGACGGAGCCATTTGTTGAAGGTGCTACCGTTGTGACTGTAAATGTTGGAGAGATAGACACATTCTACAAGAGTCGCGGCGACATTTTTGGCTGGCTCTGTAGTGTGCTACTGTTTGGAGGTATGTTTCTCACGAGAAAAAGAGTGTCACACCAAGCCCAGTAGCGGCGTAATCACAGAGCGAACCCTCAAAACATGTACGAACAAACAGACGAGGAACTAATGCTCAGTGTAATGAACGGCGACCGCGCCGCTTACAGCGCACTTTTTGAACGCCACACGGCTTCTGTGTGGTCGTTTGTTCGGGGGCTATGCAGGGTAGAGGCGACAGCAGAGGAGGCCTTTCAGGAGACATGGCTAAAAGTTTTTAGAGCGCGTGCCACCTATAAGGTAGGCGCTAAATTCAGATCGTGGCTTTTCACCATAGCAGCTAACACAAGTAGAGACCTAAGAAGGAGAGAGGTACGACGTATCGAGACAGTCGAGCTAGTTAAGGAGCCCTCTTCCCCGTCTAAAACTATGGGTGATGAGGCGAAAATTTTAGCGGCGATAGACAAACTATCAGAGACTCTGAGGGAACCTTTTATCCTGGGAGCTATACAGGGTTTCGACCATAACGAAATTGCAGATGTATTGGGAATCACACCCGCGAACGCAAGAGCTAGAGTATCTCGTGCGAGAGCGACCCTGCGAGAACACCTAAGAGGTAGCGGACTCGGAGAAGAGTCATGAGCACCCGTAGCCTTATCTCATATCTTCTGGACGAAGAGGGTGCTGGTTCTCCTACACAAGTGGAATTAGCACAGCGACTATTCGGCGATGGCGGCGCACCTGAAAACATTGTTTCATCGACACTGTCAGCGATGCACAGAGAACTTGATAACTTCGACAAAGAACAGCCTGTAGCCCTATATACACAAAAAAGAAACACACCAAGATTATGGTTAGGTGGACTCGCAGCTCTGGCTGCAGCAGTACTCATCCAGTTCAACGTAAAGGATGTTGATACAACTCAAGCTATTAACCCTACTGCGCTAACTCAAACCGACAATATGACCCCAAAGGGGCTTGAGGCCGCTGCACCAGAGGTCTCTCTTGAGCTTGCTGTTCTCTCTGGCGGCACAAGCTTAGAGCGTTTTAGTAGCGAACAAACTTACGGTACAACAGACTCCTTTTTCTTCAGAGCTGGTGCCAGCGCTACGGCAGAAATAGCGCTTTTCCACATAGAGGGCGGTGTCGTTACAACTCTACTTCAGACAAGACTAGAACAGGGTGAAACTGATCTATCGGTCGACAATTCTCCAGCACAGTGGCGCTTCGAGGACGGGGATCAAGACTCGACCTTCCTCATTGCCAGCCTACCCGACGACATCTCGCTCCAAGGAGTTGAGCAAACAATTAACGACACACTGAGAGATGGCGACGCCGACCTTTGCGAATCATTACGCATGATCGGTTGCCAATGTGACTATCGGGCTGTCATGGTGTCTACAGAATGATTACTTCTCTAATAGCCCTATCTTCTACTTTACTAGCAGGCACATTTGGTGGCAGCGAAGCCGAAGTGAACCTCGACAGCGCCTACCAAGCTAGAAGAGTAGCCGTCTTAGTTGGGGTAGACACATACCAAGATGAGAGCCTAAGCCCCCTTAGGTTTGCAGGTAAAGATGCTCGAGACATGGCATCAGCGCTAGAGCTAAACGGAGATTTTGACACTCTTGTAGTGTTGGATAGCTCAACCCAGACATCTATGGAGGCGATTACTGAGGCCTTAGACCTTGCTACCGCTGACCTTCAGCGGGACGACACCTTCCTGCTCTATTTATCAGGCCATGGGACCCTCACTGTAGACGCTATTGAGGGGACCAGATTGTGGTTTATGCCCTCCGATAGCCAACTGGACGATCCAGTTAGGAGCGCCATAGCTGTAGCGGACCTGGAAGAGCGAGTAGCATCGGTAAGAGCCCGCCGACGGGTTTTGTTGATGGACACATGTCACAACGGAAGAGAGAAGTCTTCACTAGCTGACACTACTTCCAGTGTATTAGCTGGACTGCGTGGCGATCCACCACCCCCTAGGGGATTCTTGGAGGTCTCTGAGTCCGAAGCAAGGCTATTCGCGGCCCAGTATCACCAGCCAGCGATGGAGGACACCGACCTAGAAAACGGTGTCTATACGCACTTCCTTATTGAATCTCTAACAACTGGAGCCGATGTCTCTGACCTAAACGGTGACGGCTTGGTGGACGTAACTGAGGCACACGACTGGGCGAGAGATCGCACAATTCAGCACACTGGTGGTATGCAGGTCCCTAGGGCAGAGTACAGGATCGTTGGGCGTGAGTCGATATACTTAGCTGGTAGTGAGGCGACACGTACGGCCGCAGAGAGCGCATTAATCGCCGCACACGACGCCGTTTTGGCGGCAGGGACAGTCATTGTCGATGGGCGATCTAGAGGTGTCCTACCAGATCTGATCCCAGTGTCACCAGGTATTCATACAGTAGAGGTTCAAGATGAAAATGGAAACACGATTCTAAGGCGGAGAGTAAACCTTTCTGGTGGTGAGACCCTGATGCTAGAAAGCCTCTATGAACCTAGGGGACCTTCGACTCAGATTCACATGGGGGCAGCATACAGAATGGGGCCCGGGGCTGGGATACTTCACGAAACAGCTGGCGCATTAGAGATAACTAGAGCTGACGCCCTAACCCTATCTCAGAGATTCGCCGCCGACATCTCAGCACGAGCGACATGGAGTAGCGGACCAGTTGAAGAGCAGAGCCCACACATTAGTGTAACCTCTGGAGAGGTCGCCTTTGGAGTCTCTCCTCATCTTCAAATTAGTGACATGTTCTTAGGGCCCATGATCGAAGTCACTATCCCGTGGAGAACATTTGAGGATTCAGAGGGCACCCACAACCAAGCCACTATCTCAGTTGTACCTGGTGCCCGAATTGGAGCCAGAATACCACTAGCTAGGAATAACTACCTTTCAATAAGGCTATCGACTAGGTGGCAACCATTTGTCTACGACGACCTATGGACATCCGTGATCGAACAAA
>Ga0209404_10001914_pt1 | contig 13401 bp, 2 predicted proteins | sample TroAtlMetagenome_2_FD_187447 | JGI IMG/M metagenome (GOLD analysis project Ga0209404, IMG submission 187447) | Marine eukaryotic phytoplankton communities from Atlantic Ocean - Tropical Atlantic ANT8 Metagenome (SPAdes) (version 2) | ecosystem: Environmental > Aquatic > Marine > Oceanic | place...
GCCATTAGATAGTGCTTTTAGTAAAGTTTTGATTTCATTAATATCATCCTTTAAGGATTTTAAATCATCCTCCATATTATCTATCCTATCTGTTCCTTGCTTTCTTTTAGCACGAAGAGATAAGTATTGGTTATACTGACTTGAATCATTATTTAAAATAGCACCTGTGCTATTATCACGAATCAAATCAGCATGACCTTCTACATGTGAGTGTTTCATATTATGCTAGAGCAAGTACTCTTAGATTTTTCATTCTAGGTGGTTGTGCCTGATTAGTACCAGTACCTACCAATTTAATACTAAAGTATTTGAAAGTTGGAAGATTGTCAATACTAAATTCATAATCATTCCATACTACTTGATTTGATGTATATGCTATAACATCTGTCTTAGCTTTTAATTTATCAGGAAGTCCACTATTCTTTGCTGGATCTACAACCTGACCTGTAGATAATAAATTATCATATCCAGGGAATGGCTGATAAATTAATTCATCATTTGGATCTTCCATTAATGCATAGAATGCTCTAATATCACTAGTAATATTAATATGAGCTTCTAAGTGAATCTTAATAGATGTTGCACCATTCTCCAAACTAACTGGTTGGGATGCATATACGAAAGCATTAGGATCATCTTTTAATGTATTAACTCTATTATCAGTAATCCAATTAGTAACTGGATTATTAATCCTATTAGAAGTAAATATCATTGCAATTCTATCCAAATCAACTATTGGAGAAATTGCAGGAGTATTAGTTCCCAAAGATAAGTTTAAAGTGAATGATTTGTTATCTGGCAAATTAGGTAATGAAGTAGTCTCATTAATTCTAGAAGCAATCATTCTAGGACTAGACATGTAGTTATCAGTAATTAAACTAATGTCCTCAAATCCCTTATCCTGATAAGGAACTTCTGATCCATCAATACTAGATCCAGTAATAGTTCTTATTTGACCAGAAATATTAGTACCAGTAGGTGTAATATTTTGAACAATAGGAGTTAAAATTTCAAATGGTATATTATCTGTAGCATAAACACCTTCACCACCAGTAGATTTAGTCTGATTAAAGTGAAGAATTGGTAAACTTGTTCCTACTGATCTATTAACTCCATTAGTAGAAGTGTCAATCTTAACATTATAATAATCTAATCCCTGAGGAGTAGAAACAGTTGCATTTGAAAGATTGTGGTCAGTATTAATTCTTCTTAAGGATACACCATTTAATTCATACTTATGAGCATAATCTCCACTACTATGAGATAATGTTTTGGTAGAATCAACTCCTCTACTAACTCCACTTAAAGTGTTATTAGTTACTCCACTATAAGAAAGAATCTCACTACCAACTTTAATATATCCTAAGTTAGTAGAACCAACACCTACATTTTCAAATTCAGCAAAGTCAGAAGCATCATCAAGTACCATAGACCCTGTAGATACTGAATCATAATCAACTGTTAACTTAGTAGGAGTAATATCAGATTGAACATCTGTAAATGTAACTACATCTTGAGTAGTATGCATACCATGATTTTTCTGATTAACCTTAATATGAAGTCCATCAGTAGATGTTACAGGAGATCCTGATAACCAAACATTTCCTCCTGCTTGACCATTAAGATCAGTAGCAGCAGCACCTGCTGTATATTGAATTGTTTTACCTACACCAGTTGCAAAATCACCTTGAACATTATCAAGAATATATTCATTAACTCCACCAAGAGAAGCAATAGAGAATTTAATATCTTTTCCTAGAGAAGTTAATCCAACAGTAGATACCCCAACAACATCACCTATAGAATATCCACTACCACCATTAACTACAGTTGCTGCAATTGCTACTCCATTAGTTATGGTCATGTTCAATGTTCCATTTCTTCCGTTACCTGTCTGAGTGACCATAGGAACATGATTATATGTTTCAGTACCAGAAGAAGGAGTATATCCTACACCAGCATTTGTGATAGTTAAATTTCCACTTGCTGTTCCAGCTGAACCTACATAATTTCCTGTAGCATTGCTACCCAACTGAGAAACTATATTTCCAACAGTTATTGCAGTATCAGATATAGTAGTATTAAATCCTATCCTTATTTTATTAGAAGAAATTTCTAATGAATCTTTACGTAAGGCATTAATATCATCAGAATAACTGAATAAACTTGGATTTGTAAAGTTAACAGTTCCTTGATTTGGTGCAAAATTAGCTCTATAAAGAGTAAACTTAAGATCTTCCCACTGACTTGGGTTCCAAGTTTCTCCATTTTGAGATTTGAATAAAGAACCTAATGTTGGCTGAGAAGATATAAGCATTTGCTCAGACTCAGCAGCATTTACTGTATTAATTTCTACTTCTCCTACTCTAGATATCCAAGTACTATAGTTAGAACTTACTGAAAGAAGAACTACAGCATAAGTTTGGCCTGGAGATAAGTAAACTGGTCCAGGGAATAGAATAGGTGTAACTACAGAAGCATTATCAGATACAGCAACATTTTCTGGTTCTAATACAACTTCACCAAAAGGAATAACCTCATCAGTTGGTAATCCTAGTTTTACTGTTCTTAACTGAACTATTAATGGCAAAGATTCATCTTTAGTTGCCATAAACAAATCTAATCTAGTAATACAAACACCAACCTGATTATCTACAAAGAAAGTTTGAGCAAGAGGGTCTGTTTTATTAGCACATAAAGGTCCATCTTTAAAGGAAGAATGATCCTTGCCTTCAAAGAATGAATTAACTCCCTCCCAATCATCTCCTTGCTCTGCTTTTGCAGTTCCTTCATCAGAATAATCCAAGTGAGCTAACATCACATCCAGTTTAGCTTCAGGAGTACTTGCAGCTGTATATGCTGGATCAGTTGCCCAATATGCTGCTCCACTAGCATCAGGCATTCTACCTAATGCTTTAGTATATGCTTTTTCAATCGGATCCATAGTTGACTCATCTACGAATGCAACTATCCTACCAGTTCCAGTATTAGTATCTTCATTCACATTTGTCATAAGGCTGCCGCCGGCGGCACTCTTTGCTGCTTGAAAATCTGAATAATTATCATATACAGTAAGATTTTGCTGTTCTATAGTTTCTGCATTATTAGCAGTTTCCTTACCATACTCATTAGCATAGATAATATCTGTATTTCCTTGATTATCTGTTGTTACTTGTGCCAATACACCAGGAGCTGTATAAACTTCCTGCCACCACTGATCCTGTCTTACTGAACCACCACCAGTGCTGTAGTGTTCATCATCTGAACCTATCTTTTGGGTGTCAGTTGTAGTGTAAGTACCTCCTCCACCACTAGTACTACTTCTAGTCTCAGTCTGTATTTGAGTATGAGTGTGAATATTTCTAACACTGATAATAGTAGATTGAACAGTTTCAAGACTACCTGAAGCATCAAATACTTGAGAAGCATCAGTACCTACATTTTGAGCAGATTGACTATTAGTACTACTACTTGTAAGTCTAAAGACCTTTTTACCAGTTTCAAATTTAGGTGTAGTTATATCATTAGGATTGGGTATAAAGAAAGATCCTCTTACTGACCCTAAAGTATCAGTTTTTAAATGAAGGTTGCTAATAGTTGCTTGAGCACTAGAAGTTTGTCCAACTAATTTAAGACCCTTTTCTACATATCCATGATAAGTATTTTCTGATTTATCAGATAAACTTAATGTATCTACATTTAAAATATTAGAAGTAGAAGAATATTCTGCAGGAACTAAAAGAGTTTCTGACGATGCACCATCATCTGCTGATGTAGGTAATATACTATCAACTAAAACAGTTCCTCTTCTAAGTGGAGTGGATGAATAATAAGGATTTGTATTATATACAATACCAGGATCATCATATGGACCCATTTTATGATTAGATACTGCAACTCTAAATCTAATTAATTCTTTTCCTTCAGAAGTAGTTCCAATAACAGTTTCACCTACTTGGAACGTTCCAGTAACCATAGAAATTTCAATAAGTTTTGGAACTATAAACTTATTAACATTTTCTCCATCAAAGAAACCAAATACACTAGTAGTAGGTTTCAAACCCTTACAAGAGAAATCTAAATTTCTAGATCTCATATAAGGAGTTATATTAGTATTAAGTACTTTTGGACCTTCATTAATAGTACTAAAAGTTTCTCTCTCTATAGATCTGGTAGCCTTTTTTTCTTCCTTAATAGTTGTTGCTTCATTTCTAAATGTAGTTGTAACAGTTCTAAATTTATCTCTTGATCTATATCCATTTCCATTATCACTCCATCCGCCCCAATGAGTACTAGTATCTGTATCAATCTGAGTTGATCCACCACCACCTGTCCAAGTAGTCTCCCATCCACCCCAAACTACAGGACTATATCCTGTATCAGGGTCCCATCCACCAGCGGCTACCTGTTCACTGCTTTCTGTAAATGTATCTAAATCTTCTAACTTAGCATCTAAAACAACTTGATCTACCCACACATCAGATTCTGGAGTTAGTGTAATAGATCCACCATAATAGTTGATAAGAAAAGGTGTTACACTTTCAGTTCTAGTTGCATATGTATTTCTAACAAAAGGTACGTTAACATAATCTAAAGTTAAAACTCTACCAGTCTGTCTGATACCATTAAAACTATTAGTATCTACTTTCAAATCAAGTTCTGTAGTATAAGGTGAAGGTCTGAGTTCCCCCTTCTTATAATCAATACTATTTTTTACAATAGTTTTCTTAAGTTGATTATCAGTATTAGAGAAATCATCAACAAAAAATCCAGATTTAAACCTATTCAATCCATCAGTATCTGTAATTTGCATATTCAACGTATCTTTCTCTAATAAAGAGAGAGAAGTATAGAATTCTAAACTTTCAATTCTTTTTTCCAATCTATTGATATCACTCATCTGATATCTTTTATAATTTGCTAAATTGATATTAACATCACTAACGCTATAAAGATAAGCAGGTAAAGAAACAGAAGCAACTTCTAAAGCACCATCAACAGCATTTGGCCATATTGGAGTCTCTGCAGGAATTCCATTAACTAACTGGAATGTTCCATTTTTATTTAAATAAATTTTATCAAGTCTAGGTAGATAGAAAGAATAATCTAATAATATAGACTCATCTGACGCTAGAATATTAGTAGCAGAATTACCAGAAGCAGTAAATGTTCTTCCTAAAAATTCAAATGGTGAATAAGTAGTTCCTGAAAAATCTGATACTCTTGGTCTAATATCTAATATATCACTTACATTATTTTGACCTATTGTAGGTAAATCTTTATATGTAAAATTATTATATGAATTGGCAGTAGTAATATCTCCTGTGTCTGATGATGTAAAGTAAGCAGATTCAAATATTATAGATATTCTTTTGGATGGTGAACTATAACTAGCTTTTCTTACCATTCTTGAATAATCATAAATGGTACTTCTTTGACCATCATCATAAGTAAACTCTTCTGTTATATTATTAGATCCTAAAGTAGTAGAAGAAACTGTTGCTTCTATAGTAGAATCTTCAAAAGAAATAATTTCATTCTCTTGGAAAGTATAGTCATTTAATGAAACATAATTAATAGTTGAATCATCATACTTACTTACATATATTCCTTTGGCATTACTGGTCTTTCCTATAAATGTTTCTCCTATTAAAATATCACCAGTTTTTCCCGTAGCACTATTGATAGAACGTAATAATATTCTAGGGAAAACAGGATCACTAGCATTATTAGATTCTATTACTGCATAAATTTTTGTTACATCTGGAACATTTAAGGATATATCTTCATCCTGAACTCTAGTTCCATATACAGTACCATAAGTAAGACCATCATTTAAAGTAGTAGTTCCTATTCCAGAAGAAACATCTGTAGAATTTGAAATAGTTAATACATTAATTTTTTGCTTTTCTTTAACTTTTTCCTTTACATTTATCTTTCTTAAAGTGGCTATTAACTTAGCTGGACTATCTCCACCCAATCCATTAATAGTTATTGTAGTAGAACCAGTATTAAAATTAATTTTATCAGATGAAAGAGATTCTGTTGTACCATCTGTTCGGATTAATACATATCTTTCTTCATCATAAGGTAAGAATGTTTCTGATGCACTTCCGCTACTAACTGCTCCTGTAGAATTGCTACTAATAGTTACATCAAATTGCTTTCTTATAGTTATAGAAGAATTAGTTAAATCTACATTAGAAATATTTTGCTTAGGTAAAGCAGTAAATAGTGTATTATCTGTAGAAGATTGGAATTGAGAAGTAAGTATTTTGAAACTTGAAGGATTGATTGAAGTGCTAGGTAATCCACCTTCACAAACACCAGAAACAGTAGTTACACCAGAAATAGTTAGAGAATGTTGAGAAACACTTTCAACTCTTGCATAAGCAGTGGTATTTAATCCAGAATTTGTATATTCTACTATGTTACCAACAGTAGCAATTCCTGTAAAAAACTTAGTAGGATCAGTACTAGTTACAGTTGAAATTCCTAGATATGCTCCTGAAGTAGTAGCTGCACTAACATTAACTTCTCCAAAAGAGAATAAATTACTTTGTTTTACATCTGCATTAAAAGTGCTTGCTGTACTTACTGTACCATTGATAGATTTAATATCACTAGTATTATAAGAAGTTGCTCCTGCAGCAATATTTCCACTTTCTACACCGTTAAAAATGAATTGTTCACCAGTAATAAATGTTCCTTTAGTATTGTATGCAGTAACTGATGTTGAACTAGTTACAGCATTTCTCAAATATCCAGTAGCTCCACTAGATTTACCTTTAATATGAGTTGGAACAGATAAAGTTGTTGGAGTATTTAAAGCAATGTCTGTATATGTCTGAATATCATATAAAGCAATATCCCACTCATTAATATTAGCATTAGAGGCATCATAAGAACCTGATTCTAATGCAAAATCATATACACGTGCTAATCCAATTTCTTTTCCTGCAGCAGTAGTTCCTGCAGCACCCACTCTTTGATCTCTTAAACTAACTGTATAATCTGTACCTACTCCAATATTAGGTGAACCAGAAACCCTATTTAAAGTAAAAGTTGGTCCTGTAACGTAATTGATACTTTGGTTTTCTAAAAGTTTAGTAGTTCTTGGTTTTTCAAAATCTAAAAAAGAAGGTACTATAGTTTCTACTTCATACCCTTCAATATATGCTTTTCCTGGAGAAAACTTATAAGTTCCCAAATCTTCACTTGGATCATTATTATTATAAGTTTTTTGATCTTGACTAAAGATTCCATTATTTCCTTCAAAATTATTTAATGTATTTCTAGGAGTAAGAGCAAATGGGGTAACATAATAATTTCCTGATTCATCAAATGTCCTTCTAGCAAATTCCTTACTTAAATCATTATACTTAGATCTATCCTGACTAGAAGATACTGTACCATTTACTACTTGCAATAACTCTATAAAATCAGGAGTACCTTGATCATTAATACCAACTGTCTCTAATTTTAATTCTATTAATAATCTATCAGCTCCAGGTGCAGTATAATTACTATATCCAGCAGCATTATCTGTTAGAGTTCTATCTATATCAGAATTAATAATAGTTTCAACAACTTTAAGTCCTACTTTAGCACTAACGTTATTAACAAAAGGACTTAATATTGTAGTTTGCTTTTTAACTTCTATAAAGTAACCACGTACAAAGTATATACCTTCAGATAAAACAGCAGCACATCCTATAAAAGTGCATACTCCAGCCATCAATTGAGCAACAGATTCTCCTGTTTGGAAAAGTAAACCACTATTAGTAGTAAAAGCATCTCCATCTAAAAGTAAAGATTCTCCAGATAAACATCTTTCATTATTATTAGATCCACTATTTAAATAATTTACAAATATAACATAAGAATTGTCAGAGTATCTCTCTGCCATAAATCCTTTAACTTGGAGTTTTATTCCAGATTCACTTCCAACTAAAATTTTATCAGTTAAATCAAAAAGATAATCTTGAATATTAAATCCTTTATTGGACGATTGTACCTTGATAGACTCATAAGCGTTAGAAAATTTAATTCCACCACCAGTTACAGAACTTCCTTCCTGAAAAACATGACTTCCAAATTTTTCAATCTGATCTTGAAGATTTGACTGTAATCCTGTTAATTCCCTAGCTTGAACAGGAAATCCAGGTTTAAATAATGTTTTATAATATTTGTCCTTTGCATTAAAGTCGTCAAAATAAGGAGCGACATTTAAATTTGTTTCCTGTGGCATGATTCTTTAGAATTGCAAAATGACTTTAATATCTTCTCTTTGATTAGCAGACCTAGTAATAGAAGGTCTGTTATCAACATATATTATATTTCCAGAGTATTTCTCTACTTCTGGGGAAGCTACTCCTTGAGTAAAGCTTTGTCCAAGGTAATATGTTCTATTATTTATTACAGTACTTATACCAGGAGTTCCCGAAGTACCAAAGTTAGTATCTATTCCTAGAGTACCCTCATTACTAGCAATATTAACAGATCCTCCACTAGTAGGAGTTGCAGTAAATGCATGTAAAGAATATCCATAAGTAGGATCAGTTTTTAAAGATCCATCAGTATTAAATCCAACTAAACTTTTATCTTGCCAATATTTTAATACACCAGTTGTTTGATCATAAGAAACTACCCTACCCACTGCTGTAGATCCTACACCCACAGTTTGAGTTACTTGTCCATCTAAATTAAAAGTAGCAGTAGTATATCCTGCTCCAACTAATTTTAATGCATGAAGAGAACTAGCTTTAGATAATTCTAAATTTGAACTGGAATTATATGCTTGAGGATTTTCTATTATTCCAATTCTAGCAATTTGATTTCCTGTAATGAAATCTGGGTTTGAAGAATCATTTTCAATTTTAGAATATATTAAAACATTGCTTGCACCTAATTCCCTATAAATATCAGATCCATGACCACCTTGAGGAGGAATAATTACATTAAATACTGGTACAGTAGTTCCAGTAGGAACTCCCCCTTCTACTAAATCTAAAGTTCCATAAGTATATCCAGATCCACCTTTAGACACATTAACAGACTCTACTTTAGCATCATTATTAATAACTATAGTTGCTTCAGCACCAGATCCATCCCCACTTACAGGTACTCCAGTATAGGTTCTATTAGCAGTACCTATACCTGCACCTCTATTAGTAATAGTAATAATTTTTAATTGACCACTACTAGATGCATTATCTCTAACTGCAGAATTATCTGTACCAGTTTCCCAATCTGTAGGAACAGGAATAAAATTAGTAGAATCAAATTTTGTTATATCACTTGGTTTTATAGTAAATAAGTATTTCCAAATATACCCATCTCCACTATCACCTGCTGCTTTAGGTTCTAGATCTGTAAATGTAGGTTGATCTAGAGAAGGTCTACCTGAAGTATTTTCTGGATTTGTTCCATTTTGAAGACAAATATAAACTTTAAAATCTTCATTTACTATGTAATATTTTGCAGAATATAAATTAGTTGATCCTGATGGTTTTGCTGTATTTGTTCTACTAATATCACTTCTATACATATCATAAGTTATACCTGATGTCCAAGTATTTTTATTAACCATTCTACGTACATCAGAAGTACTAATCTTCTTTAATGCGATCATGGTATCCCAATAATCATCTTCTTGTTCAAAACTATCCTTAGGAGCTGGTGGATTAGACTCCCAGGTTGAAGAATAATTAGTAGCATTAGGTAAACCAACAAAAGAATAATATGAATTTACTGAAGAAGTTGCAGCAGAGACAAAATTCTTAGCATTCAATATTCTTAATTGATCAGTTATAATGGCTGACATTTTTACTTATTTTTTAGTTATTTATGAATTATAATTTAAGTATCTTAATGGATTAACTCTTTCAATAATAGGAGAAGTTGTTATTCCTGATAATCCATCAGAATTACCTGCATAAGATGTGAATACCCTTGCTTTTCCTCTAGGAGCAGTAGCAATCCTTCCCCAACTATATTGACCGAAGAATTCACTATATCCAAGTCCAGTTAAACCATTATAATCTTGAACACTTACTGTTACTTGTGCAACATAAGTCAACCCAATTCCTATACCCATAGTTTGAGCAATAGAAACATTTGCAACTTCATATACATTATCTAAGAAGGATGTTCCTATACCAACCACAGTTCCATTCTGATATAGAGAAGTTACTGAAGCACCCACATTAGAATTAAAGACTGTGAAATAATATCCAGTTGAAATTCCACTCACTGTTAATGCACTTCCTACAATAGAAGCATCTCTAAATAATGATTCTTTTGGAAGAAGTAAATCAAAGACAATACCAGTAGATGCAACACCAACAGATGTTGTAGAAATACCAGATATGATTCCAAAATCACCAGATAAAGATACATCATTAATAGTTTCTATTGAAGTAATTGATTTTGGTTCACTTATCAAAACTGATGGAGCAGCAGTGTTGGTGTATGCAAATCCAGTAGTAGTTCCTCCATAAGAAACTGTAATAGCATTGACAGTTCCTACTCCACTTATAGTAGCAGTTGCTCTAGCACCTTGAGATGTTGTTAGTCCTATTGGAGTGGTAATAGATACTGTAGGTGCTATTGTATATCCAACACCAGGATTTGTAATATCAAATGAAGTTACAGTTCCAGCAACAGAAACAAAAGCAGTAGCAGATGCTCCTACCAAACTATCTTGAGAAATAATTCTAATATCAGTTTGGTTATTATAATTCTCTTTAGAACTATCAAAGAATGTTCTAATATTAGAAACAAATATTACAGTAGACCCTACACCAACAGATTGTATAATATTAGTATTAGGATAAATTAATGGTTCATAATGAGGTCTATCTTTAGTAACTGCTTGTCCATCTATAAATCTATCTTCAGTTTGTCTAGACCAATTAATAGATCTTTGGAAACTTTCATTAGTAGTAATACCAGGACCAGCATAGATGTTAGTATCTACACTATCAGAAGAATTTATAATAGTTACTGTTCTAGAATTTTCTTCTAAATTAGCATGTTGATCATAAAGTTTAACAGTATCACCCTTTTTAACTGTTTCTAATATATCAACATTAGAAACGTCTACAGATCCAGTACCCTGATAGAAGAGAATCTTTGTAGTATCTCCATTTTTAGGAGCTTCTTTAAATGTAATATAACTACCACCCTTGAATTCATATCCTACTCCAGGGACTTGAAGAATATCATTTATAAACACTAATATAGCAACTTCAACATCTATATTTGATCCTGGTTTAGATTGAATAGTCTGTTGTATACCATTTAAATTTAATGCAAAGGAAGTTGCCTTTCCATCAAATAAACTATCTAAAGGATCTAAAACTTGGAAATCTCCAACTGTCCACCCAACAAAACTATCACTAATAGTCTCATTAACTGTTAGTTGAAATTCTCTAAATTCGGTAGCTCCTGCAGTTGGAATACCTACAGTACCACCAACACCTATAGTTAATTTTTGAGTTTCTCCATAACCATATCCTTGATTAGTAATTTCAAAATCAATTACACTACCACCCAATCCAACAACTACATTTGCTCTTGCTTCTGATCCTACTCCAGATTGATTTGAAGAATAGAATAGAGGCATATTATCATAAGATAATGGTTCATCTATAACAACTGATGGAGGATTAGTTGATGTATAACCAGTACCTGGATTAGTAATAGCAATACTTACAATATTACCACCACTTATAGCAGCAGTACCAATAAATTCAATATTAGGAGCTCCTGTACTTAAAGTTTGAACTCCTACATTAACTACAGTTTGAATACCAGATCTATAACCAGAACCACTATTTCCTATACTTACAGAACTAATAGTACCCAATCCAGAAACAACAACAGTACCACCTGCAGCAACTAATGGTTGATACCCTAAACCTTCTGTAGACCCAACAGAAACAATAACACCACCTAAAGGAACATTAGAACTATTAGGATCAGAAGTAACTGATGATATAGATCCTGTAAACTGAATACTAGTAATTCCTACATTTTCTATAAGTGTATAATCTCCAGGAACATGAACAGTGCCAGTATATCTTTGAGGTCCTTGAGTTACCTGATTTACTAATACTAGAGCATTATTAGTTGAGAATCCTGCTATATTACTTCCATCTGATTGGAGAGTAAACTGAGTGGTTAATCCAGTAAAATTACCAGAAATATCATCAAAGATGTAATTCTTAGAATATGGTTCATCAGAACTACCAGTAATACCAGATCTCATAAAGGATCTTCCATTAAAGGATGAATGAGTAGCAATACCAACCCAATCCCTCTCATCTGGTTCATTGGTAGTAGTAGATAATGGTGTTAATCCAACAGGAGCAGTAAAGAAGTTAACAGTACTATCAACAATATTATAATTTCCTTCTACCTTAGTAATTAAAGTTCCATCACTATGAACATTTGATTGTGTACCCATCCAAGGTCTAGTTACTAATAGAACGTTAGTAGCACCCAATCCAACAGAATCCACCTTCATAATCTCACTACCAATTTTCAACATATCACCACCAGTAATAGACGTGATACCTGACAATTTAATCTTATCTGTTGTAGCAGATACGTCAGCAGTAATAGTAGTAGTTACAGCAGTAGCAACTATTGGGGATTGAACCACATTATCAATACTTAATATGCATCTTGAATTTTGTTTCTTAGAAGTAAAGGAATGAGAAGTTCCAACACCCACAGCAGTAATATCCAAATAAGTAGGAGTAGTCTTTAATGCATTCTCAGCAGAAGTAGCAAGTCTAATGGAAGTATCATCAACTTTAACAGCATAGACTGTTGAAGGCATTTTATCTGTAGTACCATATCCAGTTATAGCTTGTGATTCAATTTCAATAGCAGAAGTAGTACCAGTTCCAGTATATCTGTAAGATAACTCCTCTCCAGTAACAAAATAATGATCAGGTAAAGTAATAGTGTCTTCAGTCAAACTAACTGTAGTAGTAGCACTTCCAACAAAGTCTCTCTTAAAGATTGGTAGTTGTCTATGATTAAGATCAAATGCCCTCTTAACATCAGTCTCAGTAGCAGTATAAGCACCAAATCCAGTATCTATAGTAGCATTAGTTAAATCTATTTCAGTGTTCTCGTTTGCTTCATCAACTAGTCTTAAAGCAGCTTGGAATACCCTAACCTGAACATTAGCACTTGCTATAGGTTTAAATGTTAGAGTAGTATAATCTCCTGAGATAGCAGCATTAAAATCACCAAGGTTTGTTACAGTTTGGTTAATAGCATACTCTGTAAAGTAAGAAGTAGTACCATCATCTACTACTATGACTTCTGATATTTGATAATGACTATTAGTAGTATCTTCTATGCATACAATATAATATGCTC
>Ga0209404_10001915_pt1 | contig 13401 bp, 9 predicted proteins | sample TroAtlMetagenome_2_FD_187447 | JGI IMG/M metagenome (GOLD analysis project Ga0209404, IMG submission 187447) | Marine eukaryotic phytoplankton communities from Atlantic Ocean - Tropical Atlantic ANT8 Metagenome (SPAdes) (version 2) | ecosystem: Environmental > Aquatic > Marine > Oceanic | place...
TACTAAAAGCATTGGGCGCTTGAAAATTCCCTCCGCAAAATGGGAGAACCTTAATGCTCAAACCAAGCCGCAGTTATTTCGAGCCCTATCAAGTACATTGACTGCCTTTTCCCGTGCCTTATTAGCGCCTTCCTCAAGTACTTGATTAACATAGTCCAAGTTAGCTTCTAGCTCGCTTCGCTTCTTACGAGCATCAGCAAAAAATTCCCAATACTGCTCGAAAAGTGCCTTTTTAAGATCCCCATAACCAAGACCTCCAACTCGCAAACGATCCTCCCAGTCCTTGGCGACATCTTTCGAAGCTACAAGGCGCAAGAGTTGTACTGCAATATTCTGATCGGCATCTGGCTTTGGCTCCTCAGGCGGACGGCTGTCCATCACTAAACGCATAACCGTTTTGCGAAGTGGTTTTTCGTCCCCAAAAATCTCTATAGTATTGTCGTAGCTTTTGGACATTTTCTGTCCGTCCGTGCCTGGAACCACCGCAACTGAATCTCGAATCTGCGGTTCAGGGATCACAAAGGTTTCTCCATAAGTCTGATTAAACTTGATTGCGATATCACGTGTAACTTCAACATGCTGCTTCTGGTCACGCCCAACTGGAACAATGTTGGAATCGTACATCAAAATATCCGCCGCCATCAAAACCGGATATGCAAACAAACCATGGTTAGGAGTAAGGCCTTTTGCCATTTTGTCTTTGTAACTATGACATCGCTCAAGCAAGCCCATCGGCGTAAGCGTTGATAACAGCCAAGTTAGCTCACACACCTCTGGCACATCACTTTGACGAAAGAAAACAGCCTTGGCCGGATCGAGCCCGCATGCCAGAAAATCCAACGCTACGTCGAGCGTGTTTTTACGGCGCTGATTAGCATCATAGAGCGAAGTCATAGAGTGATAATCAGCAATAAAATAATATGAGTCCCCCTGATCTTGCAGCTCAATTGCAGGGCACATCATGCCAAAGTAATTCCCAACATGTAGTGAACCTGACGGTTGGATTCCTGAAAGTATAATCATTTATTAAGTTGCTCGGGCAATTAGCAATACTACAAAAATTTTCAAAGAGACAAATCAAATAGGCTTAAACTAATTGATATCAACAAAAATCAACGTGCCTGCAAGCATATCCGGCACAATTAGTTTCTTAGCCTTACGATCTACAAAAATATCAGCAGCAGACTTAAGCCCCTCAAGTATCAGCTCTTTCTTTTTTCCATTATTGGTCAATTTCCAAACCTTGCCCTGAGTCCAACTAGAAACATAAATCCCGCCTTTGCCATCCGGATCAACGGCATCCGCACCTCGTATACCTTTGGCAATAACTCTTAATTTACCCTTTGTAGTCTTACGAACTATATTCCCAGTAAAAAAGTCACCAAGCAGTAAACCTGTCTTGCCAGAGCGCCCAACTCCATTCGGACCTGGCACGAGTTCCTGACCAGGGCTTACGGCGTCGCTTATCTTGCCATCAAGTGTTATCTGGTAAACACACCCCAAGGCAGGCAGCTCCTTGGCCTGCTTACTTCCTAGAGGCCAAAGAGTCCGTTCTTTGTCCGGATCAAACATCTTACTGATTGCCCCCATGTCTGTGACAAAAATACTCTTACGGTCATAGGATACAGCTACGTCATTTAGAAAACTAACTTCACGAGGAAAACTCTTCTTGTCAGCCAAAATGCTCACTTTGCCTTCACGGTCGATTTTCATGACACGCGTCTGATCTGCCGTAACAAGATAATTACCAGTAAAAGCGATGCCCTTTGGCTCATTCAATCCTTTGGCAAAAACTGTCGCTTTGTCACCGTCCAACAGCTTAATCACCGCATCTCCCTCTTTATCAGCGGAGTTCATAACAGTAATATAGTACTTACCACCAAAACCCTTCGTCACACTTTCCGGGCGTTCTCCAATTTTGATAGTTTTGTTTTTTGCCCCCGAAACCGGGGTCGCAACCATAATGCTCAAAATGAGCCCAGCTAGGATTTGATTCTTCATAAAAAGTCGGCCAAGTTCCTAACCCCTCAGCGCACAGGGTCAATGCAAAACAACAAGGAAAGAAACTGGGAGTCATTTTATCAAGCTAACGAAATTTCTTGGGACCACGGTGAAGCTTCCCCAGGACTAGTTGATTTCCTCTCATCATCTAGTAACCAAATACCCCTTGGCCGGGCCCTAGTCCCAGGCTGCGGCCGAGGACATGACGCCAGGGCATTAGCCAAGGCAGGGTGGAATGTAACAGGGCTGGATATTGCCCCAAGCTCCATTCCAATGGCGCAAAAACTAGCGACAAACAAAGGACTAAATATCGATTTCCTTTTGGGTGATTTTTTAAGCAAAAAACCTGAAAGCCAATTCGACCTTATTTTCGAACACACATTGTTTTGCGCAATTAACCCTAATAGGCGGAAGGACTACGTAAAAGCAATCCAAAAGTCGCTTAAACCCAAAGGCCATTACTTAGCTGTCAACTATATAATCACAGAGAACGACGGGGAGCCTCCGTTTAGCACAAACGCAGAGGAACTAGACACAACATTCCGACCTTGCTTCGATCTTATTAAACGCTGGATACCGCGCTCATATGAAAATCGATCAGGAAAGGAATTAATGAACCTTTGGAGCCTTAACTAGAAAAGATGCGGCTTTCGCTTTTTTTTTTATGTTAAAAAAACTAGCTTCTTTAAGAGCCCTTGATGCAATGACGACGTTAATCCGACAAATAGCTTTTTTACTTATAGGGTTTATCCTTGTGGAAAAAGGGTTTGCGCTTGATTGGCAACCTGCCGGACAACATCGATGGGCCACTCTAAAAAATGCCGGTTCCGGCAAACCAGGTTTTACACTTATGGATCCTGCCATAATTGGAGTTGAATTTACAAATACGCTCTCCTCTCGCATTCTCATTTCAAATAAAAATCTTCTAAACGGGTCTGGCGTAGCTATGGGCGATTACGATAATGACGGGCTCTGTGACATATACCTATGTCGGTTAGACGGCGACAATGTCCTCTATCGAAACCTTGGCGAATGGAAATTTGAAAATGCAACCAAAAGAGCAGGCATAGCGTGTTCGTCCCAATTTTCCACTGGCGCTACTTTTGCAGATGTCGATGGAGATCAAGACTTGGATCTTATAGTAACCGCAATGGGGCAACCAAACCGACTCTTTCAGAATCAAGGTAACGGCACATTTAAGGATGTTACAAATACTTCCGGAATAGGTTCTCGATATGGTAGCAGCTCGATTGCTCTCGCCGACATCGATGGTGATAGTGATCTGGATTTATATGTCGTTAATTATGGATCCAAATCAGTCCTGAAAGATGGGGGTAAAATAGATATCGTTAACATTAATGGTAAACTGACAGTAAGAGGTCCATTTGCGAGCAGAATCAAATTCATCGACAATCAAATGTTTGAGTATGGAGAGCCTGATGAGTTTTTCCTCAACGATGGTAACGGTAAATTCACCAAACTTGACTGGACCAGCGATCGATTTTCAACCTACGAAGGCAAGCCTCTTAGCGAGCCATATCGAGACCAGGGGTTAAGCGCAATATTTCGAGACATCAATGGTGACCGATCGCCAGACCTGTTCGTCGCAAACGATGGCTTCACTAAGGATCGTTGCTGGATCAATGACGGGCAGGGGAATTTCCGTGAAATCTCACCTCTTGCAATAAGACAACTAAGCTTCTCAGCTATGGGCGTAGATTTTGCCGATATTAACCGAGACGGTTATGATGACTTTTTCGTTGTCGAAATGCTCAGTCGGACCCACAGCCGACGACTAACACAACAAGGCACCATTCCTGGGAATCCCATTGCACCTGGAAACTTTACGGAACAACCGCAAAGCCGCCGCAACTGTCTCTACATTAACCGCGGTGATGGCACCTTTGCGGAAACTGCCTATTACTCTGGAGTAGCTGCTTCCGAATGGTCATGGAGTAGTATTTTCTTAGATGTAGATCTTGATGGATGGGAAGACATCCTAGTAACCAATGGGTTCGAATTCGACACTGACGACTTGGACACACAAAACAAAATTAGTCGGCTTGGCAAAATCCCCATCGCGCAAAAACGCAAAACTATCTTTTTATTCCCTCCTCTCGATACGCCCAATGTCGCTTTTAGAAATCTTGGTAATGGCCGATTCGAAGAGTCTGGAACCAAGTGGGGATTCAATGACAAACACGACGGGAATGGAATGGCTCTAGGCGATCTGGATAACGACGGGGACCTAGACGCAGTTGTTAACTGCCTTAAAGGACCGGCTTTAATTTATAAAAACAATGCATCAGCACCTCGGGTGGCCGTGCGCTTAATTGGCGATGGCAAAAACACAGAAGGAACTGGAGCGCGTATCCGTGTCATAAACTCGCTAGGGCAAGGACAGCAGTCACAGGAAATAATGGCCGGAGGCAGATATGTCAGCGGAGACCAATCGCGCCGAACATTCGCTGCGAAGAGCGGAGAAATATTCCGTATTGAAGTTGATTGGATCGGGAGCACAAGAACCATTATCAATAATGCCACTTCAGGTCGGCTTTATGAGATCCGCCAAAAACAATCTCGGACAATCTTGGAAAGTAAAAATTCTGAATCGTCACTCTTCGTAGATTCTAGCCCACAATTAAATCACAATCACATATCGACAAACCGGAATGATTTCGAAATTCAACCGGCCCTCCCTAAAAGCCTAAATCATACCGGTCCGTTTTTATCAGCTAACGACATAGACAAAGATGGAGATATTGACTTGCTTGTAACCGATAAGAACGACCCACAGCTATCTGTCCTTCTCAATGACGGAAATGGCAAATTCACTCGGTCAACCAACTCACTTCAAACTGCTGGCAGTGGTATAATTATATACTCTGAAAATCAGATGCAAAAAATCTTACATCTCTCCAGTCCCCCAGCTATATACAAAGTTACAAACGGAGAACTACAATTAAATAAGCAGTTGAATTTTGTCGGCAACCCTAGTGCTGCAGCAGCATTTGATATCGAAGGCGATGGCGATATGGACTTATTCATCGGCGGAGAAAGTTCTATTGGCCAGTTCCCAAGAGCTACTGCATCAGTACTTCTCATTAATGAAAACGGTAAATACATTAAAAAATTGTTTCCTGAAATTGGCATAGTTAAAAACGTTGAAGCTGGAGACATTGATAACGACGGGGATGTAGATCTTGTGCTCGCGCGGGAATGGAATAGCATAGCAATTTTACTTAATGAAAATGGCCAGCTCAAAGAAGAAGGACAATCCTTCGGCTTAGCAACATTCAAAGGCTTATGGCATGACGCCAAGCTATCAGACATCGATGGTAACGGGACACTAGATATCATTGCATCCAATATTGGCCTAAATACAGCATATGAACTTCATCAAATGCCACTTAAACTTCTCTATGGAGATACTAATGCTGACGATATATTTGAAGTAGCCGAAGTCTTTTTCGATCCGCTTAAAAACAACTGGAACCCTATTCGTAAACTCAAGGTGCTATCCAGCACCTTCCCGCAAGTCAGAGACAGATACACACGTAATCAATTATTTGCTGAGTCCAATGCTACTCTCATTCTTGGTACAGCAATTTCTAAGATGGACTCCGTCGAATTTAATACTCGAGAGAGTGCAGTGTTCCTTAATAGCGGAAGCAAATTCACTTTCATTCCTCTACCATCCGAAGCACAGCTTACCCCTGCATTCGGAATCTGCGCAAAGGACTTTAATGGCGATAATTCAATCGATTTATTTATTGCACAAAACGACTTCAGCATACCTCCGCGCTACTCCCGTTATGATAGCGGGAGAGGGCTACTCTTAACCGGTGATGGAAAAGGGAATTTCAGCCCCCTAAACAGCAAACAAAGCGGTATCATGATTTATGGTGAACAACGGCAAGCTGTTGCTGCTGACTTTAATGGAGACAAAAAATTAGATCTAGTAGTCAGTCAGCGCGATGCCATTACTAAGCTTTACTTGCAAAGATAGTTTTAATTAGAAGCCGATTCGTCGGAATTCGTCTCGTCGTCAGAACCAGTTGCGTCTTCGTTGATAACCGGAGCAATCGCAAGCAAGCGATCATCACTGTCGAGATTAATGAGTTTCACTCCTTGAGCATTACGCCCAGTCATACGAATATGAGCAACCCCTGTACGCACCATTTGCCCTCCAAAAGTAATGAGCATAATTTCATCTGACTCATTCACTGCAAGTGCACCACAGACACCACCTGTCTTTTCAGTGGTCTTCATTGTAATGATCCCTTTACCACCACGCGACTGGGTCCGGTACTCATCAAACTCTGTACGCTTACCGATTCCATTTTCACCTGCAACAAGAAGAGTTGAGTCCTTCATAACAACAGCCGCTGCCACCAAGCGATCTTTACCTTTAAGCCTTATGCCTCGAACTCCAGCTGCTGTCCGCCCCATTGATCTTACATTCTCCTCATTAAAACGAATACTTAATCCAGCGTTTGTGATCAACACCACTTCATCATGACCAGTTGTCAATTTCACAGTGATAAGACGATCCCCTTCTTTGATCCCAATTGCATTTATCCCATTGCGCCGCACGTTAGAATACGCATCAAGCGCAGTTTTCTTCACTGTTCCACTCTCAGTGGCAAAAAAGAGAAATTTATCCTGCTTCCAAGTAATATTATCTTTATTTTCTCCCAGCTGCGACTCCACACGAATAAGGGCAGCAATTTTTTCACCAGATTGTAATTCAAGCAGGTTGGCAATATTCCGTCCCTTTGCCGCTCGACCCATATCTGGAATCTCGTGAACTCGGCGAACATACACACGCCCAGTAGTTGTGAAGAACATTAGGTAGTCATGAGTACTAGCAGTAAATAAATGCTCAATAAAATCATCCGCTTCACCTTTGACAACAGAATCTTTAGTTCCCATGCCAATCACACCTTTGCCACCGCGGCGCTGCGCACGATATGAACTTACATTAGTCCTCTTAACCAAGCCGTTGTGAGTAAGCGTAATAATAACTCCTTCGTTAGCAATAAGATCTTCAATAGCCATATCGCCCTCATCAGGCACTAGATCTGTACGCCGAGGGGTAGCATATTTATCCTTAATAACCGTAAGCTCGTCTTTTATAATAGCGAGAACACGCTCTTCCCTCGCTAAAATATCCATCAGATCCTCAATTTTGACGAGTAGCTCATCGTATTCGGCCTTGATCTTGCCCTGCTCAAGTCCAGTTAGTTGATAAAGTCTCAAATCAAGAATCGAGTTAACTTGAGCCTCGCTTAAAATATAGTAACCGCCCTTGATCCGTTCAGGCTTACGCACCTTAACACCCCACTTTTTCAAAACTTTCTCCGGAAACTCAAAAGCAAGTAACTTTACGCGAGCTTCCTCACGATTTTTTGAGTTTCTGATAATCCTGATGAATTCATCAAGATTCGCTAATGCACAAAGATATCCTTCAAGCGTCTCAGCCCGGGCCTCGGCCTTATCCAAATCGAACCGCGTGCGACGGAGCACGACTTCTCGACGATGTTCAATATAAGCATTGATCAGCTCCTTGAGATTCATTGTCTTCGGACGGCCGTGATCAATAGCTAACATGTTTACACTGAATGAAGTCGCCAGTTGCGTAAACTTGTAGAGCTTATTAATGACTACTTTTGGAACTGCGTCTCGCTTGAGCTCAACTACGACGCGAGTATTTTCATCTGACTCATCGCGCACTGCTGAAATATCCGTAAGCGTTTTTTCATTTGTTAGAGAAGCAATCTTCTCCACCAGTGTTGCACGATTGACCATATACGGAATCTCCGTAATTACAATTTGCTCACGATTCCCTTTAAGCTGCTCAACTCCAACACGGCCACGCTGCTTAATGCTGCCTCTGCCAGTTTTGAAATAGTCCCGAATGGGATCAAGCCCCACAGCCAAACAGCCAGTTGGAAAATCTGGCCCCTTGACGTGTTGCATTAACCCATCAATGCTTATCTCGGGATCTTCGATCTGCGCACAGATTCCATCGATAATCTCACCTAGATTGTGAGGCGGGATACTAGTCGCCATACCAACCGCTATGCCGGTTCCCCCATTAATAAGCAGGTTAGGAAAGGCAGCTGGAAACACGGTCGGCTCCTGACGGGTTTCATCATAGTTTGCCACCCAATTTACGGTGTCCTTGTCCATGTCCACCATTAGCGAATGGCCAAGATGTGTGAGTCGTGCCTCGGTATAACGCATTGCAGCCGGAGGATCCCCCTCGACAGACCCAAAATTCCCCTGGCCCTGAACAAGAGTGCCTCGCATAGACCATGGTTGTGCCATGTTTACGAGAGTCGGATAAATTGTTGCCTCCCCATGCGGGTGGTAGTTACCACTGGTATCACCACAAATCTTTGCACATTTTCGGTAATTACGACCTGGGCTAAGATTTAAGTCGTGCATCGCAAGCAAAATACGCCGCTGAGACGGCTTAAGCCCGTCCCTCGCATCAGGCAATGCACGTGAAATAATGACCGACATAGAATAGTCGAGAAACGAATTCTTTATCTCATCAGCTACATTTATTTTTTGGATTTTTTCAGCGGAAGCAAACAAAGGCGTATTGCTTGCTGGTAATGGATCGTTGTCCTTAGAATCTGCCATGAATCTATAAATTAATTAGAGTTTAAACGTCGAGGTTACGAACATTGAGAGCATTTTCCTGAATAAAATGGCGGCGAGGCTCCACCTCTTCCCCCATAAGCTTACTAAACATATCATCCGCTTCAACAGCATCCGATTCCTCTACTCTTAGTAACTTTCGAGTCTCAGGTGACATTGTAGTCTCATATAGTTCCTTAGGGTTCATTTCCCCTAAGCCCTTAAATCTCTGGATCTGTATTCCCTTTCGTCCCACATCCATCACAGCTTCAAGAATCTCGGAAATAGAGAAAAGCCTCCGGGCATTCGCACTGTCTCCTTCTCCCTGAATAATTTCGAATAGCGGTTCATCTTGGGCTGAATAGTGATCTACACTTAAGCCCTTTCTATTGAGCTTAGACAAGATTTCTTCGATCGATGTGTGTTCATGCAACTCAACATGCCGAGCACGACGGCGAGGGCCTTCCTTTTTCTTGGACTTGCGACCACTTTTAACCTGGTTTTCATCATCGCCATCATCATCGCCTCCATCATCAATTTCCCCCTCTCCAAATAAACCTAGATCGGGGTTCTCTTCACCAAACTTAGCTAATGCTTTCTCACTTTGAAAATAATGCACCACCTCATCGTTCCCCTCCCAAACTCTAACCATATGACTAGGCAACGTTTTTTTCTTAGAATCTCTGTGCTCTAAATATTCCGTAAAATTACCGCCATGCCGACGTATGGCACCTGCGAACTTATCAAGCGATTGCAATAGCTCTAGGATTTCAGCCAATTGCTTTTTAGCAACTTCCTTATCATTTTCAAGACTACGCAAGCGGACATCTTCCGCCCCCAGATCAAGCAACATCTTAACCATCTGCGCATCATCATCTATATACTCAACCCTTTTTTTGCGAGTAACCTTGTACAAAGGAGGCTGTGCAATATAGACATAGCCCTGCTTCAACAACTCTGGCATCTGGCGATATATAAACGTTAGCAACAATGTTCGAATGTGCGAACCGTCCACGTCGGCATCCGTCATAATTATTATTTTATGATAACGCAGCTTTTCGATATTGAATGCTCCCTCGTCCTTACTTCCCCCCTCCTCTTCATCCTTGCTATTGCCAGCGCCAATACCTGTGCCAATGGCAGTTATCATTGTACGGATTTCCCGGTTCTCAAGCACCTTATCTAGCCGAGCTTTCTCTACATTAATAAGTTTGCCTCGAATCGGCAAAATGGCCTGAAATTTTCGGTCTCGCCCTTGCTTGGCAGAGCCCCCTGCGGAGTCTCCTTCCACTATATAAAGCTCAGTATTCACAGGATCACGGTCAGAACAGTCAGCCAATTTGCCAGGAAGACCTCCTCCGGTCATTGCCGTCTTTCTCACAGTATCGCGAGCCTTACGAGCAGCCTCTCGCGCACGGGCAGCCGTAAGACATTTATCAACAATCTTTTTACCCAGCGAAGGTGTGCCATCAAAATAAGCCATCAACCCTTCATATACGATCGACGACACGACCCCCTCAACCTCAGCGTTGACCAGCTTTACTTTGGTCTGCGACTCAAACCTCGGATTCGGCAGCTTAACACTAAGGATGCATATCAACCCTTCACGAACATCATCCCCCGAAAGACTCGGATCCTTATCCTTCAAAAGCTTGTTAGCTTTCGCATATTGATTCACTGCTCGAGTTAGCGCCGTACGGAAACCCGTTAAATGCGTGCCCCCATCTGAATTGGGTATTGAATTGGCAAAACAAAGAATCTGATCATTATAACTTGAGTTATACTGCATTACACAATCTACAATTATTTCATCCTTTGTAGAGTGGAATGCAATCGGCTTAGAATGAATGACTTGTTTGTTTTCGCCTATTTGTTTGACGAATTGAACTATGCCATCTTTGTAGAAGAATGATTCACTTTTACCGTCTTCCCTTTCATCGGTGAGCACAATAGTTATCCCCGGGTTCAAGAAAGCCAATTCACGCAGCCTATGCTGCAGAATCTCAAACTTATATTCAGTAGTAACCGTAAAAATTTCCGGATCAGGCAAGAAGGTAATCTTGGTTCCTGTCTTTTTAGTCTTCCCAATGACCTCTAGTTTCTTGGTCGTCTTACCCTGCTCAAACTCTATATAGTTAACATTCCCGTCTCGATAGATCTCAGCTTTAAACCAAATCGAAAGTGCATTTACACACTTGGCTCCCACGCCATGCAAACCTCCAGAATATTTATAAGCTCCTTGCCCAAACTTACCACCAGCATGCAAATTCGTGAGAACCAACTCAACCGCTGGCATTTTAAACTTTTTGTGGGTATCCACAGGAATACCACGACCATCATCCTCCACAGATACAGAACCATCTGCATGAATCGCAACCTTGATCTTATTGCAGTAACCTGCGAGATGCTCATCAATAGAGTTATCTAACACCTCGTAAACACAATGATGAAGACCATTTTCATCAGGGTCCCCAATGTACATTCCTGGCCGCTTTCTCACGGCTTCCAGGCCTTCTAGTTTATCAATTTTGGTGGCGTCGTACCGGTCGGCACTAGCTGTTTCTTTAGGCACTTTAATTTATCTATCGGGATTAATAATAGGGATAAACTGGCTAAAAAATTCTTCAACTCAGACTCTCCCCGTAGACCACTACTTATATCAAAAAACTTACCATTTTCACAACCTCTAAATCTAATATTAAAAAACTATTATTATGCTACATATTGATATAAGCAATAAGCTGATAATACAATATATAGTGTTTTATAGCGTATTACGAATAAGGAGAAAACCGTGATTAGACCCCCAATTAAACTGACAACTTAAATATCGGGTAAATGACACCCAAAAAATAAACTTTAGTGCGACATTAAGGCCTTATGAGATCATCCCGATAAGCTTTGGAAGTGCAACTAATTGGTTTTTGAAATAACGATAAACCAAGCGGAATCACCTTTGGAATCTCCGGCAAGCACCATATAGCTACCAGTGCGGAGCGTCTGACTTTTTTGAATCAACATCTTGGCCCCACTAAAAAGGCTTACGGAAATTTTCCCATTCTTACGATTATTGACCTTGATGAACGCTTTTTTACTGAGCTTAGTAGTTTTGGTCTTGTCGTCTGGTATAGATAATTGCTTAACACTTAGCTTATAGTAGTTTCTCCATTTAAACACCTTAGACAAACGTTTACGAATAGGATCAGAGACTTTTTTAGATCCTTTTTTCTCTTTGCTAGTCCCAACCACTAGACTAGCACTGATCTCAATCGAATCAGCCTTACCAGAAGCAACCCCGCTAACAACAAACAACCAAATAGCAACAAAAACAAAAAATTTCCCCAAACTGTACTTACTCAAAATTTCCATCAAAAAAAAGTTATTAAGCTCCTGTAAACACTTAATCAAGCCATAGTTCCATATAGTCTTTCTGTAAATCCATCGAATAATCGAGCCAAACTATACTAATGGAATCATCAATGGAATTGAATGTCATCACTTCAATATCATCATCCAATAGCTCAAGCTCATGATCACTTTTAAATTCAATACCCAAATCTGGCACACTTGGCTGCTGTAACGTTATCAGCAGCACTATAGTGGCAATCCCCAACAAAGGCGCCAGACGACGAAACAACCATTTTATTACTAAAGAATTATTAGAACCCTGATTAGCTGGCTCGACTCCCCCGATCTCTTGGGCAATTTTAGTCCAATAAAAATCTCCTGATTCTGGTAAAATGCGAGACATCTCATGTTTTGAGATTAAATCTTTCGTCTGTATCAGTTGTGCGTACAAGATCTGCAACCGAACATCATTGTCCATGCATTCCCTCATTTGCTCAGCTTCAGACTCGGTTAACTCGCCATCAACCAAAGCTTGAATCTTTAGCTCTATCTTATTTTCTTTCATTCAATCAATCCTTCCCTCTTCAACTCTTCGCCAAGTAGTGCTGCCAATTTTTTTCTAGCGTAAAACAATCGTGACATCACAGTTCCAATAGAAGTATCCATTTGGTCGGCAATCTCTTTGTACTCAAGATGCTCGTATTCGTAGAGCACAAGTACAGCCCGATGGTTATCTGAAAGCTTATCCATAGCATCGTCAATTCTCTCTCTCAGCTCCTTTTGATTGAGTTTTGCAATTGGATCGACATCCTGTATCTCCATTCGATTTTCTACTGGACCAGTAGCCTCCTCTATTTCCTCAATAGAATCGGTCCGCAACCGTTTTTGTCGACGTAACTCATCGAGGCACAAGTTCGTAACAATACGATTTAACCATGTTGCAAAACTCGCATCTCCGTGGAATTGCGCTAGGCGCTGCCACGCCTTGACCCAAGCATTTTGAGAAAGATCTACCGCTAAATCCTCATTGCGCATGATACTGTAAGCACGCGCATAGACTTTATCACGATATCGGGAAACCAGTTCCTCAAAGGACTGCATATCACCGGACTTAGCCCCATCGACCAATCTCGGCTCATCTGCCGCTGAATAATCTGGCACTTCCCGCATTAACGGACGCTCCCACCTGAACTCATATTCAAGATAATTTAGAGTTTCCCTTTTGTGCTTGGGATCTGCCCAACGATACGAGGATCAAGCTGACAGGCAACATCAGTCGCCCTAGCAAAAGATTTAAACAACCCTTCAACGATGTGATGAGGTTCGTCTCCGTAGAGCAATTCCAAGTGAAGGTTACATCGAGAATCATTGGCAAATGCCTGAAAAAATTCTTTGGCCAAT
>Ga0209404_10001917_pt1 | contig 13390 bp, 12 predicted proteins | sample TroAtlMetagenome_2_FD_187447 | JGI IMG/M metagenome (GOLD analysis project Ga0209404, IMG submission 187447) | Marine eukaryotic phytoplankton communities from Atlantic Ocean - Tropical Atlantic ANT8 Metagenome (SPAdes) (version 2) | ecosystem: Environmental > Aquatic > Marine > Oceanic...
TTGATCTTCATTTACATAATAATCAGGAGATATTAAAAAGTTAGGATTAGCTAAACTTACATTAATTTTTCTTGGTTGATTATTGTTATCAGTCCAAAATAATAAATCATCTAATAAATTTATACCGTATATCCTAAAGTTTTGATTAAAATTAAGAAAAGATCCTCTAACTAATAATGTGGTAATATCAGTTGTAGGATTATACGAATGTATTGTATTAGTAAAACCTATATTTATAGTATTAGAAGCACTTAATGTTATTGATTGACTTAATTCAATAGTACCAGGAGTTACACCAACGGGTGCGGTTATTGAGGTAATCAAAGGATCTTTCTCTTGACCACCAGCTCCTGATGGTTGACCATTCCAATTATCACCCCAAAGCATCATTCCTACTTCTAATCCAAGAACAGTAGGGTCTAATAAATTACCACTAGAATCATAAAGTTTCCAACTTGAACTTGTAGTAGCTGCTATAGCTGGCTCTGCAAAAACTGTTATATCTCTAGGACATCTTCCTTCGCCACTATAACCTGCACTATATACATATATATTCTCAGTAGTTTCATCAGTGAATTGACCTATTATTTTACCAGCATAAAAATTATTATTTCTACCAGTATAAAAATAAGTTAATTCTTGATTTTGCAAAACATTCTCAAACTCTCCTACTTCAGATCCCTCTGATCTACTTACTTGTAAATTTTGAGCATCTCTGTATTCACCGTTTGGCAGTAATCTATTGTCAAGGTCTTTATTCATTTTAGACCTTAGAAAAGTATTAGTTACTTGTGGCATGTATTATCTTTTTATCCATTTAGCTTTTCCACGCATTACTTGTACTATTTCATCTAATTTAACATTTGATAATCTAATTTTAGCGTTTCTAAGCTTAGCACTTTTTTCCCTTTTTAATCTTTGTACTACATATTCAGGTTGATTAATTCTAGTAGATATTATAGCATGTAAAATATAAGCATATAAAGCTTCTTCTGCTAATTTAGGTATTCTACTATCTAAATCATAAGCAAGTCCATCTGATATGTATTCTAGTATTATTAAAGAACCTACTAAATTACTAGAAAAAGAAACTTTACCCTCTCTTTCATTCATATTAAACCAACCATTATATTGAGCATATTGTGGTGACATCCCATATTGTTCACCCCAGTTCCAATACCAATATCCTCCATAACCCCAATTATAACCAGCCCAATCTAAACCCTCATTATATAAAGTCCAGTTATAGTTTTGATTAATAAGATTAGTGTTGGCATTATCCCATCTCTCTTCAGTTAAAGAAGTACCTTCTAAATTATCTTCAAAATTATCTTGAGTTGGTACTCCAAAATTATCTTGTATAGGATTTTCATATGGAGAATTTGTAAGATTATTAGAAGGATATATTATTCTTTGCACTCCTAATTGATCTATACGTGATATTCTTACATAGTTAACATAATCTTGAGGAAGTATAACACTTAATGTATGAGGTACAGTTAATTCTTGAGATTTAACAGACTTTAATGTATCATAACTAAATTCTTGTAAACCTCTTTTAGCATGAAATATTATATCACTTCTTTTAACATCTGGTATTAATTTATCTTTTCCTACATAACCTACAATAAAGTTGTTAATAACATCTTTTAATTTTAAATAAGAATAACTACCATAATTTTGTTCTGTTGTTGTACCGTAAGCATCTCTATTTCCAAAACTACCACCATCAATAGTTTTTAATTGACATACTAGTACATTGTTTTGAGGAAGTGCTGCGGCAAGTCTAACTAAACTATCTCCATTTTGTTGAACAATTACATCATAAGCGGTAATATATTCTGTGTAAGTTATACCATCTACACTTGAATAAAGTTTAAAATTATTCAAAGCATAATCAGTTACATTAGGATCCCAATTTCCAAACTTTAAAGAAGTATTAAAGTTGAATATAAAATCACTTTGTCCTGCTAAAGCTGTTACTACAAATCCCTGCGCTCCCGCGTAATATTGACTGTTAGTTTCGGTGACTAATCCACCATTTGGCATTGGCATATATTATTGTTTTTCGTTATTATCTTGATTAGCAACTTGTGCAGATGCTACTTGTACTATAGATGGGTCTTGAATTATAACACCAGCATAGGCTAATATTCTAAGTATTAATTCTTCTTGTTCAGTTGGATCTAATTCAAATTGAATTGATGTTCCTTGAGAATATTCGTACGCACCAACTGCGTTTGTAGTAAAATTCCATAACACATTATCTGGTCTTTTAAGATATGATATAGTTATATCTGCTTGTATTGTATTTGGAAATACCTGCAATGTATCATTCTCATATAAATATATAGGGAAATTAGTTGTTGGTTGAGTTAAAGGGGAAAGTAATAATTGTCTTAACTCGTTTCTTTGTGTGTATTGACCTAGGTCGTAATCTTTATAAAATACAGTACCTAATCTATATAAAACCTCATCAGCACCACTACTTGGATTGAACACAAAAGGGTATTCTTGATTCGGGTTAGCATTATATGTAAGAAAATCTAAAATATCAAATTTATTAGTTGCTACATTATAAACTGGTGTAGCAGTACGTTGAAAATACTGTAATTTTTCTTGTATATTTTTTACTCTATTTGAATACTCAGTTTCATTTTGAGATAAACGATACTGTTGATTTAAGTCACTAGCATATCCTTCAAATATTTCTAATTGTGCTTGACTACCAATCTTATTGAATTCATCAGGAGTTATATAACCTCGTTGTTGTTGGTTTAATATCAATAACACCGTTTGATATACTGCATTTACGTTTACCATTATATTTTTATTTTAATAAAGAGGCGGACGAATCCGCCCCTGTTATTTTAATTTAGTCTTTTATTTATCGACTTATATACTTCAACTCCTTCGTCTGTTTTAAACCAAGCAGCTAACGCTGAGTAAGGGTTTTCATCAAAAGGAACCGTCATTATTTTTCTATCATTACTTGCCCAATGTATAGATCTTTGATCATTTGATAGTCTTAAAATACCATGCTCTACAGCATTGATACTAAAGTTTCTCAATTGTACATTTTCATCTGCAGCTAATGATAAGAATAATCTAGGATTTCTTTTAGCTAATTTTAATAAATCTCTTCTTAATTCTTTAGAAGATAAACTATTAACTTTAGTTCCATATTCAACTCTAACAATAGCTTCAGCCATCTCAATTTCCATATGACGTGCTAAATTAAGAGCTTCGATTTCCCACTCCATAACATCTAATTCGTCTTCAGCTTCTTGTGCTGCTATAAATTCAGAGTATTTTTTATTAACAAATGGATGGTACAAAGATAATAATTTTTGTAAAATTATGTTTTCTTTTGGTACATTTAATACACCATTTCTAAAAGTAATATGACCTAAAGTAACTTCTCCTTTTTGTTCATCTACAAATGGACTAGTCATATTAGTTGCATACCTTAATTCTCTTTGCTTTTGTTGTTTTTCATCAAACCATAATAAAGGATGTCTCCTTGTATGCTTTGAAGGAATTGTATATGTTAATGGTTCTTCACCACGTTCTAGTATATAAACTCTATCTTTTACTTCCCACGTAGGTTTTTTAACCTTAGGTGGTTCTGGTTGTGGTGGTGTTGCAACAGCAACTACTTCTTCCACTACCTCTTCTTTTTTTGCTTTTTTAGCCATAATATAATATAATTAAATAATTTAAAAAAATAATAATAACCTCCACCCGAAGATGGAGGTATTATTAATGTGAATAATTACACTCCTTTGAATAATACAAAGTTGTTAGCAGCTTGAGTTACTAAACATCTTTCTGAAAGGAAGTTTACTTCCATTGCATCAAGATCACTAGTAAATGCACCACCAACCGAACCTGTTAACCAAGATTTCATTCTTCTATCATCAGCTTGAGACGCTCTATATCTTACGTGTAAGAAAGGTCTACGGATGTTAGTTCCTAAAATTTGATCATAAACAGTTGTAGTACCAGCTGGAACTAATACTCCTTCAATAGAAGCAGGTCCAGTCATACCACCACGTGTTGACGCGTCGTTTAAGTATTTCCAGTCAGTCTTATAGAAATCATAAGAACCTCTTCTGAAACCGCTAAAACCTAAGTTTAATGCCATTTCTTCTGAGTTTTCAAATAATCCATAAGCTGTACCACCAGCAGATCCAGCAGAGATTTGAGCTAACATGTCATCAAAATCTAGAGCAGTTTGTCTGTCTAGGAATAACATATTTTCTTCAATTGCTCCCTGAGTATCTAAGTTTCTAAGAATATCATCAAAGTCACTTATACCAGCAGCCGCAGAGAAACCAACTTGTACATTACCTCTATCTTGGATAGCAGCAAACATACCTTGTGTTCCAATCTGACCGTTACCTGCAGCTCCAGAAGCAGCAGCAGCTATTTCACCTTCAACACACATCATCTCTAGGTAATCTTCAAATCTAAGTCTAGTTTCAGACTCAGCTTTTAGATACCATAAATAACCACCAGTTCCATCTTCAGTAGCAACTTCTACCCAACCGATCTGAGCAGTGTCAGAACCGTTTACAGTATATTTACTTCTAATAATGATAGGGTTATTTGAGAATTGAGTAAATGAAGGAGTAACACTAATAATTTGATTAGCAGTCGCTAAAGCAGCTGCATCAAAGTTAGGAGTTGTTGATCCTTTTGCGTATTCAGAACCGTATACAAATACTTTTACTAAACCTACTAAACCAGCAGCAGCAATAGTTGCAGCAGTATAAGGTAAAGCTGTAATTGTACCAACACCGGCACCACCTGGAACCGTAGAAGAAACGTAACATTTAACTTCGTTTCCAAAGTCATCCATTACTACTACTGTCGATCCTACAGAGATAACGTTTTCAACACCGGCAGGAGTACCTGTCCAGTTAATAACGTTAGCACCAGGTCCTAATGTAAGTCCATCATATGCAATATGTAATCTATTTTGTTCAGACCAGATTACTTGGTCACTTGTCATTGGTAATTCAGCACCGACCATTCTTAAGAAACCAGATAACGTTCTGTTACCATATCTTTCTACTTCTTGTTCGTAAATTTCAGGTAGATATTGCGCTGCAAAATCTCTAAAATTCGCTGGAATACCCGCACCACCACCATTATCTGTCCATTGAAGATAATTTGTAGCTAATGCTTGTTGAGTTTGAGAAGGTACTAAACTTCCAAACTGTGGGGTTAAAGCCATAATATTAATTTTTAATTAGTTAAACTTTCGTTTTTTGATTCTCAATTTTGATGAATCTGCTCCACTAACTGATTTTACCTTAAAACCTCCTACAAAGACGTCCCCACTGGCAACTTGCCTCGGCGCATCCGCACTTGGATTTTTAGATTTTTGTACTAAATTTTTAATACCATCAGCTTTTCCTTGTTCATAAAAATGAGAAGCTAGTTTATCAGTATTCATCGCAGCATATAAAGCTTTATGATAACCTTCAGTGTCACTTATACGTCCTTCTTTATCAATAAATTTATTAACAAAGTTTTGAATATTAGATTGACTTTCAGCTATTTTCACAGGATCTTTTACTTTATATCTAAATTTTTTATCTCCTACTGTGTAATCAAAACCTTTGAAATCAGTTTGAAATAAATTATTAGTTTTTTCTCTAAAAGCTTCTTGTGATTGCTTTATAGTTTCTTGCTGTTTGTTGTAACGGTTAAAAAAATCCATAGCTTTTTGCTGCTCTTGTGTTGTACCAGGTCTCTGCTTTATTTCAGCATAGTATTTAGATTTTTGATTTTCTAATTCCTGTTTAGCATTCGCAACAGCTTCTTTATAAGCTAGTTTTTTTCTACGTATATCTTTTGTTTCATCTAATTCTTCATCAATCTCATAATCTTCCATTATAAGAGAAATGTCATCTGAATCAAGATGAGGTTTATTTTTTCTTAAGTATTCTTTTAATAATTGATCATTATCTAATTTAGAATAATCTTTATTAAGTTCTACATAATCCTCTACTGTTCCACCTGTTTCATTCATGAAATCAACCAGTTTTTCTACATTTTCTGGAAGTTTAGGGGTTTCAATTTTTTGAGGTTCTTCTTTTACTTCTTCTATTGGTTTAACTTCTTCTGTAATTTCTTCAATTACTTGGACTTCAGGTTCCTTTTTATCATCTGTATCGCTGACCCGTACTTCTGTGTCCATTTTTTTGCTATCTCCGGGTGATTCGCCCATAGAAACTTCCTCTGTTTTTCGCTCTTGAATGGCATTATCTTCTGGTTTTTTAGTTAAATCAACCTTTACAACATCGGGAATTACTTCTCCTTGAGCTTCAGGTTTAGTTAAATCAATTTTAACAGGTTCATTATTCTTTTTTGATCCTAGATCTTTTGGTTTTCTAGGTTTTATTTTTCCTTTTAAAGAAAATTCACCTTCTTGTTTGACCTCTACGGCCGCTTTTTTATCTGACATAATATAATATAATTAAATAATTAATAATTAACCAATTGGAAACATATCTTCCATTTGATTTTGTTCTTCAAAATTTATTGGTAATAAATCATTTTGTCTTTGATCTATCATTTTACTTTGCTGTGTACCAGCTATTCTTGTTCTTTTATCTTTACGATCTTCTATTTCTTTTTCACGAGTTGTTTCTCTTTGATTTTTCATTTGTTCTAGCTGAACTTGATAATTAAATTCTTCAGCCATTAATGCTCGTTTTATTTCTGATTCCGTTCTCATTCTTTCTATCTCCATCTGAGACTTAGCTTGTTCAAAACTTATTTTTTGATTAGTTAAAACTTCTTGCTTTTGTACTTCAGATTCAGCAGCTGCTTGAGTAGCTTGCGTATTAGCATCTGCTTGTTGCTGAGCTATATCAGCTTGCATTTGTCTTTCGTAAGCTTGTTTCTTTTTACGCTTTACTTTTAACATTTGATTTGCTAATTTTAAATTACGTATTTGTCTAATTTCAATAGCATCTTCTAAATCAATACCACCACTTGATAAAGCAACTTGTATGTTTTGTTCTAATGTAGCTTTTTCTTCATCATCTGGTTCTAAATCTAAGAATATACCAAAGTCATGTAGATTTAATTTATTTACTTCTTTTAAAGTAATACTATTAAAATTAGTTATACTATTTCTTAATGCATTAGCAGTTAAAGGATAATCTAACATATCACTAACTTTTTTAGATATATTTTCACACATTCTTAAAGTTAAATACAAACTACTATTATTTATATGCTTAGTAGCAATATTAGAAGCATTAGCAGCCATTTTTTGTAATCCTACTAATGTGTCTCTATCTGGAACCGAACCATCTCGCGCTTCACTTAATCCGGTTACATCTCTTATCATTTGTAAATAATAATTATATGTAGATATTAAACTTTGAATTTTCGCTTGTCCTGATCCTGTAGATAATTCTTGTACAGGTATTTTACCTCTATTAATATCACCATCTTGAGTTAATGATCTACCCACAACAGAACCGGTTTGAAAATACATGTTCAAAGCTTCAGCTGGATTATAATTAGTACCATTACCTAAATCAACTTCTGCTAAACCATCCATATCTAAGAATACACCATCTGGTACCATTCTAGCTATAACTTGTTGTAATTTAAGATGTGTTATTTGAATCATATCTGCAAAACCAGTAATTCTACCTACTGTAGATTCAATTCTACCTTTGTACATTCTAGGTGCACATATAGCATAATTCATCTCTACTTTAGTAGTATCGGCTTTAGGTCTAGTCATATTAGGACACATCTCCCATCTTAACATTATATCAGTACCTAAAACTTTAACTCCTCTATATAATGTTTCTATAGTTCTACCTACTCTTTGAAAATTATCATTTTCTGGTGGATTAAAAGTATCAGGTTTTTCTAATGCTTTTTCTAATCCATATTCAGTTTCTTTAATTTTAAATACTTGATCGCTATAAGTTTTGTATTCAAAATATAATAATGGAATAGTATTTTGATCCCATGGACCATTACCATATCCATACATATAGGTTCTATTACCTTGTTGTTGTTGTATTTTTTCTAAAGTAGCATCATCTAATGTTGGAAATTGTTTAGCTATTTCAGGTAAAGTAACTGGTTTTAATTCACCTACATAGTATATGTCTTCAAAATTTGGATCTTCTGTGTAAGAATATATTAAGTAAGCTGGATCAACATAATCAACTGTTATACCATTAGATAAATTGAAATTAGTTTTACAAGCACCAATTCCACATGTAACTAAGTCATAATTAATTCTTCGCTTTGTTAACTCCCATTTGTTTGTGTCTAATACTTGGTTTATTACTTCTTCTTCAGCAATTTCTACTGCTTGCTTATAATTAAGTTGCATGTGTAGTTCTAACTCAACTTCATCCTCAGGTAGTTTGCTTTCTGGAATTGTAGTATTAAATAAAGAAGAATCAAGTTTATTAACTATATCTTCCATTGTTTGTCTCGCAAAAATATCTTGAGCTAACATTTCAGCATAATTAGTTCTTTTCTCTAAAGATTCAGGATCTTGAGCAAATGCATTTATATCATATTGTTTATTAGATATTCCATTAACTAATATGTCAACAAATTTAGATATAATAGGAACAGGTTTCCAGTCTAAATTAAGATAAGATAAATCACCATTAATAGATAATTCATCTTTATATTTAGATGTAGGTTGTTCACCTCTTGCATACAATCTCAATCTATTATAGTTATTCCAAGTAGTTAAATATCTATTACCATTTGTTCTACCTTGACTAAACCATTCCTGCTCTATAGCTTGTGCAACCTGCGTACCATATTCCCAAGTGGCTTTTTCACTATCACTAACAACTTGGCTAGGAAATGTACTATTAGTATTATAATTTATCTTCATTTAATCTATAATTTTTGATAATGAACCACTATTGTCATATTTTTTTATACCTAAATCATATTTTTGTTTAATTAATTTAGGAACTGGTCTATATTTATTTTTATTACAAGCCATAATTGCTAGTCCTGAACTAATAGAAGCATCATGTGAGGTTCTATTATTTATGTTAAATTTTGCCCAATCTTCTAATGTTCTTTGGAAATACATGTCTCCATAATTAAGATCATCTAACAATCCAATTCGCTCTTCAATATAAGATTCTATAGCAGCTGCGTGCGCTTGTTTTATATCTTCACTTGAATTTGGTATACCACCTATTTCTCTTTCAGTTACTGATAATTTATTATAAATTTTATCAGGTCTATTCATAGCAAAACCTCTATATCCTCTTCTTTTAAAATGATATAATAATCTAGGTTTATTATTTTCTGCTAATATTGGCATTCCGTAAAATATACAAGCCATTAAAACATCTTCAAAAAATATTTCTGCTGTTTGTGGTCTAGCTATATATTCTAAAAAGAAATGATTAGGAGGAACATCTTCCATGCTAAATTTAGTTAAACCATGAAGAGATCCATTAGAACCTCTACCATCTACTGTTCCAGATATATCATAACTATCACAACCAAATGCTCCTAAGTTTTCATTACCTGGATATTTCCTACCTAATTTTTTTATTATATTATTTTGTAATCTTTGAGGTGGAACCCAAGATATAAAAAATCTACCATTCTTATTTGGAACAAACATAACTTCAGTATCTTTTATTCCTCCTATCCATTGAAATGATCCTTGTGTAATTACATTGCTATGTTTAAGATCTTGATTCCAATCTATTTGTTGATAAATCCTAGTTAGATTGAATAAAGAGTTTTTAGATTCATCCCTAAAAGCATGTTTAGTTGTACGTGGAAACTGTCTATAAAATTCATTTAAAGCATCTTGATCTTCGCTTAAACCATCTACTTCGTTTTTCCAATAATCTAAAACCCCTATTTTAATTTTTTGACCATGGGGATCTTCATCCGGTTGTTCTGGTGTTTCGAATACAGGTAAGCCATAAGCATTAATGTATCCTTCGTAATTCCATTCCATAGGTATGAACAAACTATATAATCCGCTGCGAGTCTGTCCATTGGCGTTTCGTTTTGTAACATCTGAGCTTTCATATAATTTTTTAAAATTAGCACCACCTTTATCTAATGCATTACTAGTAGAACCCATCATGCATTTACCAATAATTCTACTACCTAATCGCAAACAAGTTTTAGTAACCCTCCAGTTGTTTAAAATATTGTTTGGTTTTTCCCATTTACCAGATTCATCATGAACTAGTAATTTAAGTTTTTCACCATCATAAGAGTTGTCACCTGTATTTTTCCAATCGATAGTTGTATCTAATCCTTGAAGATCAGCAGCTACTTCACCTGTTATTATTTTTCTTCTAGTAAATTTAGAAGCTGGAACTCTATATGCTAATTCTGTTTTAGGTCGATCCATACCATCTTGAATCGGTTTAAAAAAGAAAGGATAATTAACTGATATAGGAACTACTTTATCTGTAAACATTGTTTTTGCATCGGGTCCAGTTTTAGATAATATACCATATCTAGAATCACTAGCTAAAGTAGCTAAGTTAACTGTTTCACCTGATGCCATAAAAGAAAAACCAGAACGTCTGTTTTTAAGATAACACATCCCATAACATCTAGTATCTGCTTTACAAGCTTCCCAAAATAAAAAGAACAATCTATTTGCTTCTCTAAAATCTGGTGGTCCAACATCAATCTTAGACCATTGAAGGTACATATAATGTGTACCAGTTAAATATGTGGGTTTTCCATCATTATAAAACCAAAAACCATCCTCACGTTTTACAAATTCGGAATCAATGAAATCATACCATTTTTCTTTGAAATCCTCAGGATAGTTATCCCATTCAAAAACGCTTTTAATTTTTTTAAGAACTTTAGGTAATGGTGTTCTCTGCCATTTATTATCATCAAACCGGTGTACTTCTTTAGGAGTTTTTGGTAATGCTATTTTTAAATTTTGTATTTTATATACTTCACCTATTTCACCTGTCTTACTTATAACTACAAAATCATGCTCTTCATTATACCCGTAATCCCATTTTTTATACTTATTATTTTTTTTAAGAATTTTAGGTTTAACGTAATCTGGTAATACTTTATATAAAGTTTGTTCGTACATTACTTAGACCTCCCTTCTGCAAACCCTTTAAAAGTTTTCTCTTTCTTTTCCTCTTGTTTAGGTTTATCTTCTAATAAGTTTCTTTCTTCTTCTATTCTATTTAGAATTTCAAAAGCATCAAATATAGCTAGTTTTTTAGTAGCTGCTGCGTTCTTTAATCTATCCGCGGAAATATCAGGTCCAAAATCTATAATTGGTTCTTTAGCAACTTTGATTAACTCTTTGACTGCTACTTGTCCAGCTTGGATTATATTCTTCTTCGTTTCCTTTGTACTCATATTTTATAACTATATCATTTGATTTCATACAATAAAGGCGTTCATTATTTATAATAAACTCCCATTCAGCACCAGGTTTAAACCCAATCTTGTCTCCTGAATTAATTTCAGATGCCTCTAATGTATTATTACCTATTTTTAGTATACCAACACATTTTTCTTCTTTACTAGTGCTTAAATCATTGGTGTTTTTTAAAGGCATTACAAAGCATCTATCTCCAAAAGATATCCATTTATCTTTATTCTTATATAAATAAACTTGATCTACACCTACAAAATACATATTGTTCTTAAAAAAAGATCTACTATTTTGCTGCTTACCTTTCATATTATAGAATCTTCTAAAAATATTTTGATGAACAACTATAATATCGCCTTTTTTAATTGGTGTTTTTATAGCTGCAGGAGTAGATATAACCTTAGCAAATCTATTAACAAACTTCCAAGATTCAATTTTAGTATTTAAAATTAATTTCTTTTCACTTATTTTTTTATTATTTGCATATCTATCACCTAAAGGTTCTACAATAAAATCGTATAAGCTTTTCATTAATATTCAAGATCATATTCAATAGATATTGCCATGTTAGAATTAAATTTCTTCCAAGGCAATACCTCATTGTTTTTCTTTATATAAATATTGTAAGAATTATCTTTTTCGTCTAACAATATATGAGAAATTTCATGTCCTCCATATACTTGTTGACCTACAGAATAATGCATTGCTTCATTCTTATAATCAGCACCAATACTGATTTTTCTTATTACATTACTCATTTTCTTTTTTTACTACTTCAAAACTACCGTCTTCTAAATTTATATTTATTGGACCGTATTTATTTTCTAATACTTTTTTGTATTCTTCTTGAGTTTGATTCACGCCAGCTAGTTCATGTAAAACCGCGTGTTTTTGGGTTTCTAAAACTCCTATATCTGTAGTGAGTTTATATAGATTAGCTTGTAATTCTTGTATTTCTTTTAGCTCTTCAGCTGTAATTTTATTTTCCATTTTATTTAATTTAATTTGTCATTAACCAATATTTATTATAAACTGTAGTTTTATTTGATTCATCTCCAAATTTACAGTGAAGTTCACCATCTACAAAAGTATAAGTAATATTTGTTTGAAATTTATTAGTTTTATTGTATAGTTTGGTTTTTATATAATTTTTACCTTCTTCTACAACTTTTTCTTCTAATGTTTGATTTTCTGCAAAAGAAAAATTAACTATTTCATAACCTCTTTCTTCATCATGCAGTATAACAACATAGTAACTCGTTTTTTCACTTGACCAAGCTCCTCTTAATTTGTCGCTTAATTCTTGACTTTGTATAGTTATGCTAAAAAGCATAAATAAACTTAATAATAAGTTTTTCATAATATTTAATTTAATTTAATTGTTCTAAAGTATAATCACCGATTTTTAGTGATCTTTACTTTTTGAATATACTAGTCGCCTTTTCAGTTGTGCGACCTCCGAAATAGGCTAAGACGACCGCCATCATGACTTTCTCGAAAGTATCATTCCAAATATCATTAATATGAAAAGGAATATGTTCTATACTATCTAGTATACCCGCAAAAGAAAATACAACAATACACCATATTAAAACTAATGGACGTACATTTTTAGACATCCAAGAATCAGACATTGAATCTGCTTTCCATCTTGAAGTAATAGATTCTATTTCTTTATTCTGTTGTTCAAATATTAATTGTTGTAATTTTATTTTATCATCTAAAGGAGCATCAGATTTTGCTATTGCTTCTATTGCTTCTTTAGGGGATGTTACTCCTTGTAATACATTTCCTAATGTAGGATTGATTACAGATGCCGCGCCAAATAATAATTGACCAACGGTGGTATCTTTAAATTTTTTTTTTGACATTATCTTTCTGCAATATTCTTTCTCAAATTACGCATGCCTCTCAACTTTTTACCAGCCTCATCTCTACTTATAAATCTTTTTCCCGAGAAACCAGTAGAAC
>Ga0209404_10001918_pt1 | contig 13389 bp, 10 predicted proteins | sample TroAtlMetagenome_2_FD_187447 | JGI IMG/M metagenome (GOLD analysis project Ga0209404, IMG submission 187447) | Marine eukaryotic phytoplankton communities from Atlantic Ocean - Tropical Atlantic ANT8 Metagenome (SPAdes) (version 2) | ecosystem: Environmental > Aquatic > Marine > Oceanic...
TCCTACTATTGCGCCAACAGCATCAGAAGTTGGGTCAACCCTTCCGGCAGTCAGATCAACTTCCTTAACCAAAATTCCAGGCGATGCTAAATTTAGTGGCATCTTTTCGTTCTCCGAATCTCAGAATATTTCTGAAATTATTTATTAAAATGTCTATTTACATATAGTCCCACATATAAGAACGGTCCCCATATTCATCAGTATGCCATTGATCTCCCTCATCATCAGTGAAAGATGTCGTGTCATTAATACCATCGGAAACAAATCCAAAAGGTGCCATATCTTGTTCTATCTGGTTCTTTTGATCTTCATAAATTCTCTTACGAACATCATTATCAGTCATCTCTTTAAAATAATCTTGTGCTACTAACCATGCAAATATAACTAAACACATTGCAAGATCATCATTACACCCCTCTTCTGCTTCAAATGAATTGTGTTTCTGTGTAAAAGTAGTTAATTCTGATATAATATCATAATCACATACAAGCAATTTATCATCTTCAAGTAATGTTTTAAGATTAGAACATCCCAACTTTTTAACTGCTGCAGTCATTCTAACACCAAGTTGAGATTTCTTTCCACTAAATCCCGCACCAACAATTTGACCCGATCTACCTCTCATAGAACACATTAAGAGATTTTCGTATTCTAAATCAAAATGGAGAATATTTGCTACCTGATCTCCAATATCATTTATCTCTATTAATATGAATGATTGATTATATCCCCTTGCAACATCAAAAATGATGTTAGGGAATAGCATTGGTTTAATTTCATTATTTCTATATTTTGCAACTACCTTATATGGAAACTCTGTAATATCATAGACAATAAAGGCAGAATAATCTCCACCTATCCCCCTAGCAACATCTATAGTTATTAGATAATTACGATCTTCTTCGGGAGGTTTGTATATGTCTAATCCTTTATTTCTTTGTGTTGGATCTTCATATACAAGTGTTTTTAATTTTGTTGGATTAATAAGAGTATTAACAGATCCTAGGAATTCGCATTCAAACTCAATTTTAAATTGCTGTTCGGATGTGTTAGCAATAGTTTGTTCTTTCCATTCGGCATCTCTACCAGGAACTTCGCTCCAATGAACATCAGTTGGTACATATTCACTTTTACCTTTCTCTGCATCATGCCACAATCGGTAAAAATGATTCATACCTCTTGGGGTAGAAACAATAATTACTTTAGTACTTTGTCCAGACGTAATAGTAGGATAAACAGAGGCAAAGAAGTCATCAGCAATGTGATTTGGGATGAAAGCGAACTCGTCAAGAAAGATGACATTATAGGATCCGCCTCGGACAGCAGATGAAGAAGTAGAGTTTGCCGATATTTTACTCCCATTTTCTAACTCCAGTGATCCTTTATTCCAGGCTATTATACCTTGTTGCATCCAGGAAGGTAAATTTTCATAAGCAAGTTGTAATCTGCCAAGTAAATCTCTAGCCGTGGAAGCTTTGTTTGCAAGTATAGCAATATTTACATTATCATTAAAAACTGCATAATGCAACAAATAAGACACACACGTTGTAGACTTACCAGTCTGCCGTGGCATCTTACAGATGTTAAATCTATTTTCGTGAAATCTATTAATTAACTTCTCTTGAAAATCATATAGACTGAAAGGAACCAATCCTTCATCCAAAGAAACGATCTTTATATAATTTCTAGCAAAAAAAACAGGATCTTCCTTACACTTTAAGAACTCAATAATCTGTTCTTCAGTGAATTCATGTGGAGTATTCGCTTTTTTTAAATTGGGGTTACCAAGATAAACATTATCAGACATAAATTAAGGATTACCTTTTCTTAATTTGCTCCGTCAATTCTTTCCATTTAACGGAAGATTGTGGAACCTTCATTGGTTCTGGTTTAATAATATCAATTACACTTGCAAATTCCTTCCCATCAGAATTACTAATTCTTAAAGTATCTTCTTCAATTGAATCAAATACTCTATCTCCTATTTTTATATTCTTTTCTGCAAACCAACCTCTATTTACTTCTAATGCATAAAGAACTTCTGAATCAGAATAAACTGGAAGTTTATTAAGTGGTTGAAGTTCTTTAATACTTTCAATTATACCATCTTTATTGATAAATGCAATATCTAAAGGAATTTTAGTATCTTTCATATGAAATGACTTTTCACCAACTTCATCAAAAACAAAAAGCATACCACTATCTTGGTCCAGTTTCTCCCTAAACATTAATCCCATATTAAAATCTCTTGGATTTGATGGAACTTCAATATTTAATGGTAGATTAAATGATTCTCCTAATCCTCCGCCGTTTCCACCGCCGTTGCTATTACCATTACCACCCCCAGAAGAATTGGAGGAGCTACCATTGCCATTACTACTTCCATTACCGTTATTGGACCCATTTTTCTTTTCCTCATCATCTTGTTCAAGATATCCCCTTCTACCTATATGGTATCCGTGAGGAATCTTTTTACATTTCTTATCAGTATAGCACCAATATTTACCAGCAGAACACTTCTTTGAAGAAGATTCCTTCATAAAATTACCAAAACTTTTAGACATTGGAAGTATACTAACTCTTTGATTCCTTATTATTTAGAAATCCCTGTTTAAGCATCTTTGAAAGCTCTGATGTTGACCCAACAAACAAGGCATTATTCGTAACATTACTTGCTTTTGGTTTATCTGAACTATCCTCTATATCCTTTACCTTTTTCTGTAAATCTACTAACTTATCTGTTGTATCTGCGGTTGCTTTAATAATCTGCCCAGCAACTTCATATGCTCTAGCACTTCCACCTTCACCTGCTACTTCTAAAATACCATTAAGTGCTTCTTGACCTTTCTCAACTAATGAATATAAATTTGCACGAGTATATTCATAATCTTTTTGAAGATCATCAGTTATTTTATCAATTGGCTTAGGAGAATTATCAACTTCAACTAAGTCAGTTTCAGTACCTAATACTTTATTAATAGAGGCAAACTTATCAGGCATAACATTTAAATATCTTCTTGTCTAGCAGGAGCAAAGTCACCACCATCTTGGAAGAATGAAGAAGTTTCATTAAATCCAAAATCATCACCAACAGCAATCAATACATCGTCAGCAGTGCTAAGAACATTAATTTTTGCACCACTAATATGTTCCGACTTAAGAGTTCTACTATATCCCCTAGTAACAGTTATCTGATTACTTGTCTTCTTATTAATTCTCATAATCTCAGAATCAATAATAATTCTATCACTAATTGAGAATGGAGAAGTATCATTAACATTAATTAGAGTCTCTGTAGTAGTTAGATTCTCTGCAATAACAGCTCCTGTACTATCTGCATCAGCATCATAATCTTTCTGTGCTCTTGGTGTAGCAACATATCTCATTTCTCTTCTGGCAGTTGCTGTGTCAGTATTTCCATAATAATCAACCTGAACCTTACGAATAATTCCGTCAGTAGAATCAGCAATTGGACCGAATAGATATGATTTTGCAGTAAATTGTAAAGTATAAATTAGCGACCTTCTTGTTGAAAAATCACCCTCATAATCATCAGTAAAATTCATACTATCAAGAACAATTGGTATATCTCTCTTCTCTCCAATAGAATCTACTAATTCAACAGTAACATTAAATGATGGTTGAAAATATGGTAATATCTGTTCTAATATTTGTAATGCATCATCATTTAATTTACACATAATATTTAATTCAAACCCAATATTATAAGGAACAGGCATAAAGACTTTCTTTATTTTTGATCCATCACTTTCATCTACTGCCTTAAATGTTTGTGTTACTGATACTTTTCTTGTTGGATCATATGTAATACTATTCATCTCAAAAGACATTCTCGGCAAAGTAATTTGAGTTGCCCTATTTAAATCTGCCTGTTGTTCTAATCTTGCTAAAAACTTTTGTGATGGACCATATGCCAATGGAACTTTCATTTCTCCAACAGTCCCATCATTAGCATCTGTATGCCTAATATAAATTCCATTAAACAATGTTCCAAAAGAAACTAATGTTTTACGAATAATTTGATGGTAAAAATAATTTCCTAACATTTTTTAATAATTTCCAAATGGATTTGATTGCGTGAAATCTAATAGAAGATCTGCTTCAGTTTCAATTTCAGTACTTTGATCATATTCATTATATATGTCACCCTTATCGAATGTATCAACTGTATATGTTGCAGATGAAGCAGCACCAACCAGAATTTCTCCTTCAGCAAAGGTTCCACTAATAGGAGTAACTTTTAAAGTATTAGTTACTGTATTCCAATCTTTAACTCTTGCTCTTGATCCAGTGGTAGATCCAACAACCTCTTCATTAGATTGATAGGTTCCTATTCCAGCTATAAGTGGAGGATCTGCTATAGTTACTGTTGGGTTTTGTGTATATCCAATTCCAGGATTAATTATTCTAATGGCACTAACTACATTGGCAGTAGATATTACTGATCTTGCAGTAGCTCTTTCTGATGTACCTGATCCAGTTGGCTCAGAAATAGTAACAATCGGAGCAGCAGCATATCCAGTACCGCCACCGTCAAGTGTTATACTAAATACGCCTTTGCCTGTTGTTTCGATAGAACAAGTTGCAGCTGCACCAGCTCCACCACCACCAGAAAAATGTATTGATGGAATAGTAGTATATCCATATCCAGCATTAGTTAATAAAATTTCTTTTAATGAAGTTACTCCACCAACAGTCGTTAAAATACCAACCGCTGTTGCATTAGCAGAATTACCTGCGGGTGGAGAATCAAATGTTATAATTGGAGCACTAGTATAACCTTGCCCATCATTATTTAAGAAAATCTTTCTTATGTATCCATTATAATTATTGATAGATGCAGATGCTTTTGCAGTTTGACCAATTCCAATAAGATTTAATGTGGTAATGTAACCCTCATCTTCAACAAGACTGTCAATTGCATCGATAGAAGTATCAATAACCTCATCCTCATATTCGAAGAGTTCACATTTAAGTTGATAAACGTAATTTTTTCCTAATTGATAGAAAGGATCTTCATGCTCAACAAACTTTACTTCAAATAACCTACTTCCTAATGGAAAATATACCAAATCACCTTCTCTAGGTCTAGTATCTACAATTACTTCACTATCAGGTTCAGTTTGAAGAAAAGGTACAATAAAATCTTCAAACCTTTCTTTAGAAACTGTAAGAGTTACTTCATCCTTTAGAGACATACCAAATTTGGTCATTATATCTCCTTGACCACTATATCCCTCATATGTGTTCACATATGCTTCTATTGTATAAGAATCATCAAACTTTGACGATTCTACTTCGGTAAAAATAGTATCTCTATTAACAATTTTTCTTGGAATGTATGTTACTTCTACACCATACATCTTTAACTGTTCATTAACCAATTCCTGAACGAGTTTTTGTTCAGATTGAGTTCCTTGAAGAAAAAACGGATTTAATGCCATTATCCTATCATATCAAGGGGTGGAAGCTCATGCTCCAATGCCATAGTATTTCTTAACTGTTCTATTTCTCTCTCAGCATCATCATATATTTCTCTACCATTAAGTTCAATTCCACCAGGAAGTTTAACACCTTTAAACTTAATTAAATTCTGTCCCCATTGTCTCTTAATTGTTGAAGTCAAATACCTTTTAAGAAAACTATCATTATAAACACCAGTAAATGATGTAGGGTCTAATGCCCTATAACAATCTAAAACCAAATAATTTCCAACACTTTGTTCCGACCAATTCATATCAAGATATAATCTATCTTGTCTTTTATTAAATCTTACTTGCTTATCTGGAGTTAAAAGAAAATCAATATCCTCAAGATACGATTTAGTCATTGCATATTGCATCAATTCAACGGAATTGAAATGATACAAATCATTTAAGAATAATTGATATTTAATACTGAACATTCCGCCAGAAATTGAACTGACGTCAAATTTAAATATCTTCTCAACACCTATTACTGAATCTGGAACTTGTAAAAAGTTTGAAGTTTCATACCAATTAGTAGTGGTAGTTCCATAACCACTTATACTTGTAGAAGTAGCGGTAGTAGTTACAATACCAACTCCACTAGTTCCTGCTGCTGTTCCTCTATCAATATCAGGTTGATTAATCTCATATTTCAAAAACATCCTCTCAACACCATCAAAATGACGTTCTTGAAAATATTGAAGAGCATCATCAGTTAGATCATCTAATTGATCATCATCTACATTTATTTCTAGTACTGGTGCTCCTAAACGTCTTAAACAAAAATCAATTAATTCTTGACGTGTTGATGGTTTTGCCATTAATTAACTGTTGCCTCTTCTTGTTTACCTTCTTTTTGAGTCTTTTCATAATGTTTTTGCAATTGAATATTTTGCTCAATTAACTTTTTTCTTTCTTCAGCAAATTCCTGTGCTTGTGTTTGGATTTTTGCTTCTAAAAGAACATTCTGATTTGATAGGATTGATAACCTTTGATTGTATATTTGAACCAATACATTAATATCAACTTCACGTTGGTTTTCCATATGTTAAAAAGTTCCCCCATCAATAGTGGTTGTCCATACAGGAATTCCTGCAGCAGTTGTGGTTAACATGTAGTTTGAAGTCGTTATACCAGAAGCAGGTGTTCCAGTAGAAGTCATCTTACCAGTAGAATCAAAGTATATAGCACCACTAGAGGACCAATCACCACCACTAGCACCTTGATAATAAATGCCTTTAATGTCTAGGAATCCCCTTACACCTTCAGCAGTATTACCAGTTACAGTAGCATCTGGAATATAAGTCCACGATCTTACCGGAACATTGGTATTACCACCATTAGCGGATACACCAGCTTCATCAATATATCCAAAGAAACCAGTTTTATTATTACCGGATCCACTTGATGTATTATATGCAAAGGAAAGACCACGATCAGTATTGGTATCATATGCATGAGTAACCGTTACTTGGCTTGTTGTGGTAATTCCAGCAGTAGTTGTTCCAGTAAAAGTAACAATTTTTGTAGTGGTATTATACGCAGTAACAGTGGTTACACCAGAATTTGGAAGTCCAGATACAGCAATAAGATCTCCAGTGTTAATTCCAACAACAGAATCAACAGTAATAGTAGAAACTCCAGAAGCAACTGGTGCTGTAACAGTTAATTTACTAGTAACATCACCAAGATGCATTATCGCATCATTTAAAGTTGCATTAGCAGAATTAACAGTTGTTGTAGTACCATCTACCTGAAGACTACCTTTAACAATAACTAAACCATCACTATCTAAACCATCAGGATATGGGTCAATGTATAGTGTATTACCTCCACCAGATCTTGTTGAAATGACATTAGAAGAAATACCAACATTATCAAAATAGAAGTTACCTCCTCCTCCTGCAAATTCAACAGGTGTATTAAATTTCCAACCTGCACCAGTTACTTCAACACGATCAGATCCATTTTCATTATATTCAATCTTAGCATCTCTATTATCACCAAATGTCAGAAATTGATCATCTGGAATAATAACTTCACCAGTACCATTCGTTCTTAACCAAATATGTCCATTATTATCATTAGATGAAATAGTATTTGCATCTATAGTTAAATTATCTACAGACCACTGATTAACTCTTGGTAAGTTAGCTACATTACCTTCTCCACCTGGATTACCAGCCGCACTTCTGTCGAGAATTGGAACAAATCCATTAGTAACATTACCAGTATTTGCACCACCTTCAACTGTTCCTGGTGTATTGTTTAAAAGATCTGTATAATATTCTCCACCAATTAACTGTGGATTTGATGAGTTATCACCAACGAAAAGTCTTTGGCCTCTATTTCCTTGAGTACCACCACCAATGGTATATGCAACCTCACCATAATTAAGAGTCCCTGGTGCTACAGTACCAGTAGATCTTTTAACTCTAATGATACTAGCCATTAGAAGCTCCCTCCGTTAATATCTAAATTTTGTGTAGTTCCTGGTGTCAACTCTAAAGTGGCATCCCATTTACTCGTTACTGCATTATATACAAGGACCATTCCAGTTTGAAGTGTTCCAGCATTAATATCACTCAACCCAGAAAGAGCTAGTGAAGCATCACCAGAAAATGAAGAAACGACCTTAAGTGCGTTCTGTTGTCCAACTTTAACTTTGATATCTGCCATTTAGTTAATCTCAAGGAGTGTAGAAAAATTCCATTTATTATGGATCAGGATCTAAAATATATTTATACTTAAGATGGATTAACTAATTCTTTAAGCAAAGATTTAATCTCATCAATATCATTTTTCATTCTATCCAATTCTTCTTTTTGGGAATGCTTTTGCTTCTTTACCTTAAAATACTGATCATATTCAAACTGATCAGTATTAACTATCGCTCCAGTTTTTTCATCCCGGAATAAATTTTTATGCCCTTCTATTGGAATCATTAAGCTAAAGCAACTACTCTTAAATCACGAAGTTTAGGAGTAAATGCTTCATTTGTTCCATTCATAACAATTTTAATTACAAACCCACTAAATTGATCCAAATCATCAATACTATACTGATAATCTAAAAATTCATTCTCATTACTTGATCTAACAGCAGAATCAGGTTGACCATCATTCAAATATTTGTCAATAATACTGTCTCCAAATCCATCCCCATCAGTATCCTTTAGGTTCCCATATCCTGGGAAGTATTGATAAGATTGTGCTATTTCACTAGAATCGGATTTAAACAATTTATACATTACTCTAAAATCATTAGAAGAATGTCTATATGCATTAAAGAATACCTTCAATGAAGAAGCTGGTTGTACTAAATCAATTCTCTTTGAAATATAAACTGAAGCATGTGGATCATCAGAAATTTGATTAGATCTAGAATCATTAACATAACTAGAAATTGGTTTATTAATCCGATTTCTACCAAAGATAAATGTAGATGCTTCTGTAAGATCAATAACAGGAGAAAGATTATTATTTTCAGTCTCCATTCTAATACCAAGAGTTAAAGACTTACTTCTAGGTAAAGAAGAAAGATTATTAGTTTCATTTACTCTAGAGCAAACTATTCTTGGTGAATCAAATTGATTGAAGTCATTAAGAGAAACTGATTCAAATCCCTTATCAACAAAGGATGCCTCTGTTCCATCAACACTTGTACCAGAAACTGTTCTTAAAGTAGAAGTAACATTTGTCTTATCTGGTACAAGAACATTAAATTGTGGATTAATCTCATTAAATTGAATATTTTGAGTTGCTATACATTCTGTTCCACCTAAAGATCTTTCATCAACAAAATTAACCATCCAATCACCACTAGATTTATTTGATGCATTGGTTGATGCTGTTCTATCAATTTGTATATGATAATTATCAATTCCTCTTGATGATTTTAGTAAAGTATCATTAGGTAGATTATGCGAATTATTAATACGCGTCAAAGAAACACCATTAAGTTCATACTTATACAACTTATCACCAATAAAATGATTTCTTGTAATAGATTTATCAATACCTCTATTTCCAGATATACCTGCAATTGTAGTTGTAGTAACGCTAGTATATTTAATTATTTCGTTATTAATAAGAACATAACCTGGATTTGTTGCACTAACAATAACACCTTCAAAGAAATCATACTTAGATGTATTCGCTGCACCAACTGCTATGTCTAAACTTGATCCAACAACATTTGCTTCTATTGCAGTTACATCAGTATTAGGGAATACACCACTAATATCTACCTTATTGGTATCAGCCTGCATTCCATGATTGTAATGAGAAACTTCAATAACATTTCCAGTATACAGTGTATCTGGTGTAGAAGAATTTATATTAACGTCAGTACCAGCTAAAGATACATTAGTTGTTCCATTATAATAAGAAAGTGTTGCACCCTTAGTAAACCATTCACCTTTAACATTATTCAAATATAAAGTATCAACATTAGGAACACTACTTACAGTAATTTTAGCTCCAGATCCTTTAGAAACAGTGGAAGTTTGTATGCCAAGCACATCGCCAGCAACATATCCAGTTCCAGTATTTGCAATAGAAACAGAGAATATCTTATTATTAGCAATAGTCACAATACCAACAGCACCAGACCCACGTCCAGTTATTGTATAGAATGGTACATTACTAAAGACACCATTTGAATATCCTATTCCAGTATTAGTTTGAGTAACAACTCCAATATTTCCACCAATATTTTCAATATAACCATAAGCATTACCTTCTAATACTTTTGTTCCTACTGTTAATATATTAGCAAGATTGGAAGATGCTGATGAAGTTACAATACCAACAACTAATTTTCTTGGTAATACTTTAATTGGATTATTAACTAGAGTTGGTACATTAGCATCCCTAGTTGTATATGTACTACCTATAGAAAGAGTTGGATTATGGAAATAAGCAGTTCCTGATGTAGAAGTGAAATTAGCTTTATAGAATTTGAATTTCAAATCCTCATTCTTACTAGCAGTTAAAACTGATCCATTTTGTGGTTTATAGAGATGTCCACCAACATACTGATTAGAATAAATTACCTGTTCAGCATTTGGATATGACTGAGTAGTAACTGTTGCCTGATTTGCTTCTGCAGACCATATCTTATATTGATCAGATGCTGGAGAAATTAATCCCAAAGAATATTGCTTATTTGGTTCCAAATAAATTGGTGATGGGAATTTAATATTAGTTGCTGTAGATCCATCAGAAGAAGTGGTAATTCCTACTGGAAGAATATCTACTCTTGCAAAATCTTGTACTAATTTATCTTTTGGTTTTCCACCAATACGAGTTTCTTTAATTTCTACAAATAATTTTTCTGTAGTATCTTTTCCTGAGAAATAAAGGTCAATACCAGTTAAGAATCCACCATCATTATCCGTCCTAAATGTCTGAGATAAAGGATCTCTTCTAAGAGCATTTAATGGCAATAGTGAAGAAGGTCTTCTAACAGCAAGAGTTTCACTATAAACTGAAGGATCTACAATACCAGAAGAATGATAAGTCGATTCTGTGAAAGTTACTGTTGTTGCTGATGAATTTGTAGAACTAGAAGATACTTTAAAAGTAGTAGATACATTATTTAAAACAACTGGAGGAGCTGGATTAACCAATGGATCTCTAATAAAGAAACATCCAATTAAATCACCAACAGAATCAGTAGTTAAAGATTGCCCAGAAACAGTTGCTTGTGCTAAACTAGTTTCTCCAACAAGGAACATTCCGGCAGGTGCATGACCATAAAATCTACCATCCGTATCATCTGCAAGAGAATAAGTATCTATATTTACGATAGATGCTGAAGATGAATAAGCAGATATTGTTAAAGATGATGAGTATGGATTTTCTGCATATGTAGTTACTGGATTATTATATCCACCTGTTTTGTGGTTTGAATTTGCAACCCTAAAGGAAGAAACCTTCTTACCATCTACATATCCACTAATGGTTTCTCCTGCTTGGAATAAACCAGATGACATTGTAATTTGAAGAAGTTTTGGAACAATATCAATATTTGGATTACCACCAAGGAAAGAATAATAATTAGTTGCTGGTTGTAGACCACTAGCTCTAAATTCAACATTTCTTGATCTCATCTTATTATTTGGAGATGAGCTAGAAACCAAATTACTAATATATGAATTTTCCCATTTACTTTGTGATCTTAAGACAACTCCAGATTCTGGATTAAGTGTTCTAGCCCAAGTATCGGAAGATGGTGTTAATTTAAGTGATCCATTATAATTAGCAACGCCAAATGGATTAACATCTTGCTGTTTTGTTGCAAAGTTTTGTGATAAATTAGTCCATTCAACTTCAGAATAATTTAATGTTACTAGATCTCCAGTCTTTTTAACATTTGTATCCAACAAACTCTGATCTACGGCAAAATCAGCACTATCAGAGTCAATTGATTGATTTAATGCAACTCTAGATTTTAATGAGTATAAAGAAAGATCAGATCTTACTTCCTGGTTTTGTGTATCAACAGAAACTTTAGCATCTGGATTTTCAATATCAATAAAATTAGTATCTTTAAAATTATCAACAAAGAATCCGGATTTAAATCTACTTAAACCATCAGAATCTTGAATCTGCAATGATTTAGTATCTAATTCTAAAACAGTTAATGATGTTAATTTCTCAACATTCTCTAACCGATCTTCTAACTTACGAAGATCTCTCATTGTATATCTCTTATTGTCTATAAGAGATAATTGTACATCACTAGGATTGTAAAGATATGCTGGTAATTTAATAGTTGCTATATCCATCCCATCCTGAATAGATGATGGTGATTTTGGATTTAATGCAGATACTCCTTGTATTACTTTTAAATCTCCAGCAGAATTAAGAGTTAATTTATCTATTCTTGGTAGATAATAAGAATAACCAACAAAAGAATTAACATTAGGAGCAATCACTAAAGTTGGGTTAATTCCAGCAGTTGAGAAATTTCTATTATCAAAAGCAAATGGGGAAGATGTTGTACTATTAAAATCTGCAACTCTTGGTCTAAAATCGAGAATATCTGATGCCCTACCACCCTTTAATACTGGTAAGTCATCTTTATATCTCTCATTATCATAACTATCAACAGTATAAACATCACCCGTATCATTATTAGGTACAGTATAATGATTGTGGATAACTAAAAGCCTTCTAGAAGGAACACTAGCTCCAGGTTTTCTAACAATACGAGAATAATCATAATATTGTTCTCTTTGCCCTTTATCTAAAGTATACTCATATGTTTTATCAGTATAATTTCCTTTAGTTATTACAGAAATAGCACCTTTAATTGATGATTCTTCAAATCTAACAGTTTCATTAACAGCAAACTTATTTGAATTTAAATAAACAAATTCAACTTCTGTTGATGAAGATCTAGTAACTATTTGACCAACTGCTCCACTTGAAGCTCCAGTAATTTTTTCTCCGAGAACCGATTGAGTATCTAAATTAAGTCCAGAAGTAAATGATAATTTGTCTAATGTAACAGAAGTAGCATCTAATGCTTCATAAACTGCCACTACCTTGACAACATCAGGGACATTTAAAGATATTTCTTCATCTTCAACTCTCAATCCATAAAAACCATTAACACTCATTCCACTAATTGCAGAAGAAATTCCAGAATTTGTTAGATTAATTTCCTTCTTTGTGCTCCTAGTATAATTCTTTTTCTTATTAGTCGCACCATTCTTCTTTAAAGTTGTATTAACTCTAACATTACTTGATGCAGTTAATCCACTAATTTTTAAAGTATTTAAATTATTTTCAAAAGTAACTTGACCTGAATTCAAAGGTTCAACTAAACCAGATTCATAATGTACGGAATATTTTTCTGCGGAATAAGAATCAAAATAAGCACTTGAAAT
>Ga0209404_10001919_pt1 | contig 13385 bp, 9 predicted proteins | sample TroAtlMetagenome_2_FD_187447 | JGI IMG/M metagenome (GOLD analysis project Ga0209404, IMG submission 187447) | Marine eukaryotic phytoplankton communities from Atlantic Ocean - Tropical Atlantic ANT8 Metagenome (SPAdes) (version 2) | ecosystem: Environmental > Aquatic > Marine > Oceanic | place...
ACCGAATCGCATCAGTAAGAAAAGCACGACGTTCGTTCTCCGTAGGCTGCTCTTCTTCCTTAGGTGGCATATCACCACGCTGGATATTGTGCACAACCTTTTTCCACAATACGTAGTCATCACCGGTCACACGCACAGCAAGATTGTCCAGCCGAACATCGCCCAGGTGGTTTTCTGCATTGTGGCACTTTACACAATAGGATTTCAGATAAGAGTCTTTCCTTTTCTCGGCCGAGAATGTTGTGTCGAGGGAGGAGACAAAGTGCGTGACGAGAAGCAAAATGAGATGGAGACCAACGAAGCGGTTCATAGTTTAATAATCTTAAAACGAGAGGCTCGTGGTTCACAATTGTTGATGCGAGTCATTTTACACGAAAAGCTCTCTAACCGGCAATTATGCATTAAAACACGTGCTCATACCGTCGCGGTCTACAGAAGCATGAGGTGACAGAAAACAGGCCCCCCTTCCAGCGAAAACCGTTGTTCGTTCTATTTTTCACTCGCAAAAGTGTTAGATGCCAGAGAAAAAAGTCCATGTTTGTTCCGAATACATTGTTTAAAGTGTAACCAATGGGATGATGAGGAACTTTACGACGTCAAAGCCGATCCATTTCAGAGGAAGAACCTCGCCAATGAGCCGACCCACGCCCCGACCAAGGTGAAATTAAAAGAAAATGCGCCCGAAAAAAAGCACCGCACTTTGATGCGCCCAAAAAGAAATAACATGAAACCCATCTTCACTTTTTTATGTGCCCTGCTTCTGGTTAGCCCCGTCTTTGCCAAAGACAAACAGCCCAACGTCGTCACTCTCCTTGTCGACGATCTGGGTTACCGCGACATCGGCTGCTACGGCGGTCCCGCCAAGACTCCCGTCCTCGACAAGTTGGCCGCCGGTGGCGTGCGCTTCACCGACTTCCATTCCGGGGCTCCGGTCTGCTCCCCCTCGCGCGCCACCTTCCTCACCGGTCGCAACCACATCCGCGCCGGAGTCTATTCCGTCCTCAATGAACAGCGTCACCGAATGCATCTGCTTCGCAGTGAAACCACGCTCGCCGAAGTCCTGAAAGACGAAGGCTACGGCACCGCTCACTTTGGTAAATGGCATCTCGGTATGCCGGTAAACAATCGCGACAACCCCACGCCTGCCGAACATGGCTTCGACTACTGGTTCGGCCTCGTCAATGGGGCTCATCCCAGTCACAAAGACCCCACCAACTTTCTGCGCAACGGCAAACCCGTCGGGCCCATGAAAGGCTACTCCTGCCAGCTCGTCGTCGACGAGGCCCTCACCTGGCTCGATGAAAAACGCGACGCCGACGCTCCCTTCTTCATCAACCTCTGGTTCAACGAACCCCACGCCGTCATTGCGGCCCCCGACGAGATCGTCTCCCGGTATGGCGCGCTCAACGATCAGGCCGCCATCTACAACGGCACCATCGACAACACGGATCGGGCCATCGGGCGACTCGTCGCCAAGCTCGAGCAACTCGGCGAGCTCGACAACACCATCATTCACTACTCCTCCGACAACGGCAGCTACCGACAGGAGCGTAGCGGAGAACTGCGCGGCAAAAAGGGATCGCATCATGAAGGAGGCCACCGCGTGCCGGGCATCTTCTACTGGAAAGGAAAAATCCCCGGCGGCCGCGTTGAGAAAGAACCTGCCGGAGCCGTGGACCTGCTTCCGACCATCTGCGGGCTTCTTGGCATCGACAAACCCAAGGACGTCTTCCTGGACGGCTCTGACCTCACGCCTTTGCTCACCCGCACGGGCAGTTTTGAACGTCATCAACCCCTTTTCTGGATGAACGGCTCCACCATGGTGCTTCGAATGGGGGACCATACCCTCTTGGCACCGAGCACAGCCCGACTCCCGTTTGACAATGCGAAGGCGAACCGCTTGCTACAGCAGACAAAATTGGCCCTGGGGGACGATCTTGAGAAAGAGCTGGGTGGATTGGATCTGCGCTCACGCATGTTCAACGGCCAATTTGCCAATCCCGAGGCCAATCGTCTTCGCGATGAATTCCGGGCCATGTTCTATTTTAATGAAGCCTTGATCCCCCTGATGAAGAAGGGAGGCGTCGATCGGGTTCAACTCTACGATCTTGCAAGCGATCTGAGCCAGGAGCGGGACATCGCGGCCGAAAAGCCCGAGATCGTCGCCCGGATGAAAAAACGGGCCAACGCCATCTACCAAAGTGTCATGGCCGACGCCCCGGAATGGATCACCCCGGAGGAACTGGCCGCCGCGAAAAAGCCTCAAGAAAATACGCCTGATCGGCCTGCCCCCGGAGCATCCGACACCGCGAAGCTCCTCGCTCGCATCGACAAGAATCCTCTTCCCAAAGGCTATGACGGAAGCCGCCACCAGCCTTACGTCGACCGCGTCATGGCCGGTCTCAAACCCGAACAGCGTGCCCGAGTCGGCCAACTCTGGAAAGAAAAACGACGCCTCGATCCTGACATGCCCAATCCGGGAGCCTCCTTCGTCAAAATCCTCACCCACGTCGCCGAAGACGTAGGAACAAGTAAACAGAGACTGAAGAAATAACATGAAACCCATCCTCACATTGTTGTTCTCCCTACTGCTAGTTTGTCCCGGTTTTGCCAAAGACAAACCGCCCAACGTGATAATGAGTCGTACATCCCCCATTCTCATGCTCATGCTTCTCGCCTTGCTACTCGCTCCCAGACTGGCGTTCGGCGCTGAAAAAACAAACATCATCCTGATCATGGCGGATGATATCGGCTACGAATGCTACGGGGCCTATGGGGGGACTTCGTATAAGACACCAATTCTCGATAGGATGGCGAAGGAAGGCATGCGTTTTGACCATGCCTATTCGAACCCGGTATGCACGCCGAGCCGCGTCAAGATCATGACGGGGCTGAGCAACGTGCGGAATTACGCGTCGTTTTCTGTCTTGAAAAAGACCGAAAAAACGATCGGCCACATGATGCAAGACGCGGGCTACAAAACAGCCATCGCCGGTAAATGGCAGTTGTATGGCGCCGAGCACTATGAAGATGCGATCCGCGGAAAAGGATCACTCCCCCAAAACATGGGCTTCGACCGCCACTGCCTCTGGCAGGTTGACAAGTCGGGCAGCCGCTTCTGGGGCCCCACCATTACCATCGACGGCCAAATCAAAAAGTTCGGTGACGACGTTTACGGACCGGACGTGTATAGCCAGTTCCTCATCGATCGCATGACGGAATACAAAGAAAAACCTTTCTTCCTTTACTATCCCATGGTGCTTGTCCACGATCCATTCGTTCCCACGCCAGACAGCGCCAACCGCAACAGCAAAGACAAGCAGAAAAACTTCGGAGACATGGTCGCCTACATGGACAAACTCATTGGTAAGATCGTGGACAAGACCGTGGAACTGGGTATCGCCGAGAACACACTCATTCTCGTCACCGGTGACAACGGCACCCACAGAACGATCCAATCGAATATGGGCGACAAGGTGATTGTCGGCGGCAAAGGCAACACCACCGACGCTGGAACACACGTCGCCCTCTTCGCCTACCAACCCGGCACAATTGCGCCCGGCCAGTTCTCCAACGACCTTGTCGAGTTCACTGACTTCACACCCACCCTTGCCGAGGCAGCCGGCGCCACACCCCTGTCTCCCACCGATGGTCAAAGCTTCCTGCCTCAATTGCACGGAAAGAAAGGAAATCCAAGAGAAACTATTTTTGTCTACAACTGGCCTCGGCCTGAAAAAGGGGCGCCGCGGATTTTTGTCCGCAACCAACGCTGGAAACTGTACAGCAATGGCAGACTCGTCGACGTCAAAAACGACGTGCTGGAACAAAAATCCCTCAAGGGCGCGGAATACAATGTGATTCGCAAAGAACTGCAGGCCGCGTTGGACCGAATGCCAGCCGAGTGTCAATCGCTTTTTAAGTTCGATTAAGAATTGGAACCTCGCCAATGTCCCGACGCTCGCCCCGACCAAGTTGGAATTGAAAAAGTGGCTCCCGAAGAAAAACACGCCGCACTTTGGGCCACCCAAAAGGAAATAACATGAAAGCCATCTTCACATTTTTTTGCTTCCTGCTGCTGACTGCGTTTGCCTCAGCTGAAGTCAGGCAGCCCAATGTTGTTTTGATTTTTGCTGATGACATGGGCTATGGCGACGTAACCAGCTACGACGCCAAATCCAAAATCCACACGCCAAATCTGGACCGGCTCGCCAAGGGTGGCATGCGATTCACCGATGCTCATTCCGCCTCCGCTGTCTGTACGCCTTCACGCTATGCCCTGCTGACCGGCCGCTACGCGTGGCGAACCGGATTGAAGAGCGGCGTTCTCGGTGGCTTCTCACAGCCCCTCATTGAGAAGGGGCGCATGACTCTGGCTCATCTGTTTCAGGACAAGGGCTATCGGACTGCCTGCATTGGGAAGTGGCATCTGGGAATGGACTGGACCGGAGGAATGCGCGGAGAAAAGGGCTACAACATGCGCAACAATTCGGAGGGGATAGATTTCACAAAACCCATTCGGAACACCGCCATCGTAAACGGGTTCGACGAGTACTTCGGGATTGCTGCATCTCTGGACATGCCCCCCTACGTTTTCATTCGGAATGACCGTGTCACCGAGCAACCCACTTCCAGTTTGAAGGAAGAAGACAAAGGTGGCCGGCAGGGGCCCGCGGTTCCTGGCTGGCGGCATAAACACGTCATGCCAGCCTTTACCGACGAGGTCATCTCCTTCATTCAGCGCAGCAAGGGAAGTCCCTTTTTCGTTTACATGCCGCTCAATGCACCTCACACACCTCACGCGCCTGGTGATGCCTTCGTCGGTAAAAGCAAATTGGATATCTACGGCGATTTCATGGTGGAAGTGGATCATCATATAGGAAGGGTGATGGATGAGTTGGATCGATTGAACCTCTCAGACAACACCCTGGTGATTGTGACCAGTGACAATGGACCTGAGACTAACATGTATCCACGCCGGAGTAAGTTTGGTCACGACAGTTCCTCCCACTACCTGGGAGCCAAACGCGACAACTGGGAAGGCGGACACCGGGTTCCCTTCATTGCTCGCTGGCCGGGAGTGATCGCGCCGGGCTCGAAGTGCGACTCCCCGTTCTGTCTTGTCGACACGATGGCGACATTCGCGGAAATTGCCTCTGTGGCACTTCCCGAAGATCAGGGCGTCGACAGCGTCTCGATTCTGCCTCTATTGAAAGGTGGAGACCCAACTTATCGAAAAGACCACGCCATCGTCCATCATTCCTCCAACGGAAAATTTGGAATCCGCCAGGGCGACTGGAAATTACTATTACATTCCGGTTCAGGCGGCAATGGTTATGCCGGTGGCAACCAATCAGGAAGGTATGCGGGAACCATCGAACAAAAAAGTTTCGAAACCGGAGCGCGCCAACTGTACAACCTGGCAAATGATCCCAACGAAACAAAGAATATCGCCAGCGAAAATCCGGAGATCGTTGAACGCCTGACAAAACTAACCGCAGATATTGTGAAGAACGGGCGAAGCACTGAAGGTGATACCATTAAGCAATCACTGGAAGACTGGCCCCAATTGGACTGGCTGCCTTGAAGTGACGAGGTGAGTGAACTCATGTATAAGATTACGCAGCAGCATAACTGCCTCTGCCGCCCAGATCCTGCGTAGCCCCGGGCACGTTGAGGCGTCACCTACTCCAGCTTCCGCAGTATCTCTTCCTGAATAAACACCAGCTTCCGCACCAGTTTCCCCTGCAGTTCAAGCTACCACGCCGCCTCCATCTTTTGCCCTCAGACACACCCATGCCGTAGGATGTGTCTGGTGAGCCTGACAGTTAACTAGAAAACCGTTAACAGCTATGAAGTGTTTTTTACATGCCTGATGAATTTGACGAAATCTACGGTCACCCTGAACTGCTTCCCGACGAACTTAAAGGACTGCGGGAAATCCGTTGTGACCAATGCGGCCATGAGATGCAGATCCTGGAACAATACGAGAATGCGTCGGTTGCTTGTGCTCGATGCGGTCAAGTAATTGCTCTTCATGGAGTTGGTCTAGCACTTCCTGAGGACACCATTGAACTGAAGGATGGTCTTCCGACCTCAGTCTTTACCTATGAACGTCTCCAACAACGACGAAGGGAACGGCAACAACGCTTTCTCAGGAGTTTGATTTTTCCAGCGATACTTGTAGTCGTCTATATTGCTCTAGAATTTATTGGGAAACTCTAGTCCTAAAAGCAAACCCATATCACCCGACATGCCTAAGAGACTCAATGATACTCTGATTCATCGGCACGATTCAATCAAGCATGCGGGCCGGATAATGTGTTGTGTCACGTTTGCGTTACGAATTCTGCAATCTCCCTGAATGTCAAAACAATAAGGCCGCAATTATCCACGCCCTGAATCTCTTAAAAATGCATCTCCTGAGAATTACTATTGAAAAATGCCTCCAAATTTACATGATAGTGTGTATAGATCATGTAAACGCAACATGATGAACTGACGACCGTGAAGAAGTTACCTGGTACAACGGTGGCAGAAACGGAAGCTGTATTGTGAAAGGAGGTGATTTGTGGACCATTACGACTGTACGAATTTAAGAGGTGGAAACGCCTAATGCCAATCGGCGGATTGCCCGCATGGGCGTCCACCCGCCTGAGACCGGTGCCGTGTCAACGGATGGATCAGGTCCAATTAATGGTGCAACCGTGTCGATGACTTATCCAGTCTCGGCACGGTTGTTTTTTTGAGCTTCAATGAATAACTCTCTCTTATTGAATTCATGAAAATCCAATCCATCTCCTGTGATTTGTTCTATATTCCCCTACCAGAGGTTCTCACAGATTCCACCCATGGTGTGATGGAACATTTTGCCCTCATCACCGTACGCATTAAAGATAACCAAGGACTGGAAGGACTTGGGTATACCTATACCGTCGGTAAAACCGGCGGTGTAGCTACGCTTGCAATGCTTGAACACGACATCAAACACTTATTAATGGATGAAAATCCAAATGATATCGAACAACTTCATGAAAGACTTTGGTGGTCCTTACACTACGTCGGACGTGGTGGAATTGCTTCATTCGCTATTTCCGCCGTCGATATCGCGTTATGGGATCTAAAAGCCAAGCGAGAAAACCAGCCTCTGTGGAAGTTCCTCGGAGGTGTCGATGACCAGGTAAAAGCTTATGCGGGTGGTATCGATCTGCAATTACCGCTAGATCGTCTTGAAGCACAAACACAGGCAAATCTTGAGCGTGGATTTAGAGCGATCAAGATGAAAGTCGGACGAGACAAACTGAAAGAAGACGTTCAACGCGTAGCAGCGATGCGAGATTTTCTGGGGCCCGATTTACCATTGATGGTTGATGCCAATATGCGTTGGTCTGTGAATCAGGCCATTGAAGCTGCCAAAGCGTTTAAAGATTACAATATTTACTGGCTGGAAGAACCCGTCATTCCGGAAGATTTCGAAGGGCATCGACAGGTACTGGCAGAAGGCGAAATACCCATCGCCAGTGGGGAAAACCTGCATACCATTTATGAATTTGAAAAACTCATCGCTACTGGTGGAGTCTCATACCCCGAGCCCGATGTTGCCAATGTCGGTGGAATCACGGTCTGGCTCAAAGTTGCACAAATGGCAAAGCTGGTGGGGCTACCAGTCACATCGCATGGCGTGCATGACCTACATGTCCATTTGCTGGCCGCCGTCCCCAACGCCTCTTTCCTGGAAGCCCATGGCTTCGGTCTGGAAAGATTCTTAGAGCATCCGCTTCAAATCAAAGACGGATTTGCCACGGCACCCTCGCGTCCCGGGCATGGTGTTTGTCTTGACTGGGATGCACTGGAATATCATCGCGGGCCACGTCTGAATGAGCCGGTTTGACATCGCCGACAGATCAAACCACCCGGCTTGTATCGCTCTACGGGTCGTAAAACGATTATGACAATTCCACGACCCGCTTTGTACGTTGGGATTCATCCGCGGCAAAGACAATTCGCAAACTCGTCATCACACGATCCTGATGAGCTGACATATCTTTATCATTGCGAATGCAATCGATAAATTCCTGCTGCTCCAACAGCGCCAAACCATCGTGATTGGGTTCATCGATATTCATTACTTCGTCCTCGTTGACGAATTCCTTGTCCACCTGTTCAGCAAAATGTCGGATAATTGTATTTGCTTCCACATGATGATCCTTATCATCCGAACGCCCTTTCGACGGACAGATACTTGCTGCCCCATCCGGGCCAACAACATCTTTCACAAAATAAGCGACTTCACTCATCATCGGTCCCCATCCTGCTTCATACCAACCCACTGAGCCATCTTCAAACTCCACCTGTAACTGACCGTAATTGTTGATATACTCGGGCACCTTGTCCCAGTTACGACAACCAATCGCATGTACACGAACGGGTTTACTTTGAGCCATCTGATACATGATGTCTACATAATGCACACCACAATCCACGATCGGAGACTGGACCTGCATAATATTGTGGAGCGTGTCGTAAAAGTCACCCTTAGCCTGTTGATTAAGATTCATACGCATAGCCAATGGCTTACCCAGATCATGAGAAACTTCGATGAATTTATTCCATGAAGGGTGGGTCATCAGGATATAACCCACGTAGAGTTTCTTATTCACGCTGTTGGCCAGGTCGAATAGCTCCTGACACTCGTCGATCGTCTCAGCCAGCGGTTTTTCCACAAACACATCGAGCCCTCGCTTCAGGGCTGTTGAGACGTAGTGGTAATGAGAGTCTGTGTAAGTGCTAATCGCCACAGCATCGGGTCGAGTCTGTTCAAGCGCTTCTTCAAAATTGGTAAAACGCGGAATGTCGCCACCAAGAATCTCAGCCAGATTCTGTGAACTACTAAGGTTGCGAGTCACAATTCCGACATTTTGCACACCATCTATTTGATCATAAGCCTTAGCGTGCAATGTCCCCATAAAGCCGGCACCAACAATCAGCACCTTAATGTCTTCACTCATTGTTCTGTTTTCCATTTTCAAAGAAGCCCTAATCCATACTCTGCAACTTATTGATGTTCCTTGTTGGATGCAAGCTTTTCTTTTGAAGCCCAGAGCTATTCCATTTAGATCGCAAGTTGAAATTTGTTTGCCATATTGAATTCCATTTCATGTTCTAATTGACTCTTCAACATCGCGCTGATCATTCCACATGAGGAGACAATACCGATGCTTCGCCTGACTTTCATTTTCCTTCTTTTGACCACGCAGGCGATTGCCCAGCCTGCTGATGTCTTGCTAACCAATGCCACTATCTACGATGGCATCTCCACTTCACCGACGACGGGGGATGTTGCCATTCATAACGGGAGCATTGTGGCTGTTGGCAAGATGCTTCCTCATACAGCCCCACTTAAAATTGACTGCTCCGGCAAAGTCATCTGCCCTGGCTTCATTGACCTTCACAACCACAGCGACCGTCAGATTGTGGTGGAGGCCACCCGTGCTAATGTCAATTATCTTCTCCAGGGCTGTACCACCGTAGTCACGGGTAACTGCGGTTCCGGACCAGTGGACGTTGCGGAATATTATGAACAGATCAATAACGCAGGTGCCGGAACTAATATTGCTCATCTGTTACCGCAAGGGGGATTACGGCTGGCCGTCATGGGTAGCGAACGCCGCGAACCTACCGAAAACGAGCTCGAAGAAATGCTAAAACTGGCTGAGAAAGCGATGCAGGACGGGGCATGGGGCATGTCAACCGGTCTCATCTATGTCCCCAGCTCTTACGCCGATACCGAAGAGCTGGTGGCCATTGCAAAGGTCGTCAGTGAACATGGCGGGATCTATGCAAGTCATATCCGTGGAGAAGGTAGTGTCTTACTTGATTCTGTTCAGGAGGCGATGGACATCGGCAAGCAGGCAGGCTTGCCGGTCCATATTTCACACTTTAAGTCGAGCGGGCAGAACAACTGGGGATTGGTACGTGTGGCGGTCAAGGTAATCGAAACTGCGCGGCAACAAGGGCAAATCGTCACAGCGGATCAATATCCATATCGGGCATCGAGCACTTCCCTGAGTGCCACGCTCATCCCCACCTGGGCACGAGCCGGTGGACGTCAGGCAATGTTAAAACGGTTAGACTCTGAAGAAGATGGTGAAAGAATACGTCAAAGTATTCGAGACGGTTTAAAACGTCGTGATGGAGGGGCAACGATCAAAATCGCCCGCTGCTTCAACCAGGAATGGGTCGGGCAAAGCGTCGCTGAAATCGCCCACGCTACCAGCCAGTCTGGTCTGGAGGTTGTCGAAAAGATCGAACGTAATGGGGGAGCTGCGGTCGTTAGCTTTAGCATGAGCCCTGAAGATATTCGACACGTCATGACAGTTCCCTGGGTTGCCACCGCTTCCGACGGACGTGCTTATCTGCCCGGCGCTGACAAACCTCACCCTCGCAGCTATGGTACCTTTCCAAGAAAAATTCATCAGTTTGCTCAAACTGAAAAAGTCATTAGCATCGGGCATGCCATTCGAAGTTCCACTTCACTGCCAGCTAAGATATTGGGGATGAAGGAACGAGGTATTATCAAACCCGGATTGATCGCAGACATTGCTGTGTTCAACCCTGGCAAACTCAAAGATACAGCAACTTTTGATGATCCCCATCAGTACTGCGAGGGAATCGAATATGTATTTATCAGTGGCCAGCTGTCGGTCTATCGCGGTAAAGTGACCGGCGGTTTGCACGGACGAGCTCTACCTATGAAATAGTGAGCTAAACGCCTATTAGTTTTTCACAGAGTTCTGAAGCTTTCAGGCTAACCAGTGGTATCGCTGTGGATACCATACAGACGTGATGACGTAATAGGATTTCAAGATGGATATTGAACGCATACTTCCACGACAGCGTCCTGCAGAAAAAATAAAGGGATACCAATCATGGAGAAATCTAGCTTTTCTCCACTGGGAAGTTCCAGTGGAAGAATTAGAGCTTCTGCTACCAAAAGGACTTCAACCGGATCTTTTTCAGGGTAAGGCTTATGTAGGATTAGTCCCGTTTGAAATGAAAAACATACGGCCTGCCTGGTGCCCTAAAGCTTTGGGCTTTAATTTCCTGGAGACCAACGTCAGAACATACGTGCTTCATCATAATGAACCGGGCGTCTTCTTCTTCTCGCTGGATGCTAGTTCACTGACGGCTGTAAAAATAGCACGCTGGATCTGGCACCTTCCGTATTTCCACTCGGGGATGACCTTTTCGAATGAGCGAACCGCCTATGAGTACGGACTGAAGCGGCCAGACAACATCCAATCGAAAATCAAAATAGAGGCGGGGCAGCCATTACCTCCAAGCCAACCCGACTCACTGGAGTATTTCCTTTTAGAACGCTATCTACTTTTCACTCAACTCAGAGGGAGAATCTTACGTGGCCAGGTGCATCATGTACCCTACCCCGCGTATGAAGCAAGTTTAGTCGACTTTGAGGATCAGTTACTGGAAGTCAATGGATTTACGGCCCTAAATTCATCACCGGATCTTGTACACTTCTCTACCGGAGTCGATGTCGAGATCTATTCGCTAAAACGAACTGACTAATTCTAATCAACAATAGTTTTTGTTCTAATCAACAATAGTTTTAGCCGGTTCAAAAACACATCAGGGGACAATGCATTACGTTGCATTGTCCCCTGAAATGATATTCGAACAGCTCAGGAACAGAATGTTCCCAACACAATGATTTTAGTGCTCGTGACCATCACCAGCGCCTGAACCTCTGGACTCGGCATACTCTGCATCACCGAAATGCCCGTGTGGACAAACCACAGCAACAAATCGGGCAGGTTCCACACTTACATCAATCAATGCGATGTAATGGTTATATTGATTCTTGGCAACTCCGCCTTTGTAGGGAGCATCTCCAAGATTGGTAAACACTCCACCGCCGACGAGGCTGGAAGCGTCTCCAATGCCAAGACCTACTAAGATTGAGGTTTTTGCACCTCCAACAATGATGTTGTTATAACCATTATCGCCGGCATTCCAGACTGCCATCGGAATCGTTCCCGCGGCAGTAACAACAGCAGGAACTTCCACATGATAACCACGACCTCGGTTGCCGTCTGTGGACAGTGGAATTTCAAATGCGTGGCCTGGGATGTCCATTTCTAAGACATTTTCAACCGCAGTGGCGAGCCCGTCAGCTCCCTTGATGGCCAGATCATGATCTCCATCTGTCGTGGCATTACCTGCCAGATCCATGTATCGGATCATCGTGATTCCAGCATCCAGCAACGGCTCTGGATCCACATTTGTTACGGTGAACTTGCTTTGCAATGAAGAGGATAAATGGGCCGCGAAAACTCCAGCCGTAGCGCCTTCTGCAGCGTTGTCAGGAATATCAGCTTCAAATTCGGGACTGGTGGGAGTGGCCGCAATTAAAGACTCCATATTGTTTGGTAAAGACTCTTCTGTTACCTGATAAACCGTAATGGCATTTTTAACACCAGCCAGAGAATGTACGCCGGTTGAGACTGCGGCCTTTTGTTCAAGGCCTCCATAGCTGGTGATAATTGCTCCACCAACAATCGCCAGCATTGCGACGACCATGAGTACTTCGAGTAAGGTAAAACCGTATTGTTTATTGATTGAATGATTCATTTTACTTCTTTGATTTAAATATAACGATAGATGAATAAATGCGTGCGCGTACTTACCGATCAAAGTCGTCGGTATCACGGAACTATCCGAGACTCGCAAGTTGGTTGTAATGAGACAAAGATTGTGGTCACAAACAGCGGGTTTATGACGTAGCCAAACGGAGTTCTGGCGGGCCACGCACGGGATAATTGTGCGTGTAGGATTGAAGCCGCCGGTCTTCATAATCAGAGCAGGATAAATAGACGATCTGTATGACGGCGGGGTGGTAGACTTCCGCAGAAGAATTGCCTGCTTGGGAAAGAGTGTAACAAGTCCAACAGTCTGAAGAACGATCTTTTGGATCAGTGTCTTTGTCAACTGGGTTCTTCGTTGTTATGGCTTCTGAGTGCTGTGTGGGACAGCATGTGGAGTTGGCCGTCAAGGAAAGATGGTAAGCGGTTGTCGCTACGTCTTCACAGCAGTCCGTCCCGGAGATCTGGCAAAAATGCTGGTGGACCGTTTGGCCACCAATGGAAATACCAGCGTAAGCCAGGATGATGAACGACGGGACTAATTGCAAACGATTTTTCACAGGACTGATTACTTAGTGCTAGCCTCTGGGCAACAATAACAGTCACTTCCAAATCGCTTATTAAGTAGATGGCCGACAACTAAAAACGCCCCACCGAGTGGCGTTATCCACAAGGCTAATCTGGAGAGCAAGTCCTGGGTTTTTGTCGGGCCATCACCGTCGACACTCA
>Ga0209404_10001921_pt1 | contig 13368 bp, 25 predicted proteins | sample TroAtlMetagenome_2_FD_187447 | JGI IMG/M metagenome (GOLD analysis project Ga0209404, IMG submission 187447) | Marine eukaryotic phytoplankton communities from Atlantic Ocean - Tropical Atlantic ANT8 Metagenome (SPAdes) (version 2) | ecosystem: Environmental > Aquatic > Marine > Oceanic...
TATACCATAATTTATTCATAAATTATTTCCTTAAATACTCTAACATAGTTTCTGGACCAGATACTACATAAGGATCAACCTGTACATTATCTTCAAATCCAGGTTCTTCGAATATTTGTAATATCTCTCCATCTTCAACATACATAGAATATCTCCAGGATCTTTCTCCAAAACCCTGAGGTTTCTTCTCTACAAGATATCCCATTTTTCTTGTGAATTCACCATTTCCATCTGGTATGAATTTCACATTGTCAATGCTCAATGATTGCTTCCATTCATTCATCACAAATGCATCATTGACAGACAAACAGTAAACTTCGTCAACTCCTTCTGACTGAAACTCTTCGTATGCCCACTCAAACTGAGGGACTTGCTGAGTGCTTCATATAGGTGTGAAAGCACCAGGAAGACTAAAAACAACTACTTTCTTTCCTTTAAAATACTCATCAGTTGTCACATTCACCCAAGTATCATCTACTCTATTTTTAAATGTCACTTGAGGAACAAATAAGTTTGTCATATCACTCCTTCAATAATTGTCTAATTCAAGTATTTATATACCACCGTTTCTACATATGGCCGACATTTGACATGCCAGTTCTCTCATTCCATCCAGCGTAAAAGCCAGTTCTCCTAATATTATATCTTTTGTATACACTAACCCTTTAAGAGCATAAAGACCTAAAGGACCTTGTAATATAAAAACTGCAATCGCACCACACATTCCTAAAAGAAAACTCATGTAAGACCATTTAAGATACTTATATTTTTTAAGAGCAAGAACTTTTCCTTGTCCATATATGTCTCCTGCTAATGCATCATATACAGAATCATCAGTCATCAATTTTTCTGCATAATCTGCTTTGTATTCGTCTACTGGAAGTTGTGCAAAGTGCCCAAAAAATAAAGGATTAAAAAATGGCGAATTGCGATCTATTTCATGTGTTCCTTTAATCTTTGGATAATCTGTTTTTGGTATAATTGCAAATATTGCAAAAAGTAAAGAAAGAAAACACCCAAATGCAAATGTTAATAGTGGCCATTTCATTAAGGCATTGTCTAGATTTGCAATCGTTACAGAAAATACAATAGATGCAACAGTAATCATAATATTTGCTTTAGCATCAGCCATCAGACCTAATCTCATCTGATTACCGTGGTTGATTCTAAGAATATTGTCTACTGCCGTTCGATCTTCAGGTACTTTCGAAAAATGATTTTTTTCTTCCTCTTCCACACCGACCTACTTTAATGGTGGGGCGTACAGTAATCCTCCATCTCTATATAATTTATTCAAACCACGTTTCAATCCAAGTGGAGTATTTACTCCTACATTTCTCTCATATATTTCTTTATAATTTCCAACATTTTTAATTATATTCAAAGACCAGGATGCATCCAGCCCGAGTTTAGATCCAAGATGAGGGTGGTCCTTTCCATTTAATTCCCCCATAAATCTTTGTATTTTTGGATCTCTATTATTTACAAATCTTTCAACATTAACAGAATTTATGCCCAATTCTTCAGCAATAAAAAGTACAAATACTGTCCAACGAACAATGTCCGACCATTGTTGATCTCCATACTTTACAACTGGACCAAGTGGTTCTTTCGATATTATTTCTGGAAGAATGATGTGCCATTCTGGGTCTTTAAACCCCAATCTATTTGAAGCAAGACCAGATCGATCTGTTCCATACATATCACATTTACCTTCTATGTATAAATCTTTCGGTCTACTTCCTGTTCCAACTTCTACAGGAACATATGTAATAAAATGTTGTTTAAAAAAATCTTTTATATTTTTTGCGGCAGTTCCTGTTGAACTAAAACATATTCTTGCACCATACATTTGTTTTGCTGAAGACACACCAAGAGTTTTTCTTACCATAAACCCTTGACCATCGTAAAATGTAGTTGGAAGAAACTCTAATTTTTTTGAAACATTTCTTGTAAATGTATAAGTTGTTGCGGCAGAAAGCATATCGATTGATCCATCGATGAGATAGGAAAATCTTGTCTTACCATCTACTACTGTATATTCTATTGAATCAGAATCACCAAATACTGCGGATGCCACTGCTTTACAAATTTCTACATCAAAACCTATCCACGTTTCACCAGTTTCTTCGTCCCAAATTTCTTGAGAAAATCCAGGAAAATCATCTTTCGTTCCACATATAAGAAATCCTCTTTCTTTCACTCTTTTAAATGTAGAACCATATGTGGGAAGATATTCTGGTTTAGGTTTGTTTTCATCATCTTTCCACATTTTCTTTACTGCTTCTTTTTCTTCTGTAGTCATCTTACTATGATCATGGTCCATCATCTTCTTCTGTTGCCCATCAGCAACAGATAACGCCATAATCCAAAACATAGTTACAATAGCAAAGAATAATTTATGTTTCATTGGAGGGCCCGATAAATCTCTAATAATTCTTCATCGGGTATGGGAGTTGTCATAGTATAATATCGTTGATGACCTACTAACATGTATGATTTAATATCAGAAAAACTAGGATATTTGGTGAGTAGGTTGTGGAGTAAATAATCGGGACTCAAGTGACAAGATGCACATTGATTGTCTTTTGCAAAAACTCTTGTACCCTTTTTAAATCTTTCTGACTGAACTAATACTGAATTGAGGTCTTTTTCCATCCATGTGACTTTTTCATTTATGTCTGGAATAACCATGAAAATTAAATATGCTAATAAAGCCATAACAATGTATATGTGCAATTTACTAGATACAACCAGATCCTTCGTTTCTATTTCGATCTGTTTGACTGGCTCCAGTTCCATAACCTCTACTTTTTCATCTGCCTCTTTCTTCGTTGCTTTTTTTTGTTCAGCCATTATTTACCTCATTTAACTTTTTTTGCTTGCTTCGTTTAATTTTTTAGTTATTTGTTGTTGAAACCATTTAAGAACAATTGGTATGCTCACGTTTGATGTCAATCCAAAAAGATATCCAATAGGATACCTGTAACTTTCATAAGCCGCAAGTTGAGGTACATTTTTAAACACAACTGTTATTAGCATATAACCCGTTATTGACATTCCCATGTTAATGAAAAGGTCTAATAGAATTAACCACTTATTATTGTACTTGTCTTTATTATCTGTGCGATAATTGAATAAAAATATAAAAAATGATGAAAATAAAACTAATCCCATCATTATTAATTCAGACATGTTAAACATATCGTCCATTGCTCTCCTACCTATGTTTGAGTGCCCAGATCATCAATGAATAGGGTCGTATGCTCTTGTATTTAGTCTAAATGACCTTAAAAAAAGATGTCATCTTGATTTTTTAATATGTTTTTTATTTCTTTGTTAAAGTCTTTTGCTCGTTGTCGTTCGGCATTTTCTCTTTTCAAGACTTTAGCAACTGAGGGTTTTACATAATATTCTTTTTTCTTTAAATCTTGTAAAATCCCTTCTTCATTAACTTTGTTTTTAAATACTTGCAAAGTTCTAAAGTTATTGTTATTCCGATTAACTACTCGTATTCTAGTCACATTCTTTGACATAATTTATTATCCATTAAGTTGTTGTTGTTGCTTTTCTGTTATTGCTTTATCAACGAGCAATAACTGCTGATTGGTGCTTCCTCTATCAGTAGATAGTTCTTCTGTATTTCTTGAATCAAGAAGAAATTGTTTAAGATTTACAAGTTCCTCAAGAGCCATTTCATGAAAATTATAAGTCTCCATTATATCACTCCTGTTTATGATTGTCAATATTCTTACAATAAACTATTACTTTTGTATTTTCGTATTCAATGACTTTCATAATATATTTTTGTTTAGCCTGTGAGTATTCTTCACAGGCAGGTACTCTGTTCTGAGAGACCAATACGATCCCATAGACTCCTTAAATATCCCATGTGTCTCCTTCTTTACTCGTTATCCAAGTATTTATGAGACAATAGAAATATCTTTTGTATTCGGATCAAATCGAATTGTGATTGTTTTCTCTATGGCTAGAAAGGCTCCATCTTTAGTAGCAATAGGTAATTTCCCTTCGATGGCTCCTGCAAGTGCATCTTTTGCACTTTCAAAAGGATGCTCGGGATCATCCGCAATAATTTTATCTAACTCTTCTTTTGCTTCTTCTGGAAGCAAATTATCCAACATATCCTCAACGTGGTCTTTAGCCAAACTTTGTGCTTTATCCATGACCAACCCAGAGACTACATTAAATAACATTCCTGCTAAAGGTAACATAATAACTCCTATACATCATTTGAATCATTTTGAAAACTATCTGTTAAATTTTTTAGTTTCCCATATGCTTGTTTAATTTTATTTTCTTCATCACTAACTCCTTCAATATAAGCAGAAGGATCTACTTCAAAACTCATTAAATTTCTTTTAATGGGGGTATCTGGGTTCACTTGCCTCTCATTTTGAGACATATAAACCCAAATATTTGCTTGGTGTGTATTATCCGTCAAATGCGATACATCATGAATTTTATAATATGCGTTACTTAGAGTCCATCCTTCAGTGGTCATTAACGATTTTTCAACCGCCATATTGACTACTTCCATCTCCATCAGGCTTCAATGCTTCTGAAGTTTCTTTGTGTTCTGGATCGTCTTTTTCTTTAAACCAATAATCAGTTGTTTTGGCCAATACCGCCACATAGGCTCCCACCATGATATTGATGAGGTCCCTTGAGGCCTGCGGCAATTCTATAAAAAATAACAACCAAATTAAAAACAGAAAAGTCATAACAATACTCATTGTTATAATAAACCTCGCACCGAAGTTCATCTTTTTTCTAGTTTCAATAGACTGCACTACTTTCTCCTGCATTATTCTCCATTATGTTTAATGATCACTTAATTACTGGATTGATCTCCTGCTTCAGCGGCACGTATCTTAGTGGCACTATCATAGGCTTGATCTAAAATATCAGTATTCATATACTTGACATTTGTAGGATCATATCCGAATTTAACCAGATAGTCTTGTTTTTCTGCTACAGTTGTTTCTCCTGGAGCATCTTGAGCAGGTGGATTAGCATCAAAGACATTTTCTTCAGGTGGTGCAACCGCTACCTGTTCGTCTTCAACAACAACTTCTTCCTTAACATCTTCTGCTTTAACTTCTAAAACCTCAGCATTCGCAAACTCCTGTTCGTCCTGCTTAGGTTCTTCTGAAATTTCATCATTCTTTTCTTCAACATCAGAAAGAAGTAATTTCCTTAATTCCTCCTTTTCGTCATCTGTCAAATTCTCATAAATCTTGTTTACATCTAACATTTTTTTCCTTTAGACTGGTGCAACTTGTTCGTCATCACAACCACATGGATTATCCTTGGTGCATTCACAAGGGTCACAAGTGCAATTTTTGCATTCGCATTCTGGATTATTACACATTTTTTTCTCCAATAGAGGTGGGAAACAATCCCACCTCTATATTTATGTTTATAGAAAATTAAGATTTTCCTTAGTAATTATATAGTCCTTCACCAACTCTGAACGTACAATATCTTCTTGTTTGAAATTGATACGTTCAAAATTCTTCATTCCACTTAAAATCTCCATAAAATTATGAAGACCTTGTTTTTCATGCATGGATTTTAAATCAGATTGTTTAAAATCGCCGCAAAATATAATTTTACAATTATCTCCAACTCTAGTCATAATAGTATCTAACTCATGAAAAGACAAATTTTGTATTTCATCTACTATAATAATGGAATTTTCAAATGTAATTCCTCTTATAAAAGAAGTAGATAAAAATTGAAGTTTTCTTTTCTTTTTTAATATTTCATAAGCATCACCTCTTCCCAATAAAACAGTAACAATCTGTTTATAAGGAAGTTCGTAAATTTCTATTTTTTTATCCAGATCGCCTGGTAAATGTCCCACTTCCCTAGTAGGAACCACACTTCTAACAACTGCAACATCATTATATCTTGATTTACCTAGTACAGAAAATAAGGACAAATACATTGAAATAAATGTTTTTCCTGTTCCTGCAGATCCATGTAATAGAAGGTTTTTGTCTTTGTAGTAAGCATCAAAAGTTCTAGACTGATTATGTGTTTTAGCCTCTATTTCTTTTAATTTGAAATTGTGCAACTTCGTTATTTTGTCTATATTTTTGTATACTTTTAGGGGGGTGTTATATGAATCATCAATATAATTATTCAAGTGGAGATTTCGTTTTTTTCTTGCCATGCACATCCATCGATAAGGTTAAGGGTTAACAATTTATGACACGATTATTTTTACTCCTTTCTTGCTAAGTGTTATTCCTCCTGGGAGGATCATCTATATTATATATTGAAAATGCTGATTGTAATGTATACCAAATTGTCATAGTATATCTTGCTCCCATTTCAATCGGAGTTACAGAATGAGCATAATTTTTACCATCCAATCTTATTGTTCTTCCCAATTTAGGAGTACATTGTATCATCACATTACCATCTTCTAAAACAATTTGTTTACCCCCTATATAATTATCATTTAAAAATGTAACAGAAGTATAATCGGTATTAGGTCTTGCATTATCCCAATGAAAAACCTGTCTTGAATCTGTAGGCCAATAAGACAAAATAGCACGATCTATATAATGTTTTCTATTCGTTAATTCATTAGTTCTTCTAATAATATTATTAAATTGTGTTTCACAAAAAGATAGATCATAATCACTTAAATAATGATTATAAGAATAATCTAAAACATGTAATCCGTACATATCTCTATGTGGTTTATCTTTTTTTTGTTCGTGATATTTTTTACAAATTTCTATCAATTGTTCAGCATCAGATTCGTTTATAGAATCTTCTTCAATTGATATTAATTTTGATCTTAGATTTCTTCTTGCATCTTGTGGGGCTGATGTCGTATTGATCATTTACTAAATTTATAATTTGTATTAATTGGAGTAAAAGATTCTCCGCATCCACATTGTCCTGTATTTGATATAAAAATAAATCCCTGTTCAACTAAGTTATCATCTTTATAATCAATTGTAATGGATCCGATAACATTATTTAATAATTCTTTATCAACAATAATTCTTCCATTTTCAAATGTCGCATCACTTAATTTTAATTCATCAGTAGATTCTAAAGTCCATTTCCATCCAGAACAACCTCCTGGATCAGCATTTACTCTAATAAATTTTTCAGTTGCTTCTGAGAAAATATTTTTTGCTTTGTCTGTGATTTGTATTTCGTACATTACATCCAACTCGGTGAGTTTTGGGTTTCATCTCCTCTGTCTATCATAAAAGAGGTCTTGCATCCACAACTAGATTTTGCTTTAGGATTATTGAAAACAAATCCTCTATTCATTAAATCATCATTCCAATCAAGTATTAATCCTTTAATATAAAGCAAACTCTTTTTATCGCATAATATTCCAACACCAAAAGATTCAAAAAACTTATCAAATTTGGTTGGTCTTGAATCTAAGTCAAGAACATAAGTAAAACCCGAACAACCGCCTGCTTTAATACCAACACGCAATGAAACATCTTCTGTAACACCTTGTTCGGATAATACTTCTCTTATTTTATTAGCACTTTTTTCAGTTAATTCTATCACGCCGATTGTTTTGCTTTATAATCCTTTATAGCCGCCTTAATTGCATCTTCTGCTAAAACAGAACAATGAATTTTTACTGGTGGTAATGATAATTGCTCTACTATTTCTGTATTTTGAACGGTCATTGCATCATCAATGCTCATATCTTTTACCCATTCAGTTGCTAAAGAAGATGCCGCTATTGCAGATCCACATCCAAATGTTTTGAATTTAGCATCTACAATTTTATCACCTTCACCAACTTTAATTTGCAATTTCATTACATCACCACACTCAGGCGCTCCCACAAGACCAGTGCCAATGTTAGTATCAGTGGAATCAAAACTACCCACATTCCGTGGTTTTTCATAGTGGTCTATTACCTCTTTTGAATATGCCATATGTTTCTTTCTTTATCAAAATATGACTGGGCAATTTCTTATAAGAAATCACCCAGAAGGATTGTCCTTACTTCTTCTCTACAAACTCATAAAGTTCAGAAGCCTTTTTCTTAATATCATCTATAGAATAAGTTTCTGGTTGAAGCCTTTTCCATAACTCCATATTAGCATCACCAGTTTCTTTTGCGTGTTCCCATGCCTGAAACATCATATTTTCAGACCTAGCAACCTGATCAGCAAGATAACCTTGAGCCATTTCAAGAATTTTAAATCTAAGTTCGTATGGATTTGACATAATTTCTCCTCGTGTGTGTGTTATTGTGTGTGTTAAGTTAATGGGTTGATTCTGTTCCAAGGCCAACCCAAACCCGTCAGCAATTAAGCGGCAAGAGCCACTTGTGCTGGAGTATAATCAGCATTATTTGCGATTAAGTTTAAATGACATTTTACATCTGTCAAGATGGTCTCCTCTGCATAATCACATCCAATCGAATTCCTAAAACACCCCCAACACGGGTCACAATAATATTGCTTCAAGTAAAAAATAACCACCAATCACGCAAGTTAAAAGGAGAACCCACATGATCATATTTTGTGTATCGTTCATGTGACTCCTGGTGGAGGTGGGCGGAATCGAACCGCCGTCTTAAATGCTACTCTACAGTATCATCAACTAAAACTATTTAGATAAATCTTGTGTAACATCCTTTATTTTGTTAATTTGTTTTGTAATTATTTCTTCACGATTTGGCCAATATATGTAGTCTTTTTCTGGGTTTTTCATTAAATTATACAAGACAGGTAGAACTAATTTTTCTACTTCCTGCATGTCTTTCACATATTTTTCTTCAAGATAATCTTTTTTATAACCAATTTCTTTTATAGCAGAATCTATTTTCTTTTCTAAATTTGAAAAGTCTTGTGATTCCGCTTGTTTTGTTACTTGTTCAATTTTTTGATCTAAGTCTGTGGTTTTTGATTTATATTCTTCATCATCTACTGCCGAAAAACCAAAATCAAAATTAGCATATTCTTCAGGTATTTGTGCCATGTTCGTATCCGTATTTGCAAACCCAATAAGAGTCAACTATGTCTGAAACAGGATTTTTGTCGTGTTTGGTTTGAAATTCTTCTGAGAGATTTCGTCTTGTATCAGACATGAAAGAATCGTGCATTAATTCTTTGTTTGCGTTTCCCTTACCAGATGCGTATTTTTTGATTACTGTTGGAGGTACCATCTGATAACGTATCCCCCAATCTGTTAAAAAGTATTTTAATATTGCCATATTCTCACCAATGGTAAAAACTCTTCCAGTGGCGGCGTAGGCGTAATCTTCTATAAAAACTGTTTTAGGTCTATTGTTAAATTTTACAATGCTATTTACTGTCCAATCTGCTAACTGACAATATCTTTGCATCTCTGTATTATATTTAGGATATTTTGAAACTCGTATATTAGGAGCAGAATGCCATTTTTCTAATTGTTTATCTGTTTGTACTATACAATAATGCTTAACATTTTCGTATTTCCATTCACCTAAACATTCTGTTATTGCTGGACTTGTTAATGAATAATCTATTCCTACATGTAATTCAGGTGTCCCAGTTGTCATCGTCCTCTTCAGACAGTTCTATAATCTCACCGCAGTAAGAACAAAACTGAACCCTTTCACTTTTTTCATCTTCATCTTCATGAATAATAACTTCATACACTTTGTTACAAAATGTACAATCAATATTTTCAGAAATTTCCATATTTCATTAACCCTTTTTTAAACGTAAACGTAACCACTCATCTTTTTCTTCGTTAAGACATTTTATTTGTTGTCTTAATTCTTGAATTTTTACCGCATTGTAATGATGAGAGGGAACTGTTAGTTCCCACTCTAAAAGAGCCTTGTAATGCTCCAGTCCTTGCTCAATTTCATGAAATTCAGTTATGGCCATCTGTGTCTTCGTCTTGAAGCCGTTCTTCCAACTTATCAACTGATGTATATAGATCACCCTCCATAAAAATCTGAGGAACCATTTTACTACCTGAAACCTTTAATACTTTTCCAAATAATTTCTTATCTGCTTGTATGAACATAAATTGTTTCTTATACTTTTTCATTAAAGATTTTGCTTTATCACATGCTGGACAATCAGGTATAGTAAAATGTCCGATTATATAATTTCCTTCATTGAAATCTAATTCATATTTTAACATTATAAATCCACTACTTCGCATCCACCATCAGCGGCACAAGCCAATTCCTGTGATCCAGAGGTGAAATCTTTTTCTTCATATTTAGAAAGCAATGACCAATCTACATTCTTTGGCATTGCTTGTAATGCTTCTTCATATTCTTGTTTTGAGCAATCCTGGTATGGTGCTTGTCTGTATGTATGATCACTAAAAGGTAAGAATGAAATACCGCTAATACTGTCAAAATGATCCCATACCCAAGAACCAACTTCCATCCACTCATGCTCTTTGACAGAAATAGTTACAGATGGTTTGTGTTCACACCAATGTTCTTGATATTGTTTCCATAATTGCAATTGTTCTTTTGCAGTCATATCCGTTCTAAATACTGCATTTTTTGGACTTTGCATAGGAAAAGAAAATACAGTTGTGTGCTTAGGTTTCATCACATCTGCTTCAGCAGGAAATCCTGCTTCTTTCATGAATCGACAAAGGGGGTCTTTATTATCCGCACGAACCGTTCTAATATAATATGGATTATGACGAGCATGTATACCACTAGCACTATCGACCAACTGGCTAACTGTACCAGAAGGTTTAACACAGGTGATAGCGGCGGACTGAGATATTCCGAGTTTTTCTGCCCATTCTTTATTTGTTTTGATTGCGACATTTTTTAAATTTTCTAGTAAATCTCCCAATCCCTTTTTCTTACCATTCGTTAAGGGATTATCCATTATTCCTGTGAGGGAAACTCCGAGGAGTCTTTCTTCGTCACAATTTTTCTTCCAGTCTCTTGAGAGATATTTGAAAGTGGTAAGGGTTGATTGAAATGTTCCAAGGATAGTTGCAATTCTAACTTTTTTTTCCAAAGATTCGGGAGTGTCCCCTCCTCGAACCACAACTTCTGAAAGGTTGCAGAACTCTCTGCTTCTAAGAATGATTTCAGAACATGGGTTGGTTCCAAAATCATCTCTAGGTTCTCTTCTGGTTTCTTCTTCATTGTTTAATCTTTCAACTTGTCTTCTGGCCGACATACTGTTATAGATTCCCCTTTCCCCAGATTTTGAATCGTAGAGGGAAAGCCACTCACGCATGAAAGTACCAACGTCTGGTTTTTCCTTATAGTTAACCGAATTATTTGCGAGGGCACGTTGTGGGTTTGACTCCCACCACTGACCAGACTTTGCGTGTCGCATGGTTTCATCACCCAAATTACTAAGGCTGATAAGAGCGGACCTACGAACACCGCCAACAACAACAATTTCTGCAATTTTACAGACAATATCATGAGCCTCCACTGGTTTCATTTTTCGCCCTGAGGCGTTCTGAAAAGTATTTATGGTAAAGTGAAAAAGATCGTCTAATGGTTCAGGACCTGATGCTCTTCCACCAAAAGTTTTAAGGGGGGCTCCTGCAGGTCGTACACCAGACAAATCCCATTTAGGTATTTGTCCTTGCCATACTAATGAAAGCAACTCTTTATATGCTTTTGCCCACCCCAATTTTGAATCTGCTACAACAATCGTAGTGTCCGTTTCATGAAATTCTTCAGCAACAACAGGTAGTTGTGCAACATATTCTTCTTCGACTGAAAATCCTACACCTGTTCCATTCATCAAAACATAAAGAATTTCATCAAACGATCTCGGACTGTCTACCTTTACATATGAACAATTATATCCTGCAATGTTTTCTTTTTTAAGGGCCTCTCCTGCAGTCATTAAGCATCTCATAGATGGCATTATATCAAGATTAGTAATACCCGATCTCAAATCTGCCTCTAATCCATTATCAAGTTTAAAATCGTGTTTAGAATCCAAATGATCCTTAAAAAAACCTATTAATCTGTCAACTGTTTCTTCCCATGTTTCCCGTCTTTTAAGATCATAATTCCATCTTGCATATCTTGATAAATGAATAAATGATTGATACTCTGTAGGTAGAGGCATTTTAAACTCCTTTTAATTTCTCTAAAAATTCTTTTGATTCTCGTTCTGATAATCCATATTTCGACATAACCCAACTTCCATTAAGATTATCTTTGATAATTTTCATTTCTTTAGCGGAAAAAGTTCTTGCATTTAAGACATAATCTTCAAATGCATCACAACATATAGGAAATAAAGGCTTAACCAGTTCATACATTGCTACGGCATAATCTCTAATCTCTTGTTGTGCATGAGAATCCATACGTAATTTAGAGAAGTGAAAAAAGTTATTTAAATCTATCTTCCAGATACATTCTGTATAATTTGAAACTGGTAAAATTACTCTTGCTAGTTCTCTAGCAATTCCCTTGAACCCTTCATAAAATCCATCTAAATTGTTGGGTTCTACAATTTGCCTATAACAACTTTTCGCATGTTCATTAACATCATACATTCGTCCAAGGACAAGTTGTTTATTACCTTCATCTAATTCTTTTCCTCGACCTTGATTATTTTGTTCTGATTGTTCATGTACATCTTTTTCCGCAGGCAAATAAAATTCGTCACTCATTATAGAATAACGACCCGAATATTCGTTTATGTTAGCAGTCCTATGTCTAACAAGTTGTCTCATCACAAATATAGGCAGTTTCAAATGAAACTTCACTTCACACATCTCAAATGGGGATGTGTGTTTGTGTCTCATTAAATATCGAATTAGATTTGTTGTCTGTGATACTTTTCGTGTTCCAGTTCCGTAACTAATTCTTGCGGCATTCTCGACTTCTTCATCGGTGCCCATCACTTCTAATAATTTCACAAAACCATGTTTATGTACTTCTTGCTCACTTATCATAATTTAAATTCCAATAATTTTGTTTTCGCAGTTAAACCTTGATAGGTATTCTTTTCAATAATATCCATAACATTTACATCATTTAAAATCATATCATTAATGTCTTTTTGTACAACATGCTTAGGCCAGATAACTATTTTATAGTTGTCTGAAATAATTCCGTCCATCTTTTTAATGATTTCTTTATTTCTTCTTTCATTATCATATATGAATACAACATCAGTATTAGTAAACATTTTCATATACGCAGATAAATCAGCACCAGCCATAGCAATAGAATTTTCTACGAATAAGGAATCGATTGGACCTTCGACTATGTAGGTCGTTTTATTTTCGTTCCAGGTATTCAACCCAAAAATTTTGGGAGCATTTTCTTTAACTTTTATTGTAACATATCTTAATTTAGAACCACCTCTCAATGATCTTCCTTGAGCGGCA
>Ga0209404_10001922_pt1 | contig 13364 bp, 22 predicted proteins | sample TroAtlMetagenome_2_FD_187447 | JGI IMG/M metagenome (GOLD analysis project Ga0209404, IMG submission 187447) | Marine eukaryotic phytoplankton communities from Atlantic Ocean - Tropical Atlantic ANT8 Metagenome (SPAdes) (version 2) | ecosystem: Environmental > Aquatic > Marine > Oceanic...
GCTCTGTGTTCATCTTTTTTTCTTTTTAACTCTGACGTTAAGTCAGGATACCACTGCTGTGCTAGACGTCTACTCGCGTCTTTATCTTTTGCCAAGCCTAAAGCTCGTTTCCAAGTGTTGGCGCTTACGATAGTGTAAGGCGATTTAGATAGTGCACAAGTGCTTGTTATCTGTCCGAATGCAAAGCCGATTTTAAATGTAGATACGACGCCCTGCTTAGGCATGGCGTGTTGACGCTCCACGTAAATGTGATCGACTTTGTCTCCGCTGGTAATTAGGTCCATTAATGCAGCTACGTCCACGCCGCCCTCGTCGTACACGGGTAAGTCGTGGACCTCAGCCCAGTTGTCACTGGGTGATAACAGGGCAACACCGCCCGTTCTGTAGCCGCAATCAATGCCAATAATCATGCTTTAACTTCTTCCCTTTAACTTTTGCATCCTTAGCAAATACGCCCCGTACATAATCATTCTCAGAGATGCCTAAGTTTTCTGCTTCATAAACAATGTGAGCAATTAGCTCTTCTTCCAGCCTGTAGCCTTTAAGCTTTCGCTGGCGCTTTTTTATTTGTGTCTGCATTAGTACCTCCATTTGTCAGCAACTTGTTAACATCTTGATACTATGATCGCAACCCCTGCAAGCTTGCTCCTCTTCGATCTGCTTAATACAATCTTTTCCTTCAGCTACCCATTGCTCTAATGACAGGTGGTTAATTCTATAAACGTAAACAGAGTAATCTAGGAAAACCATTTCATCTCCATCCTTGCCGTTATCGTAAACGAAGTAGTGGTAGCCCTTACCTCTGTATAAACTGAGGTAGGGGTTTCCGATTTCTTTTATGATTTTTTTAATTGTGAGCATTTTTACTCTCCCTCTCCCACAATTTGATTTCATCCAGCCAAGTGCACTCATCATCTCTAGCAACGAGCTGAAGCATTGACGCTACGGGCGCTTCCATGCCCACTGCCGCCAGATCGTTCCAACACTTCTCAGTTATATCTTTTGTTTCGTTGAAAGCTGCGATTGCAATTTTTTCGCTATCAAAAGTTTTAACATTAAAACAATATGGATATGCGTGATCTGGGCGATTGCTAAAATATCTTAATTCATAGTACATTATTCTTCTCCCTCTTCTTCAACAATTTCTACTTTTGTGGGGCGCTGAATAACTGTCTGCTTTACCCCATCACGCTCTCCATGCTCTTTTACTTTAGCCATGCAAGTAACCTGAGATCCCTTAACCCAATCATTTGAGCCTTTATAGATGATGACATTATTGTCAGCGTCGCGGCAGATATTAACGTATGTAAAACCATAAAAGCCCTCAAGCTCTACGACGTGCTTTACTGTAACCTCAAAAGCCTGACGCTCACCTACAGTGCCAACCCACTGACACTCAGCGTCGCGCGCAGCCCACTCAGCTTTACGAGCTTTTTCTTTGTCAAGAATTTTGACCATCGCATTTCGCTGGCCGTCAGTTAAGTGACCCCAGACAAAAATAGCTTTTGACATACTTTCGAAAAAGTTTTCCGCTTCAGTATTTGGGTTTGTCCAGACGCCAACTTTATCATTAAGAAAATCAATAATTTCTTGAGCGCGGTCATCTCTCGCTTTCCATCTCTGAAGTCTGCCCTTTCGAGCATTTTCAATTTTATAACGCTGAATAGCCGGATCATATAGATGCTCATATTCGTGTGAAGGGTTGTATGCCATTTAAAAAGTCCTTTCTGGGGCCGTAGCCCCCGTTGATTATCGAATTGAAACGTCACAAGAAACCATAATTGGTTCTTCACAAACTGAACTTGCGTCTACTTCGATCTCGTAATACTCGTCACCATATTTTGCATCAATTTGATAAATTCCAATTTTACCTTTTTGATTTATTAGTACGACTTTAAAGCCATGCTTATTTTCAACAAAATCTACTGCTTTGTTAAAATATTTTAGATCTAAGCTTGTAAGTAACATTTTTTTCTCCTTTAAAACTCTATACTGTTAACATAGTGTTAACACCTATAAATATCAACCCCTATAAAGCATTTATTTTAATTATTTTTAAAATATGTTAAAAAGATAAAAAAATGGAGTTTATTTATGGAAAATATGCGTCTGCCTATCGCCCTTGTGGGTGTATTAGCCATGCAGCTCGCTGGAGGCGTCTGGTGGGTGAGCCAACAAGCTGCCACCATTGAAGCCCTCACGGAAGACATTGCGGTGCTCACGGCGTCTAACAGCGCCGCTGACAGGACAAATTTGATCAGAGATGTAGAGCAAAATAGTGAAAACATCGAAGAGATAACGGATATTCTTGTCGAAATTTACGAAGATATGGAAGAAGGCGACGGGTCTATATGGTCTGAAATAGACCAGATCCATGATGATGTAGGTGGGATGGCAAGTCATATGATGGCGATTGTTAAATTGCAAGCCAGAGTTAAGACACTAGAAAACACAATAGAGTTTTTAGCAAGACGCCCAACAATGTCGGATGGGAGATAAAAAATCGATCCTATTAGCCTTCTTAGCTCAATCAAATTAGGTATTAGCGCCGGTAAGTCATTGCATGGCCTAAGCAAACAGCTTGGGCAATTTTTTGATGCAACCGACAATGCTAAAAAAAAATTACAGAAAAAAGGCATTACCAGCTCTGACGTGAATAAAATTAGTATGGAACGATTTGCTAAATTACGCGCCGCTGCCGACGCTGAAGAGCAACTAAAAGCTTTTATCTGTGACCCTAGGCAATCTGGGCTGGGCCCATCACACTGGCAGACACTTCTTAAAATACGCAGGGAAGTCCTTCAGGAAAAACGTGAGGCTGAGGCTCAGGCAAGAAGGGACCAGATAGCTCAGCAAGAGTTAATGATTACAATAGTAGGAATAATTGTGTTATTGATTTTTACGTTTGTTGGAGCCAGTGCGTATCTTCACTATATGGGCTGGCTAAATTTAAGGGATTATCTTCCATGATTTACGTTTTGATTTTTTTGCACTTTGTAAATACTGACAACCTCAGGTATTACCAAATTGGTTCGTTTGGAGATCTGGAGAGCTGCGAAATTGAAAAAGAAAAAGCAAAGATTATGGTAACTCATTCAAGTATGGCCTTGACGTGCCTAAACGTAAATCCGCAACAATAGAGAAAAATAATGGCAAGTTTGCAGCTTATGACAAAAAAGGTAAACTGTTAATACTGAGCCACAGTTCCAGAGTAGTGAAAGGGTATCTTTATGAACAAGGAAGAAATGGAAGCTTGGGACCTCAATGGAAACGGGAAGATTGACCCCGACGAGCGTGAATTGTTGTTAGACAACAAAAAAAGAGAAATTGAAGACATGGACCACAAGCGCAACGCCCAGTTAAAAATGACGTGGGTGGCTATAAGTGGCCTCATTTTCTATCCGCTTGGCATCGTTGCAGCGTCCATAGCTGGGTTTGATACAGCCGCTGAATTGATTGCTGACATTGCAAACATATATATTGTAAGTGTATCAGCTCTAGTCGGCGCCTACTTTGGCTTCACAAACATGGGGAATAGAAAATGATAGGTATACTTTCAAGCGTAGCAAATTTGGCTACGACATTTATTGATAGCAAGGCAAAAATAAAACAAGCTGAGGCTGAGACTAAAATGAAACTTGCCACCGGCGAGATTTCTTGGGAACAGGCAGCGATAGAGGCCAGCGCAGATAGCTGGAAAGACGAGGCGTGGACCCTATGCTTCATTGCCATAGTGCTAGGTAGCTTCGTGCCTTGGTTACAGCCTTACATGAAGCAGGGCTTTGAGAATTTGCAGGCTGCACCCCAGTGGTTCAGTTGGGCAATGTACGCCTCAATCGCCGCGAGTTTTGGAATACGTACCATGAAAGGATTTAAGAAATGAGTTTTAAATTAAGTAGACGCAGCCTCGACAGGCTGGAGGGTGTAGACGAGGATCTACAGGCCGTCGTTAAAATGGCTATAACTTTAAGTGATAAAATCGACTTCGGAGTTATCCAAGGAATGAGAACCCTGAGCCAACAAAAAGAGCTCGTAGCCTCCGGCGCAAGCCAAACTCTAAAATCTAAACACTTAGAGGGTAAGGCCGTCGATCTTATGGCATACGTCAACGGACGCGCTTGCTGGGAGCTAAATGTCTATGACGACATAGCTGACGCCATGCGAGATGCGGCTATACAGATAGGCGTTCCTATTTGTTGGGGAGCTGCATGGGGTACGCCTCAAGCTAAATATCCAATGGATATTCGTAAGTGGGAAGGCACAATGGAAGAGGCTATGAATGCATACATAGATTTACGTAGGTCACAAGGTAGACGCCCCTTCATGGACGGGCCCCACTTCGAACTTATAGATTAAGTATCTGCCTCAGGCCGTATCTTCGGCCTAGGTATTCCCTTACTTACTTTGTCCGATTTTTTGCAGAGCATCGCCTCTGCCTCTAAACTTATGTACAAAGGCGCTTGGTCTATCATTGCCTCCAGACATTTTTTTTCGCTTTCGTACCAAATAATAGTAAAAACATTTGTATTTGCGACGACGTAATAAATAAAAAGTCCAGTAATATATTCCATTGTTCCAACTACTCTTTCTGTTAAATAGAATTTCGCGGCGGCGCCGTTGTAATACTCTGGGTGTATTGTAACACATAAAGCGCCGCCGCACGAATTACCTAGGTAACCCGTATCTGTTTTTTACTTGTACTACTGCCTGCCTCGAACAACCTAGCACCTGACCACACTCTTTTGGTGTGAGGCCCTTTTTTAAAAGTAGATTAACTTTTTTGGCTTTTTCTGAAAGCTCTAATATTACTTCTGGTTCTTCTACATTTAAATCTTTGAGAGCTTTGTTTGGCTGGTACGAGTTACGCTTTTCTCTTTTATCTTTGCGTTCTTTTTTACGTAAGTCTTTCCAAGCCCTGCTATAAGCATATTCAAATTGCTCAGTCGTTAACCTATTTGCCATCTAGTTTTCTCCTCAGCATTGCAACTAATGTTAGCATTTCACTACTATGATGTACGTTAGGACTGCCGGTGCGTTTTTGATCGTCCCTGACAATTTCTATTTTACGCTCCAGCCTTTTAAAAATTATTTCTATTTCTTCTTTCATATCTCTCTCCTGATTTGTTTATGTGGTTAACTTAGTGTTAGCTTAAAATAAACACAAGAAAAAAAATGCCCCACCGTTGAAGTGGGGCAGTTCGAGCAGTGTGTAGAGACAGGGAGAGAGCGCTCTACTGTATGCAACGCATTGTAGTTGTATTTGCATTTAAACACAATACGTCGTAAACTTGCCGTATTTTAGTAAAGGGGATCTTTATGAACCAAGATCAAATAGATGAAATTTTAGACGCTATGAAGCGTCCACATAGAATATCAAACAAATTTGCACTTCACCAAAAGTGTGCGGATGCGGCTGCATTAATAGAAAGTTTAATGTCTGGTGCAAAGAAAGAAACACCAAAAAAAAAGAGAGCTCGTGACGAAAACGGGCGGCTCAAAGCTGATGACCCTTCTACTCCGGAAGTAAATGAGGCTTGGGACTAGTTATCTAAAAGCGCCGAGCCCAAATTGATTTAATAGCATTTGGGTTCTGGCATCTCTATCTTTATTTTCTGGGTTTAAGCCCATCGAGGTAGCAAGTCTTTGTGTTCCAGACGTTGCAGCTCTAGATCCTTGTCGCGCTCTTTCAATAGCTGGAACCAGCGATTCCATTAACTCTGCCTGTCTTCTTAATTGTTCAGGGGCCATGCGCTGCGTCAGTATAGGTGCAATTTCAGAAGATACTTCCTGTATTCTTGTAGCTTGATTAGGTCCAGATACACTATCTAACAAGCTAGATGCGGCAGTTGATGTTACGCCTTGTTGACCAATAGTTTCGCTTAAATTTTGACCTACTATCTGTTTCATTCTTTCCATTACTAAGCCGCGAATAGCAGTTTTAGAATTGGCGTTAACCATAGCGCCCTGTAAAAGTGCAGATGATGTATTGTTAATTTGTCCAGAAAGAGTTTCCATAGCTTTGTCGCCTAGCACCATAGCCATCTTTTCTTTAACAGCTCTCGTGTTAAGAGATTTTAAAACTGCTAAGTTTTCTATAACTATTTGCTCGTTATCACCCCGTGGGTTTATTCTGGCGTTAGCAGATATTTCATCTATTCTGTTTCTTAATGCTTGCCTTAGTTGTTTTAAGCCTACTTCGTCAACTGTCTCAAGAGCTATAGCAACGTCTTCTCTGGTTATTCTAGGGCTTAATATGTCGTTACCTAACTGAGCTGCTAGTTTCTGGTCTATAGCGTCCTTACCAGCGGCTCTGGCAGCTTTATAAGAAGGATTTATTTCATCTAAAGAGTTTCTTAACAGTCTAGCCAAGTTAAATTTAGATTGTGATGCTGCGTCTTCGCCAGCTCTACGTAGTGCCTCACCCTTACTGTATAGCTGCCTTGTTACATAATCTATAGTTGCAACTGACGGGTTTTCAAAGTCTACAGCTTCACCAGCTTCTCTAAGTAAAGTTCTAGCACCACTTAAATCTGTTGGGTCAACTCTATTAAATAAATCTATAACAGCCTGACCACCTTCGTCAGCGTTGTTAATTGAGAAGTCGTATGCATCTCCATAAAGCTTTCTTCTAGCTTTAGCAGTGTCTGACATTATTTGACCTTTTTGAGTTTTTATACCTCTACTTATTGGCCCCAGTAATTGACTTAAAACATCATCTAAATCATTTGCTGCTTTTATAGATGTATCTGTAATATTTTCTTTAGCTATTCTAGCTCCCATACTTGGGGAGTTCACAACAACGTCTAGCAGAGCCGCTGTATTAGGGCCAAGTGTTGATATAGATCCATATGGTCCAGATGATCTGGCGCTTTCTACGGCGTCGGCTGCATCCATTGCAAGAAAATCTTCTACAACTTTTCCAGCGTCTTTTTTAAATCCAATTTTTTCTATTATGTCAGAGATTGGTTGTTGTAAGTATTTACCATATAAGTACCCAACACCTTTTGAAACCGGCACACCGGCACCGCCAAACAGAGCGCCCGTACCAGCGCCAACTTCTACGCCGGAGGTGTAATCTCTAAAGTCTCCTGTATTCACTAGATTAGGTAATCCTGAAACAGCGCTTTCTGCCCCTCCTAATATTCCTCCAAAGGCAGCGCCTTGGCCTATTTGTCCGAGTAAACTGGTAGATGTAAGAGCTGGCGCAAATGCAGCTCCACCGCCAAGAGCAAACCCAAGTCTGGAAAGCCTTGAAGCTATTGGGGCTTCTTGGGTTCTTCTGTCTATGGCGGTTTGCATAGTGTCTAAAGCGGTTTCGTATGGAATGCCTGTATTATAACTTCTTGCCAGCGCCCCACCTCTTTTGACGTATTCTCTTAAAAATGGAAAATATTCAAAAGCAGACGTTGCTCTAGTAGGTAACTCTCCAGCAATTTCCTGAGATATTTCACCTCTTGATATATCTCCAGCTCTTTTACCTCCTTCTTCAGATTTCATAATTTCTGAAATTTTTGCTAAATCGGTTGTACTATATCCACCCTTTTGATCTACAAATAAAAGACCACCATCAGCTTCACTACTAGCTACGTAGCTGCCATCGTCATATTGTTCCACAAGTTTGTAACCCTCAGGAACCTGAACTTCCGTTGTTTCTTGTTGTGTCCAAGACGGTCCAGAACCTGAACCGCCATCCGTTGTCCAAGAGGGTCCACTCATAATACTTCTTTCCAGTTAGATTTTTTATTTTTTTGACCGCCTAAATATTCATAATATTTGCCTTTGGCATCATCCCAAATTATCTCACCAACTTGTGCGTCATTAAAATTGATATAATACTGGTTAGGCTCTTGAAGCCAATCAAATGAGTCAACTTTTTCTTGGCCGCCCAGAGCTTCTATTAATTTTTGTGGGTTGTTTGTTTTCTCAAAAGCTCTTCGTATCATATTTTGATATCTTTCCCTTATTTTTTCTAAATCCTTAATAACTTTTCCTTGAGATTGATTTAAATCTAATCTTTGAATATCAGCTTCTAAAAGAGTTAATTCTTTTTCTGATACCGCACCTAATGTAGCTCCAGTTGCTTTAAGAGCTTTAAGCGCGTCTAATGCCATATTAGATCTAATTGTGTCTACGTCTATTCTAGCTTCACCAGCGGCTGTAAATGGAGCAACCCCTGTAACCATTCCCCAAAAACCAGTTACACTAGGATTATTTTCAACTTTACTAATTAATTGGTCTATAGTCTCAATTCTGTTTACAACATTTTCTGCGCTGCCTATTTCTTGATCTTCTAAACCTTGCAGCCTGTTAGCTTCAGTTATCATCATTGTTGCAGCTTGAATTAAACCGGTTCCAGCTTCCCCCATCATTGGAGCTTGTATAAATAATTCTTGTGCAGCTCTCCTATAATCTTCAGCCGTTGTTAGACCAGCAAGCATACTGCCTGCTCCACCTAACATTTGTTGCATCATTGTATTTCTAGCCGTTGCAGCTTTAGCTTTTCTATTTTGGTCAGCTATCTTTTCAAAAGTTCCCATTAAGCTAGTTACTGCGTTTCCTTCTTTACCCTGTAACGCCATGCCAGCGTCCCTAACACCAGCAAATGCAAGCATACGTTTTTGGTCTTTAGATAAAGTTTGCTGTGCCGGCGCCTGACTTTTTTGAAAATCACTTAAAATCTTTTGCATAGCTGTAGAGTCAAAAGTGTTTTGCAATGAAGCTGGCGGCTCAACGTTAGGCTCTACATTAACCACTTCAGGAACACTAGGACCACCGCCCCCACCATCATTAGGTGATACAGATAAAGGTGGAACTACATTTAAAATTGCTAACTCTTCAGACGTTGCTTCAGCTCCAACAGGAATACCATTAATATTTCTTCCAGCTTCTTGAAGTGCTATTAAGTCTTCTTGAGTTAGTCTGTAAGCTTCTTCCATGTCTATGTCCTAATTATTAAATGCCAGTGGGTTTGACGTTAGCCCTTTAATTTTAGCAAAATCTGCTAACGGGCCCATGCCGCCCATGCCTAAACCACCGGCTGCACCTAGCACAGCTCCAACCGTAGCCATAGGATCTTTTTCAGTTGTAGTGCCGTAACCAGCCGGTATGGCGCCGGCAGCGCCTGTAAGCACTCCAAATTTTCTTAGTGGGTCTGCGTATTGACGTAAAAACTCTTGGTATTCTGCGTCTAAACCGGCTTGTGCTATTCCCCTATCAAGACCTCCAGCCGCAAGTTGTTTACCAAGTATATCCGTCTGAGCCCCTAAGCCTGTTATGCCAGCGCCGAGCATAGACTTGGCGGCGTTCATTCTTGACATATCTTCAGCGTTTGCTCTCTGCACGGCTCCTAAGTAACCTTGCGATTGCAACTGTCCAAGAGTTTGCCCCATGTTAGCTTCAAAAGAGCCTTGACGCTCACCTTCATAAAGATCGCGTCTAGCTCCACCAAAACTTTTACGTCTAATCATGTCAGCGTCTTCGCCTACACGAGCCTGAGCCCTTTCTCTAAGCATACGATTTATAGTTGGGTCTACGACATTATCTGTAAACTGATTTGTGTATTCTTGTATGTCAGCGGCTCTTTGTGCCGGCGTCCTGTTAGCCATGTCTCCAAATATGTCAGAGGCTTGTTGTATCTCAGAAGGAAGCGTTAGGGCTCCGTAGCCCCCCATTGCTTGCCTTTCTAACCCAGACAACCCTGCAACTCTATCACCAGAGTAACTTTCAAATTCAGTATTTTTTATTTTATCTGCAAAAGGAATAATTGTATTTGTAATTAAATCCTTTTGAAACTGAGGCATTTCCTTCGTTGTTGTCTTCTTGCCCACGATTAAATCTCCATCTCATAGTGTCTGTAGGTTTCTTTAAAGCCCACACTTTCTGCAAATTTTGAGAAGCCGATACGTCCGTCAGCCTCAATACCAGATAAGTTAGCTTCCTTTGCTAAAAGCTTTAGAACATTTAAAGCTGCCCTCATCCAAACGTTCATTTCTATTCCACCCATAAATTCTATAAAAAGTGTGTGTCTTTGAGGGTGCTTCACGACGCTGGTTGTAAATGCCGCCGCTAACGTGTCCTCGATGTATACAGCCCACATAAGGGACTGATTGCTTATTATGTCGCCCACAACATCATCTAGTGATGCGTTACGATTGTTATTCTCTATAGCCGGCTTCAGGATATTTATAACCTTAGGCAAAATATCATCTATGTTATCGACTACCGGCTCAACCTTAATCTTTGGCCTTGATACAAATTCTACAACATTATCAACCATTCGTCGAGCCTACCATGTAGCTAATGCTACTCTTTTCCAAATTGCAGTCGATCCGTCGTGATCGGCAGTGCATATATATATGTAATTAGTATCCCAGCTTATCATGCCAGCTACATCCCCAGCGGCCCCAGTATTGGCGCTGGGCACAGCTTGTTTAGTTGCCAACTGTCTAAATGCATTACCGCTGGACACAACAGCATATTTTTTAGTCTTATCCCAGAGTACAACTCCATCTTCGGACGGGTTATCTTCAGGCGTTTTAAAATACAACTTACCTAAATTTCTTTGCAGATAGTTATTTATCTGCCTACCCCATTGCGTAATATCTGGGCCAATAATAGGAAGAATAGGGACCGGCATTATCTATTTCCTCCGGCTGTTGTTTGCAATCTCATAACTCCTACACGCCAATTAGCTGGCTTTACACCTTGCACCCTCATGCGTAACTGTCTGCCACTGAACCTAGCGTCTGTAGGGTTGGCTGGCGTAAAGGGCCCGTGTGATGTTTCCGTGTCGTTAGGGTGAAAACGTGTTTTAAACGTCATATTTACGTCGCCCTGCGTGACTTCGTCAGGAATAACAGATGAAACTTTAGCTATCTGGTCACCATTACCAATAGATATTGGGCCCGTTTCCGCAAAAATAGCACCGTTATCCACGTTATATCCAACTTCATGTTCTTTAATATTTGCGTGTGTGCCATCAAAATCAGCCATAAATGGGTATCTAAATACGCCACGCTGAACGCCTGAAGTTCTTGAAAGCTCACCAATCATCCAATGGTTTTCGTTGTAGTCGTAAGCTACGTAACGATCTATATCTGTGCTATTAGCTGAAGGATAAAACCACCATATCTCACCGTACTGAGGCACTCCCATGCCCCAAATTTTGGATTGCTGAGAAGTGTTAATGTCGCCAAATATATAATCGTGAACGTCACAATTAATTGTGTTGACACTGTTACCGTCGAATAAAAAGAAATTTTCTTGCCCAATAAAGAAAACGCCACGGTCTGTGTCTACAGCTCCACGGCTGGTTACAGTTCCGCAAGATGTGCCAACCCTTTCAAACCGGTAAATATCGGGTGGGCCCGAATATACGGCTCTAAAGGCGTCTACGTCAGTAATGATAAAAACTTGCCCTCTGGTTCTTATGCCTTGCATAATTTGCCCAGAAGTTTGTAGCTCCGTGTCTCCAGCTTGGTTAGTGCTTGCCGGCGTCCACAGATTTCTATCTTCAAATGAGCACCATTGAACTTTACGAGAATTACCACCAGCCCCCAGAGCAAATATAAACCGTTCTTCTGTTACAACTAAACCCAAATTACTAGTCGGTGCGTTAGTTATTGGTGTAGCTACTGTGGCTAGTTTAAGAGATGTTTCAGTTACATTTACATTTTGCTCTGCATTTGTAGCAGGATAAATTTGTATTGTGATGCCAGTATCATCCGTATCAAACCTATAGAAACTATTTCCAATAGGTAAGGTTTCATCGAGTAAGACTGTCGTTGAGGTAGTGCCTAAAACTTTAACTTTTAATGACGGTATTGTTGTTGCATCGCCATCAGCATCAGGGTCAGTTACATTTATTGTGAAATGATATTTAGCACCGCTTGTAAGACCAGTTATATTTTGTTCTAGATTTGCCGCTGTTGTACCTGTCCATTTAGCATCGCCAGCACTAATTGCCCAGCCAGTGCCAAGCGTCCAACCAGTGCCAACAGTAAAACTATTATTAGTAATTTTCTCAGCACCGCTAGAAACACCTAAGCCCCACTCTAAAAGCCTACCATCATCATAGTGGCAACCCACCATTAATTCGCCAAAATTATCTAAAGTCCAAAATGTAGCAGGATCAGGAATAGAGTTTGCAAGTTGTTGTCTTGGCGTTCCCCAGAAACCAACACCGTAAGCACCTTTACCATACCCTGCCGATACAGCCGCATCTTTACGCCCTGTCGCTAAGTTTTGTGGAGTAATGTCGTAAACTAAGCCGCCACCTGTCATGGCAACTAAAGCATTGTGAGAGCCGCCGGCAAGCCATGTACTTTGATTAAGAGCTTCCCAAGCGTGCATACCTCTTATTGGCTGTAAGGCAAAATCTTCTTTTCTGTTTTGCCAACCACCAATAGGGCGCAATGAACCGTCTAACCATCTAACTAAACTACCTTCACGCCATCTACCAGATTGCTCATAGTCTGTGCCTATTCGGTAAAATCCAGATGGTATATCAAGTGGTACTAAAGTCATATTAAGCCAATTTCATTATATACGCCAAAGCATAATAGGGTGGTCTGTTTTCGTGAGCGCCACCGCCCCCTGCATTATCAACCGTCAACGTGTGAGTGTGTGCGCCACCACTAGGAATAGTTACTGTGTGTGTGTGCGCTCCAGAGGAACTTGTCGTGCCAGTTAGTGAGCCATTCGGGTCCCAAGTATTAGCATTATAATCAATGTCAATTCCCGGGCTTAGAGCAGTTTGTACAACATATTTATCAGTGTAAGTATGCGTGTGTGAGCCTTCCGAATTAGTTGAGCCCGTATGAGTATGCGATCCACCGCTTGCCGCTGTACCTGTGTGGCTGTGAGCAGGAATATCACCAGTTGCTAGTGTAACTGTATTTGCACCGCCACTATTCCCAACGTTGTAAGTTCCACTACTATCAGCGTCAGCGTGAACGATAAATTTACCTGTTAAATTTGGTGTGCCGTTTGAACCGTTACATAAAGCCCAGCCCGTTGGAATAGCAGATACCGCACCTGACCACATAATTATTCCGCCAGTAGGCATCGCCTTATTAACGGCTGTGTCCAATAAGTCCATATTGGCGTTGAGTGTGTTTCCCCACGTACTATCACTTCCACCTACCGTTGGTTTAGTTAAACCTAAATTTGTTGTAGTAGACATAATAAAATCCTTTTCTTAAACCCAACGTATCATTTTTCTAAGCGTCCGTCCACGTTCCTGACGCTCCGCTATCGTTAACCCAACTACCACTTGCCGCACTATCATTAGCCCATGTTCCTTGGTCTTGTGCATCATCGCTCCAAATACCATCACCTTCACAATATCCCACTAGCCAGTAACG
>Ga0209404_10001923_pt1 | contig 13363 bp, 8 predicted proteins | sample TroAtlMetagenome_2_FD_187447 | JGI IMG/M metagenome (GOLD analysis project Ga0209404, IMG submission 187447) | Marine eukaryotic phytoplankton communities from Atlantic Ocean - Tropical Atlantic ANT8 Metagenome (SPAdes) (version 2) | ecosystem: Environmental > Aquatic > Marine > Oceanic | place...
GCGTCGGCGCGACGGTGCTCATGAACCGCTTGGCTAGGAATGCCGCAATTATGAAGGGAGGACTCCGGCTCACCTCGCGGCATCGCACGGCCGCGTCGACGTCCTGGAGCTGCTCCACCGGCGGGGTTTGGCTTTGAATGCAACTGACGCGTTCGGCGGCACGCCTCTGCTATCGGCCGCGACGCGGGCTCCTAGAGCGACGGCCGCGGCTACGATTGCGTTTCTGCGGGATCGCGCCGGTCCGCTCGCCTGCGACAACTTGGGGGAGCTGCTCTCGCAGAAAGCCACGGACAACGAGTCCGATGCCTTAGCGCGACTTCTGGCCGCGGGAGCGGACCCCAACGCCCGAGACAGCCACGGTAAGGCCGCTCTTCACGCAGCGGCCGTTGCCGGTCACCCTACAACTCTCTTAGCTTTGCTCGACGCTGGTGCCGAGGTCGACGCACTCGATGCACGTCAGCGGACCCCCCTGGCGCACGCGACCTACCGGCGGCGCCTCGACTGCCTCCGAATCTTACTATCTAGGGGAGCCGATCCCAACGCGCTAGACGAAGACGGCGCGTCGGTCGTTGATATTGCCCTGAAGGCGGGAAGCGACGACTGCGCCTCGGAGTTGATAAAAGCAGGCGGATCCGCCTCTTCTGCGGACGACGGTGGGGCGGCGCGGCTCCGCGCGGCGGCGTGCGCGGGCGACGCGTGCCTCATCGAACGCCTGGTCAAGGCGGGGCTCCGGCCCGACGCGTGTGCTGACGACGGTCGCACCGCACTACATCTCGCCGCCGGCGAGGGGAAACTCAAAGTCGCGTCGAAGCTCGTGGAATTGGGCGCGGATGTCAAGAGGGCCGACCGCCAGGGCCGGAACGCGCTCGACATCGCGCGGGCCGCGGGATACTACGACCTCGAGGCGCGGCTCCGGCTCCTATCCGAAACTTAAATTGCGCGTAGGCGCCACTACGACCTCGACGACTCCATCTCCTGGCGAATCCTAAAATTTATTGTACTTAGTCCGAGCTCGAGGAACTCGCGTAGCTCCCCTCGTCGCTCTCCGGCGGCCGGGACCTGGGCCGCTGGTCCTTGGGCACGTACCGGAAGCCCGGCCGCGAGCCCCACGTGCTGCTCCCGGCCGTCACGACACTCCGGTTGTCCACCGGCGGCTCGTTGAGGTCCTGGAGGTCGGGCAATTCGAAGCGCCACGACGACTTCCTTTCTAGAGACGCGGGGTCCCGCGCGCTCCGCCCGGGGTCCTCCTCGGGTTCGGGATCATCTGGTAAAGGAAACCGCTCGGTGAGCCACCTCTTGTACTGGCGCGTCGCGACGAAGTCCTCCATGACTGTCCGGATCTGGGCGATGACCTCGGCAGCCAAGTCCGCGTAGACCTCCACCAACATTGCCGAAGACTGAGACTCCTTCGCCTTCGTGCGCAGAGCGAGCATATTCCTCACGCGGTCATCAGTAACTAAATGAATACCAAGTTTCGTGCTCCCCTTGACCTTGCGCGGCGAGTGGAAGATACCTTTAGTTTCTTCGAGCTGGCGCTCGGACAAACCCTTCTCCCTTATATATTCAAACCAGAGGCGGTCACATTCTGAAAGTAAGTCCCCAAAGTCGCCTCCATCTCTACATCTTTTAGCGAAGTTCAGATGCTCGCAGGCGTACTTCGTCTTTACTTGGAGGAGTTCCTTCGTTTCTGGGAGGGTACTCACGTAATCTAACAAAGCCTCGACGAAGTTCGCGTCGTCGTAATTGCAGTGGAGCAGCCCGCCCTCATCTGAACAGTACCGTTCGTATTTGCGTTTCTTCATCTCTTGATGCATCAGGTTCAGCGCCGTATTGTTTCTCTCGAGTAGAACAACTGCTTCTGCCTCTTGTAAAGCAAAGCCTTCGCAGGCACTCGTACACGTCACGGTGGCCGTCGGGGCCTCCTTCGCGAGGATGGCGCCTTCCCCAACATAGAAGGGGGCTCGTATCGTCAGGACACACGTCGTATCAATGAAGACGTCCGCCACGCCCTTCGCTATGAATAGGATCTGACTGTTCATGTCGCCCTGTACGGTTAAATTCTCATCAATTTCCGCGCGGAACCGTCGCATCCTTAGACAGAGGTTGTTCATATCTAATTGCGGACATTTCCGTAAAGGTCCCATCGACGTCAACAGTTCCGACGCCTCTGCACTTCTGCGCTGGATCCGCTCCCAGTGCTCCGGTCTTGACGGCCAGACGTCCTTGCTGTCGGCTACCGGAACACAAGACGCCGACGCCACCGTGCCCAGCCGTTCCACAAAGCTAGGAAGCTTCCCGGAGAGCTCCCGGTAGGTCCGGACGGTCGCCACGTCATCGTCCGCGAAAGACGTCGACGATAGAGGCACCGACGTCGTCGTCCGCCGCTCGAAGTGCGCGCTCAGGGGCACTTCCAATTGATTGTAGCCGCAAGCCACGATGACGTCGCAATTCACATCACCTGGTCTACGAGCCAAGATTTCAAACACCGCTTTCGCCCTCATTCCGGGCGCGAGCGGCCCGGACGGCCTTTTGACAATTCTTACCGGATTCTTCACTGTGTCACCTCTTAACTTGACAGTCAATCGTTGGCACGTGTCGCCCACATTATGTATGGTTAGCGTCGTCCTGTACGCGACACCGACATGTAGCGAATTACCAAGCGCTAGATGAACAGGATAGGCCTCAAATCCCAAACGCTTCGGCTCCATCAACGGCGGTCGCTCCAGAGGTCCGCACCGCTTGTGCGTGCCGGCGCCGCCTCCGGTATCGGGCGGAGGTTCCGGACACTTGCGAATACCCTGAATGAATTCCTGGTGCGAGATCGTACCGGAACCGTCGTCGTCGAAGGAATCGAACAAGGTTTTGAGTGAACCGGCCGTCAGGGTCTTGATGCCGTAATTTTTTACCGCGTCGCGGAACTCGTCATAATCGAGCTCGCCGGACTGGTCGATGTCCGCCCTGTGAAACGCGCACTTCAGCTCCCGCTCACTCTCAGCACCTTGATTTTTGAGAAATGTTTTCATGGTCCTCTTGAGAGCGATGACGCGTTCCTCGGTCGCGGTGTTCTTGGACAGCGTCGCCTGGAGCTTCTTATGCATAAAGGAGGCCTCGGCTTTTAATGTTCCTGAACCTCGCATTGATGAGACTTTCTTCTCCAATTTAGCGAGCTGCTCCCGGGCGATTTCCTGGGGCTCCTTCATCCTAGAACGCTGCACGGCTCGCACCCGGATCGGCTTCAGCCGCAGATCTCCTTGCAAAGTCGTCTCCGACGGTCGCGAAAAGGAGGGCCGGAAGAAGGACGCGTCCAACGATCTCGCCGCGAGGTTGGCCTTGCTATTATGTTTTGTTAAGGCTGGCTTACTGAATGTGGAGGTCGTGCCCCATTCTTCGGTCATCATGGCTGCTGCCCCTCGCTTCGATAGCGTCCCGGGAGGCCTTGCGGACTGCTGCTTGTGTCCTTGCGGGGCGCGCGGCGAGGCAGAGCAGGCGGCGCTGGGAGAGATGGCTGCCTGAAATTCTAGTGCCGTGCCGAAACCGCCGGGGGCGGCGCATCGCTGCGCGCCGTCGCCGAGGGGTCCCCGAGGACTCGAGCGTCCCTGGACCTCGTGAGAGCGCCAGAGAAACCGGAGGTGCGAATGCCGCGCGCGCGCGACGCAGCAGCCTGGATGGACGCGACATGTAGGGCGAGAGATAACTAAGGTTATTAGGCCAAAAACCACTACTCCTTCACGCTCCCACCAAAAAGGAGCTTGTACGCCGCGCGCGCGGCCCCCATGCACAAAACGTCGGGGCCGATGTTCGCGATGGCATGGGGATTCGCGCCCTTCATCACGGCGCCCACGGCCGCCGCGGCGCCGGCGCTCCGCAGTCCTGAGAGAGAGGACGCGTTGCAACTCTTGAGGGCCGCCTCCCTACAAAGGTTGAGGGTCCTCCTCACATCGAGCGCGCCGCCGCCGTCGTGGCACAGCAGGAGATTGGTCTTGAAGACAAATAAGGGATAAGCGACGTACGACGCCGCCAAACTGCCGACCAACAAGCCCAGGCCCTCGTGGATCGGAGAGGCGTCGCCAAACCGCTGCTGCGCCAGGACATACGCGTAGTTGTAGACGGGGATCCAGGTCATGCGTCCTAGTAGAGCTACTGGAGGACAAGCCACCGCAAACACCTTGGCCGGTTCCGAAGGAAGCTTGAAACCCTTTTCTGCTACGCGTACGGATAACGTGTCGCAAACCAACGGAACGGCCACGACGCCGAACTGCATCGTGAGCTCCTCCCACCAGCTCGGCTTCGGGGTCTGCACTTGTTTTTGGGTTGCGGACCAATACGCGCAGTCGCGGACGACTGCATACCCTAAGCCTGGTACCCCAAATCTCGACTTGGCGACGGCGACGTTTCTTTGTCTCAAGGTCTTAATGAAGCCTATTTGTAAAAAAGCAGCGGTGGGAACACCCGCCAGACACCCGATCGCGGTCGCCGTCGACCAGCCGCCCGAGACGTCTGATGATCCTGTTGATGAGGAGGCCTGGGTGTCCATGCTTGGCAGCGTTTCGTGCAAGCCCGTCTGTCTCACTATTACGCAACCACGCTACACGTGCGCTGCTAAATGGCAATGGTGTTTGCAGCCCTTGGGAGAGCGCCTTTTGAAGGCCGAAATCGCTTCACAAAACGATGCACGCGTCGACGGCAGATGTATCCTGGCAGCGCTGGTGCACGGTGATGCTTTGTATTGCCTGTAGAGCTTATGGCGATGTGGGAGAGCTTATGCTAGTGTCTTACGTGCCGCTAGCTTCGCTGCCGGCTGAATTTGCGCTGGCCGGCGCATCGGGCCGTCTTGGGGCTGCTCAGAGCCGCACGGGTGTCTCGAGGACCACCCAAGACCGCTGCTCATTCCTGTGGCAAAAGGCGCGCAGTGGAGCCTGCTCACGAGCAGAGAGCACTCTCTTGGCTGTCAAAGAGCGCAAGCATTGAGCCGCCGCGCGACGCAAGCATGGAGCCGCCGAGAGAAGCAGAAGGCATGGACCCCGAGCTCGCCGCGGCCCTGGGTATCCAGATCAGCGACGAGCGCACGCAGGAGGCGAATGTCTTGGGTGCGCGGCTCGCCACCGGCGTGTCCGCGCCGCCGCTGTCGTTGGCGTTCCTCGGCTCGGGCTTCTTTGACAGCAAAGACGCGTTCCCCGAGGAGGCGCTCGAGAAACTTATTGGATTGGCGGGCGACAGCGACAAGGCGTCGGTCCTGCGCGCCGCGCTCAGTGCCGTGGGCGACGACGCGCTCGCGGCCGCGGTGCTGCGAGCAGCTTTACAAAAGGAGCGGCCCGCGGCCGTGGAGCCGGAGCCCGTCGTGGAACAGCCGCGCATGAGCCTGCGGGACCACCGCCGCGCCGAGCGCCAGCGCGCCATGGCGAACGGCCTCGAGATTGCAAAACCGGTGCCGGGGGCGCGGCCCGAGCCGCCGCTCGCGCGACGCGTGGCTGCGCCGCGGACCAAGGGCGCGGACGCGTGGCGGCCGCTCGGCGCGGCGCAGCCGGCGAAGCGGCGGCGGCGCGCGCCATCGCCCGCCCCCGCGCCGTCGCCCTTGGCGCCGGCGGCGCCCAACACGGTCGCGTGCCCCATCTGCGGCGTGCGCGTGGCCGTCGCCGACCCGCGGCGGCCCGACGCCGAGATGGACGCGCACCTCGAGCGCTGCGGCCGCCGCCGCCCGCGGCGCGCTGCCGTGGATGATGACGAGTCCGACCAGTCCTACAGCGACGCGTCCGAGGACGCTAGAAGAGCGCTCGAGCTGCGCGCCGCGGCGTCCTCTTCAGATGATGAGGACTCTTCGTCAGACGACGACGGTCCGCTGCGGTTGCGATCTACGGAAGCCATCGCCGACGACGGCACCGACGATGCATTGAGGGCGCGCCTGGAGAATATCGAAGAGTCGGACGACGACGACGATGATGCTTTAAGGCTGCCGGGCGGCTTCGTTTTGAGGGCCTCAATATCCTCAAGGCTCTACGCGCATCAGAGAAGGGCCGTGGGCTGGCTCTGGGATTTGTGGCGGAATCGCGAGGGCGGCGTCGTCGGCGACGAGATGGGCCTCGGCAAGACGGCGCAGGTGGCGGCGTTTCTCGGTGCGGTGGCGGACAAGCAGGAGTGCCGCACTTGTTTAGTCCTGGCGCCGACGACGATGCTCGCGCACTGGCGGCGGGAACTGGAGACCTGGGCGCCGCGCGCGAGGGTCGTGGTCTTGCACCGGAGCGCGGCGGCCTTTGATAATGCCGCGAAACGAGGCCCCGCGCCGCTGGCCGAGTTCCTCGCAAGAGCATTATCCCCCCCAGAACAACGTACCGGAGCCACCGTCGGCGTCGTCCTATCCTCATATGAAGGTTTGAGACGACTATCGGACGCTTTACTAGCGAAAGCCTGGGGTTGTGTGGTACTAGACGAAGGCCAGAAGATAAGGAACCCGGAAGCCTCCATTACAAGGTTATGTAAACAACTACGGACGCCCCGACGCTACCTACTGAGCGGCACACCAGTGCAAAATTCATTAACCGAACTATGGTCGTTATTCGACTTCGCCGTTCCTGGAAGACTAGGAACGTTAAGGGCCTTCGACGACGAGCTCGCCGCGCCCATAAGGCAGGGCGGTTATGCTAATGCCACACCAGCAAAAGTCCAATTAGCCTATCGATGCGCCTTGGCGCTGCGGGATTTGCTGAAACCTTATTTGTTGAGAAGAACTAAAGCCGCGCTCAACAACACGGAACAAGGCGTGCAACTCCCACCGAAGACGGAACACGTTTTGTTATGCAGACTATCGGCGGATCAATTGTCGTTGTACAAGTCCATCCTCGAGAGTGATGATGTGCGAATAGCGCTGGAGCGACGGGGCGAACGGCATCACGGCGGCTCGCCGGCCTTTCGAGCGATTGCCGCTCTCAGAGCGGTCTGCAATCACCCGGATATTTACGGAGGCGCGATCGAGGGTTCTTCGTCTGGTTCTATTGATAGATCAGCAAAATTGCGAGCGCTAGATGCGGTTTTACAGAGATGGAAGGCCCAAAAACATCGGGCATTGGTCTTTTCGCAGTCGGTGAAGATGCTTGACATACTAGAAGCTTTGGCACAGCAACGAGGGTATGCTTATGCACGGATGGACGGGTCCACACCACCCACGCAACGACAAGCCACCGCGGACGCCTTTAACTTACCTAGCTCAAAAACCTTTTGCATGCTCCTGACGACGAGGACGGGGGGTGTTGGATTGAACTTGATCGGAGCCGATCGCGTGGCTCTGTACGACCCCGACTGGAACCCCCAAACGGATGCGCAAGCTAGGGAGCGGTGCTGGCGCATCGGGCAGACGAAACCTGTCACAGTCTATAGATTTGTCTGTGCTGGCACGATCGAGGAAAAAATTTATCATAGACAGATCTTCAAGCAGGCTCTTACTAACAGAGTACTGACTGATGCGAGACAGCGGCGGTTATTTAGTCAATCGGAGCTGTCGGAGCTGTTCACGCTCGGCGAGGGGGCCTATCCCGACGGCGACAACCTCGTGAAGGCGGAGGACTTTGCTGCTGCTACTGCTCCTGCTGATGATGAAGTGAACAATGAGGACGACGATAGAGACGTGCTCCAGGCGCTCTGGGACGGGGCTGCCGATAGTGATCTAGCTGGTGTGTTGCGGGCGGCCTCTGATAATGCTTCGGAGGGGGTCCAAGCGGCGGCCCAACGGGAAGCGTTACGCGCCGTCGAGGCCGTGGAACGGACGCGCAACCAAGCGGTACAGCTGAACTCGTCGGAGTTACTAGGTGCCATCGCGCGTCGACGGCGCGACGCGCAACATGAGGCTGTCTCTGTGCGAGACGAGGAGGCGCCGGCGGCGGCGGCCGTGGCGTTGGTCAGGCGCCTCGATTCGTATTTGCGGGAGCGCGCGCCGCCCACCACGGACGAACTACTCCAAGAATTTGGGGATGTGCGGGACGCGCATCTGTTCCGGAGCGTGTTGAGGCAGCTCGCCCAGCGAAGAGACGGGGTCTGGAGGAGAAAAAGATAGTTGTATGTACTAAGTAGCATGTTTAATCACGGGGTCGCACGCCTGCGGGCACGGCGCGAAGCACGTCCCCTGGAACAGCTTGATGATCATGCGCCGCCCGTACGGGATGTACGACGCCGAGTACCAGATCCCCGCGCAGACCTGGATGACCAACGCTAATAAAACCCAGCCCACGTCGACGCCCGACAGTCCGAGCGCGAACGTGACCACGAGCATGAGCAGCCAGAAGATGCAGGCGAATCTTCTAGTTTTGGAGAACATCTTCTTGCACTGCCGCCGCGGCCCGATCAGAAAGCCCGTCGCCGCGATGGCGATGAAGTTGCCAAACACATACAATATGGCAAAATTCGTCACGCGCTTCTTCCAGGGGTCCTTGGACAATAACATTAACGTACCCATGAAGCTCAACGCGTAGCCGCACCCACAACAAATGCAAAAACCGATCAAGCGCTGCTGGTAGGTCATGGACGGGCACATCGAGCACATTTCATCTTCGAACGTCGGTTGCGCGGGGGCGAAGGGGTTCTGGATCGTCGGGAGGGACATCGTCGTTTTATGTGTTTTTGTATGGTGTACTGGTGCGGTCTGTCCGGCGTCGGCTGCTCGGCTGCTCCTTGCTGAATATTCAAAACAGGTGCTGCAGCCAGCTCCTGAAGCAGGCGTCGATTTCTCAGCGGTCAAATGCTGTACGGGGCGTCCGTTCGCAGCCCAAAACAGTTGCTAGTGATCGGAAGCGCGTTATTTGCCTCTTTTTAGGCGGTTTGTGGCTCGGGCCGCAAAGACCAGAGCTAGCGTCGTGTAAGACACTAGCCCCAAAAGCAGGCTCGACTCCGCTCGCGCACCAAGCAAGCGTATAGCTGCACCATTCCACTCATCGGCGCCGAATAAATACTACATTGATCAACATTGATCAGCGCAGCGAAGGGGCCACCTTGGATCACCAGAACGCGCAAAATAGGCACACCCTTGCTGTGTTGTACAGCACACCCTCCGCACGTCTGCCAAGGAACATCGCGAAAGCATGAGCGCACTCCTCGACCCGCCGACGGTCAAGCGCGACCGCACCGACTCCGACGCCCCGCGCGCGAAACTCTCGAACCTGCCCTACGGCACCGACGAGGCGAGTGTACGAAGCTTCATCGTCAGCACGAACGTCGCCGTGACGAGTTTGCTGGTCAAAAACAACGGCCGCGTCGCCATCGCGACGCTGCCCGACGACGCCGCGCTGCAAGCGATCCTGACGTTAAACGGCAACGCGCTCGGCGACCGCCCCATAAAGGTCGGGAGATATTTCGGGGCGGGCGATCGGCCGCCGGCGAAGAAGACAACGGCAGCGGACGAGAAAACAGCAACGACGAGCGACGAAAACGTCGTCGTCGACGCCGCGGGAAACGTGACCTACACGCTCAAGGTGGCGCACGACTGGGTGGGATTCGCCATCGGCACGCGCGACGATAACGTCAAGAGCCTCGCCAAGGACGCCATCGCCGCGCTGGAGCTCTTCGACATGACGCCCGGCGCGCGCGTGCTCGTCGCGGCGACGTCGAAAGACGCCGACGCCGCCATCAGAGCTCTACGCGAGGCGCTGAGGGACGGCGCGGGGCGCGTGCAGGGCATTGACGTCGTCGGCTTCGACACGGAGACGAAGCCGGTCTTCGTCGCCGGGCGCCCGCCGAACGACGTGGCGCTCGTGCAGCTCGCCGTGCGCGGTTTGATTGTGTTGGTGCGCCTCGACTTGATAGGTGGTATGCCAGATTCGTTGCGGCACCTGCTCGAGGACGCGTCGGTGCTGAAAGTTGGGGTTGGTTGCGCGGGCGACGAACTGACTCTACGAAGAAGATGCCCGGGCCTCGACGTGCGCGGCAGCTTCCTGGAAATCGACAAAATTGCCAAAACAAAATTCCCGAACTTAAAAGCGTGCGGCCTCCGGTCGCTCGTCGCGATCCTCGCCAGGAAGCGCATGAGCAAGGGGCAACAAACGAAAAACTGGGAGCAGCCCTCGTACACGCCGGCGATGGTGCGCTACGCGGCGAACGACGCCGCGGCGGGGCTCCTTTGTTTGGAGCTCCTCTGTACTAAGTAGACATATGTTGTTACAAAACTCACACGAAGAAGCTCTCGCGCGGCCTCTTCTCCGACGCGTCCTCGTCGTCGCTCCGCCCGCGCTTCCTCCGCTCAAGGTCGTAGACGAAGACCGACGGAACAATGGCATCGCCCTTGCCTCCGGCGCCGCCGCAGACCACGATGTGGCGCTCGTCGAAGGCGCACTGGAAGAGAGGCACGGCATTGCCAGCGGCATCGCAGATCGGAGCGGCCGCCCGTTTCGTCGCGTCGGCCTTCTTGAGGGCGTCCTCGCAGCTCCAGAAGGCCAGGCCCTCCGCCGCCCACGACGCGACGAATCCGTCGGTTTTCGCGGCGCCGTAGCACGGCGAGGCATGCGCGCCTTTCAAACGACCCAGCAACTTCCAGGTTCGCGCGTCCCAGACGCGGCAGCAGCCGTCGCCGTAGCACGACGCGACGGCGCTCCCCCCCAGCCACCCGACGGCCGTGACCTTCGAATCGCCGGGCGCGCGCAGGACCCGCGCGTCGTAACCGAGGCGCACGTCGCGCACGCGCGCCGTGCCGTCGGACACGGCGCACGCGATTGTCGCCCGCAACGCGTCGTCCGCGTCGCGCGGCGCCGGCTGGACGTCGAAGACATAAGCTTGGTCGCCCCGCGGTTCTTGATAGGACCACTGCTTGATGCTCTTGCCGGCGTTGACGTCCCAGGTCCGCACGGCCGCGCCGGCCGCCGTGAGCAGCCAAGCCCCGTAGGCGTCGCCGCACGCCGACCAGGCGCAGCCGTAGACCTGGTCGCCGCCGTGGTCGAGCCGTTGTATTGACTTCGGGGCCGCCCAGTCGTCGCCGCGCCACAAATTGCAGAAGCCGTCCGCGCCGGCGACGGCCAGGAGCGACGCCCCGGCGGCGTCCCGGGCAATGGGAGGCGCCCACGCGACGCGGAGGACTTCATCTTTTGATTCGGACTGCGCGACCTGTCCTTCTAAGCGGCCGTCCGCCAGGCGCCAGACCTTGGCCGTGCCGTCTTCCGATGCTGTTACGCACAAACCGTCATTGCTTATGTCGACGTCGAAGACGCGGCCCGTGTGGCCGGCGAACTCGCGCTGTTTTGCGTTGATGTTGTATTCGGGGACGGTTAGCATGGTTCTTTGCACCGCGAGTGTTCAGCTGTTCTTTGCACGGCTAGCGTTCGGCGTGCGTAAAGTACAGTTCTTAAAACGCTGCCGCTCTCTGCGTGCGTGCGGGAGAGCACGCAGCCGCTTCGCTGGCAGCGAGTATACAACTCAGACCGATGCGGTTTTCGATACCAGAGCAGTCGCAGCGATGGTCAAAACGCTGCGCTTGATCGTATGAGCCAATGCAACACGTAATTACGGCACGCCAGCCTATGTGCAGGGATAAGCTGGCTTGGTTGCTAGGGATGCCTAGTGTGTTACAGGCCGCTAGCTACTATGCAAGGCCTTCAACTCGTCTACCTGTTTGCCAGGGCGCCAGATCTTGGCGTACACACAGGCGCACAGCACAAAATTATCCCCGTCTTGTTTTGAGCAGCTTTCGTGTACTTTCTTGCAGCGGCTGTGATACACAGGGCATCTGCAGCCAGGAGCGACATTTATCGAGGATCAGCGCGGACACGTACCCGCAGCATCGAACGACTCATCGAACGACTCGTCGAAGGTGTCTGCGACGATAAATCACACCGCTGCGCCCCGTCAACAGCGTGTCTGCGACGATAAATCACACCGCTGCGCCCCGTCAACAGCGTTCCTGCAACGTTCTGAAAGACGACGCCGCAGCCATGTCCAAAAAGAACAAATTAGCGGCGCGCCGAGAAGCCCACGAGCGCCTGCTCGAGCGAGAACGCCAGCAAAAAGCCAAGAAGGAGGCGAAGCGCCTCAAGTTCCAGGCGCGGGCGCCGAAAAAACGATCTATCCCGAAGGGGCTCGTCCGCGGCAGCAGTCGCAACCCGGAGCAGTACGAGGAGGCGCGCCGCATCGTGAAGCTGCGCAAAAAGGCCGCGCGGACGGCGCCGAAGAAGATGGACCTCGAGAAGAGCGGCACCGAGAAGCGGCGCGCGGCGGCGACGGAGGGCCGGAAATCCGCGCGCCAGAAGGTCATCGACAAGCGGCGGTCGATGGAAATGTGAGTAAAGATTGTTAGTAGATAGATAAAGTTAGAGAAAAGCAAAGAGTTCACGCCGCGTAGGGCGAGGGCTGGTCGGACATGACCTCGAAGGACGCCCGCCGCCGCTGGATGGCCTGGAGCAGGCCCGTCGATTGAGCTACCTGGTACCTGCGTGCGTGCTCGCGTCGACGGCGCCGCGGCGACGGCCTCGTGACGACGAAATAACTCTCTCGCGGCCGCGTCGACTCCGTCGCCGCGTCCATCGAAGCATGAGTCATACGCCGCGTACAGTACCAGTTAGCTTTCGGCGGGTTCCTGAAGTGTAGAGCTAAAACGTCCCGGTCTTTGGTCCGCGGGTACGACGCGTGCGAGAAGGTCGAGACGTGGCGGTTCGACTTGACGGTCCCCGTGCCGCCGTAATTCAGCGCCGTTCGGCCGCGCGTGTCGACGACCAAAATACGGTCCTGCACCACGACGATGCAACGCACGATCGGCCGTCTCAGAATCAGTCGGTCGGCCAGCGCGCTGAGCCCCTGGTAGAAGGAGGCCTTCACGTTTCGTTGCAGGACCTTCGCCACCGCCGCACCGAGTTGCTTCAGCTTCACGCAAGGGAACGCCTCGTGCCCCGGCAGGTGCGCCTCGTCGAAGGCCACGACGTCGCCCTTTCTCAAATCTGACACGTCCTTGGGCTGTGCCGGCAGCCGGAGGTCGTCCTCGACCGGCGGAAACGCCGGCGCGGCGCCGCCGCTTGTTGCTAGATTTACAATATCACCGTGGACGTTCCCGAAGCCTGCGTGGGACATTCTCGTCGACGCGTCGACACCGTCGACGCGACGTGCCGATTCGAATTGTGCACACTGGAGCTCGCCCGCCGAAATCTCAAAGGCGGCCGACACGGGCTTGTGGTCCGAGGAGGTCACCGCCGGCGCGTTCTCGTGCGCGACACAAGTCACGTCCGTATTCGAGCCGGGCCGGAAGAGGACGCGGTCCGTATAGCTCGGCACGCGCTTTCTGTTGTATCGGAGGCTGGCGACGCCTTTGATGCATTTGAACGTCGGAAGGAAGCTCAGCGCCGGCGTCCAGAAGGCCGCTAGACCGCACGCGTCGATGTTCACTTGCGGTTGCCGCGTGATCTCGTCG
>Ga0209404_10001924_pt1 | contig 13358 bp, 7 predicted proteins | sample TroAtlMetagenome_2_FD_187447 | JGI IMG/M metagenome (GOLD analysis project Ga0209404, IMG submission 187447) | Marine eukaryotic phytoplankton communities from Atlantic Ocean - Tropical Atlantic ANT8 Metagenome (SPAdes) (version 2) | ecosystem: Environmental > Aquatic > Marine > Oceanic | place...
AAAACAGTCTCGGGTCAATCTACAGCATTTTGCAGACTGAATTTCAGATCCCTTATGTATCACGCAAGCTAGACATCTTGCAGCGTGAAAACAAGGTGCCGAAGCTGCCTAAGGAGTTAGTGAAGCCAGTCATGACGGTTGGACTCGCAGCCGTTGGCCGTGGTAATGACTTGGAACAGTTAGTAAGGTTTACTTCAACGCTTGGTCAGACAATGGGACCGGAAGGACTGCAGACTTATCTGAAGCCAACCGAACTCATCAAGCGTCTTGCTTATTCCATGGGCATCGACATCATTGGTCTAGTCAAAACCGATGAGGAGCTTGCCCAGGAACAACAAGCAGCCCAAGCAATGACACAACAGCAAGATCTGTTGTCATCGCAACTGGCTAATCCAAAGAACCTTGCTGATGCTGCACAGACTGCCCAGGAAGTGCAGATGACAGCTCAAAACTCTGAACTACCTCCCCAATGAGCCCTGAACTCGGACGACCAGTAATAGCAGATCCTCAGCCTTTTGTTGAAGGGACTCAGGTTGACACTTCTCCTCAACTAACTGTTCCTGAAGGAGAGAAAGGGGGGATGGTTGGCCCAGGCCAAGAGTCGATAGTTGAAGAGTTTGCGAAAGAGCAAGAGCAAGCCCAGGAAGAAGAAGCAATTCTTGGCAAGTTTAAAAGTCCTGCTGATTTGGCAAAGGCTTATGCCGAGCTACAGCGCAAGATGGGCCAGCAATCTTCTGGTCAGCCTGAAACTCAGCCTGCTGTTGAGACAGAAGCTGCGCAAGAGGCCGGATATTCCGCTGATCAAGCCAGTGAGATTTACGGCAAAGAAGCCGTTTCTGTTCTTGCAGAACGAGGCGTTGATTTAGCCCAGTTGATGTGGGATGCCGACCAAGGCGCTGACATCTCTGAGCACTACGACACGTTGGCTGAAACCTTCAAGGTTCCTAGACAGGTTGTGGAAAACTACGTGTCAAAAGCTCAATCCCCTTCGCCGGGTGGTGATGTTGGCTTGTCTGATGCTGATGCAGCAGCACTACTAGATAGCGTTGGCGGCCAGGAAAGCTTTAATCAGCTGAGCAGCTGGGCAAAGTCCAATCTTCAACCTGAAGAGTTGGCTAACTACAACGCTGTGGTGGATTCTGGCAACAGAGACGCCATTAGCTGGGCGCTAAAGGCAATGCAGGCTCGCCAGGCGTCTCCTGATGCCGTTGTAGAGCCACAGCTCTACGGGGGCGGAGCACCAACAGACACCAGGGTTGTGTTTGAAAGCCAGCAGCAAGTCCTTGATGCAATGAATAAACGCAATGAAAGAGGTCAGCGTCTCTACGATGTTGATGAGGCCTACAGAAACAAGGTGGCGATGATATTGCACTCTTCACCGGACTTCTAGTAAGTTGTCAATAGACAGCAACCGGAACTGGGTAAGCCCGAAAGGATAACTTGCAACCAGGGAGGAATGGGCGGTCAAACAAAACCAAAACTATTCCTCCGAAAAAACTAATCATGGCAACTCCTCCTGATGTTGCTCTGCAACGCTTAGGCCAGATCAAGGGCGACGCAGCTACCTGGGGTCCAGGACTGAACGGGGTCGATAAAGACCGCGCCATGTTCCTCAAGCTGGGAAGCTCTGAGGTTCTTGATGCGTTCATGACCAACTGCGTTTTCAAGGGCAAGACCCGTGAGCGCAACATCCGTGGCGGCCGCTCTGTAGCGTTCCCAATCACGGGGAAAATGGCTGCTCGCTACCACCAACCTGGCACCCAAATTTTGGGTCAAGGCAACAATCCTTCTGATATTAATCAGCGAGTGATTGAACTTGACGCCTTGATGGTTGCTGACGCAGCGATTTACCAGGTCGATGAATTAATGAATTTTTATGATATACGCCAAATATACACAACTGAGCTCGGAAGGGCATTAGCGTATGAGTATGACAAGCGTGTTGCTCGTATTCTTTACGCCGCCGCTAGTAATACAACAGAGCCTCTTGACAAAGATCCTCTGAATGCCGGACGCACAGGCCAGCTCATCGATCTCGGTGACAACGCTGCTACTTTTGACGCCAAAACACGTCAAGCTCGTGGCGACATGTTGGTTGACGCCATCTTCGATGCCCGTGTTGGCTTCGAGAAGAAGGATGTCAGCATCGATAACATGTATGCGATTTTTGCTCCTGACGATTTTTATTGCATTACGCAGTCTTCTCGTGCAATCAACACCGACTTCAACGGTGGTGGTGGTAACGGCACAATCGCTCAGGGCGAAACTGCAAGAGTTGCTGGCATTCCTCTGTATTCCAGCAACCACGTCACCCAGCCCGATTACACATTGGTCGCTGGTGATGTGAACCCTGACTATGCGCAGGATCTTTCCAATGTTCGCGGCTTCGTGTTCCACCGTGATGCTGTTGGTGTTGTGTCTCTTCTGAGCCCTTCACTGCAACTCACAGGCAACGAGTTCCGCGTCCAGTACCAATCCGATCTGATGGTCGCCCGTCAGGCCCTCGGGATGGGTCAGCTTCGTGCTGAGTGTGCTGCTGCCATCTCCGTTTCAGCGTAATAAGCTGTATCTGGATAGGGAAGTGGGGTCAGTTCGCTGGCCCCTTTTTTATTGTTCAGTCAGAATGCACTCATCGCACCAGTAGAACTCCATGAGCTTGAAGGCGCAAACGACAGCTCAAGGGCGAACAACCCTTATGGATGCGGTCAACATTTGCTTAGAAAACATCGGCGAGCTGCCGGTCGAGAACCTGGATAACGAGCAGATTCAGGACGCACGGATTGCTCAGCGAACAGTCCTCGAAGTTCATAAGGAAGGCCAGAGCAAAGGTTGGTCATGGAATACCGAATACGCCTATCCGTTTGAACGAGATCTTCTGACAAGTGAAATCAAGATTCCGAAAGAGGTCGTTCAATTCAGCGTTAATCGCTTTGCCTACAACGGTCGCTATCAACTTCGGGGGAGCAAGGTCTATGACTTGCTGAACCGAACGACGATCTTCCCCGACACAATGGAAAGCCTGGAAGCTGATGTTATCTGGCTTCTGTCCTGGGATGACGTTCCCGAGGCTTACAACCGTTGGGCCACGATCAGAGCCGCTCGAATCTTCTCTGATCGGACTCTTGGCTCAGAAGCATTGTTCAAGTACACCCTTAACGATGAGGTTGCTGCTCAATCAGAGCTAGAGCGTATCGAGAACGAACAGGAAGCTCCGAACATGCTGACTGGTGTTTATAGCTTCCCGACATATCGCCCAGCTGATGGCTTGATGGGTCGCCGCGCTGGAGCTGGTTACAGCATTTTCTGATGAAGAACGTTGCTTTTCAGATCCCGAACTTGATCCAAGGGGTTTCGCTTCAGCCAGATGCTCAACGTGATCCGAGCCAGGCTGAGATTCAGGTCAATGGTGTGTCGTCAATCGCAGAAGGCCTGCGGAAGCGTGACAGCAGCAGGACGCTGGCGAAAGTCAGTTCTACTCCTTTTGGGAACGCTTATTTCCATACGATTCTCCGTGATCAGCGAGAGGAGTATCTGTCAGTTGTCACGTCATCGTCTGTGAGGGTTTTTGATCTCTTAGGTAACGAGCAAGCAGTTGAGGCTGATGCCGGAGCATTCGATTATTTGAGTTCTGTCGTTGATGGCAGGCAAGACATCCGTGCGGTCACGATTGCTGATTTCACCTTTGTCACGAATACTCGCAAGCCGACTGCGATGAATACAGCGACGGCTCCGAAGGTGCCGCGTCCCGCTCACGAGTGTCTGATCTGGGTAAAACAAGCCGTTTATGGCAATAGGTACACGATCAATGTCAACGGGACCGGAGTCACGGTGGAAACGCCTGTTGCTGCTGTCATTGCAAGTGGCGAGACGATTACCGAGAACCGCATCAGTTCTGAGGAGATCGCTCAGAACTTGATGGACGGGATCGGTGGAGTCTCCAAGTCCCGTTCGGGTTCTGTTATTTGGTTGCAATCCAGTAGTCCCATCACGGTGTCAGCGACTGACGCCAAAGCCAACGCAACGATCACAGCGATCTTGAATGAAGTTCAAGTTTTCACTGAACTGCCAACAATTGCCCCCAAGGGCTATCAAGTTCAAATCACTGGAGATCCAGGAACAAACTTTGATAACTACTACGTTGAGTTTGAACCACGTAGCGGTGCCTTTGGAGAAGGCGGTTGGGCCGAAACCGTTAGTCCAGGGGTCGAGTATGCGTTAGATGCCGCAACGATGCCGCACGTCCTGGTCCGCAAGACGGACGGAACCTTTTGGTTTGGGGCAGTCAATGGTCAAGTTGTTAGCGGGATCCCAGCCGATGTTCCCAAGTGGGGCGAACGCATCGCTGGCGATTACGACACATCGCCTGACCCATCGTTTATTGGCTATGCGATTAATGACATCTTTATCTATAAGAACCGGCTCGGATTCTTGGCTGATGAGAACGTTGTGCTCAGCAGAGTTCGCGAGTTCTTTGAATTTTTCCCAGAAACTGTCACCACGGTTTTGGATACTGATCCTATTGATGTTGTGGCTAGCAACAACAGGGTCTCCGTTCTTAGGTATGCGGTTCCGTACCAAGATGAATTGATCCTGTTTTCAAGTCAGATCCAGTTTCGGTTTAATGCTGCCGAGACAGTCCTGACGCCAGCAACAGCCCAGATCACAGTGCTGACGCAGTTTGACGTTGACACAAACGTCAGACCACAGCAGGCAGGTGGTGGCATCTTCTTCATGCAGTCCAATGGCCAATGGACGCAGATGCGTGAGTTTGCTGTCAGGGGTGCAGGCACTGCTTTGACAGCAGATGCTGCTGATTTAACGGGATATGTGAGCAGCTATATCCCCGACGAATGCTTCAAGATGACTGTCAACGACACAGGCAACGCGGCGTTCGCGATTAGCGCCAAGCGTTCAGAGGGGATGTTTAGCACTGATTACAGGAAGCGCATCTATGTCTATAAGTGGTTCCTTCGTAATAGTGGCGATGGTGCAGAGCGTGTTCAGAATAGTTGGTCTTATTGGGAATTTGGAGCAGATCAAGTCCTGCAAGTTGTTTGCATTCGAGAGCAGCTCTATTGCTTGATGCAGTACGGCGATGAGGTTTATCTGGAAGTGGTCTCTGTCCTTGATCGTGCAGAGGAGCTGGTTGGAGCACCTTATCCATTGCTGCTGGATCGATTGGTTGGCACGACTGAATCGACAGTCTCTTCAATGCGAATGGCTAAAGGCGTTTATGACGCTCAGTCGAATCAAACAGTTTTCACGTTGCCTTATGTCGCAACCAATGATGTTCAGGTTTGGTCGGCATACAACATGAGCCAGACCAATAAGGCGGGGCCTGTCTTGCTGGGTTCAACCAGTGATTCTTCAACAGTTGTCGTAAGAGGGGACTGGTCACAAGAGGAAGTATGGGCCGGTGAAAGGTATGAGTTCCGCTATCGCTTTTCGCGTTTCAAGTACATGACTGAGATCGGTGGAGGGAAGGCAGTCAAGAACGTATTGAGAACTCAGGTTCGCATGGCGAAATTGGCATTCCACGAAAGCGGTTTTTTCCAGGTAAAGACAATGCCCGAGAATCGGCCAGATGGGCTTTATACATACGACGGAACAGTGATTGCTGTTCGTGCATCCTCTATTGGCACCCCTCAGACTTTTAGCTCAGACATTGAACGCTCTTACGAGGGCGTATTCAACATTCCAATTCAGGGCAGGGGAGACCGCGTAATCGTTGAGATCTTGAACAGCACGGTCCACCCCTGCAAGTTCAGCACTTGCGAGTGGATCGGAAATATCACAAGCCGATCAGGAGCAAAGTGATGCAATGGGTTGAACCAACAGCTAGCCATGCAATAGAGGTGGCAAGCAATATGCGACCAGCTGACCAGCTAGAGGTTCTTTTGAGCCATGGAGCGACACCGCTAGAAGCTGTAACGGATAGCTGGGAGCAGTCAGACATCTTGAGGGCCATGGCGACAGATGACGGAGTTCCATGCGGCCTCTGCGGGGTCGTAGGACATCGGATCTGGATGCTGGGGACTCCTCAATTGACAGCAACTCGTCGCGCTCGTTATCAGCTGTGCATGGACGGCAGAATATGGGTTGATAATTGCTTGAAAGAAGTGGGAGGTACGTTGTTCAATCAGGTGTATTCCAAGAATGAGGAGTCAATAAAATGGCTGGAGTATTTGGGGTTCACGGTTGAGCCGCCATCGCCAATTGGCAGAAGTGGCGCTTTGTTTTGTGATTTCTGGAGGTCTGCCTGATGTCTCTTGCCCCTATGGGAGCGGCTGCCGCTGCTGGCACTGCCGCTGCTGCATTCAACCCATTAACTCTGCTTCCTACCGTTCTTAGTGTTGGCGCTGGCTTTCTTGGTGCCAGAAACGAAGAGTGGAAGGTTGAACAGAAGTATCAAGCCCAGCGACAGAATTACCTGAACCAAGTAGGCCAACAGAGAGCGTCTGATCAATTTGCTCGATGGACGGCATCTAGAACAGCGGGGCAGCAGGACACAAATAGCAGCTACTCATATTGGCAGCAGCAGGTTAATTACGGCCAAGAATTGGCCTACACAAGTCAGCTCAGGAATTTTGAGCTGTCAAAGGTCATCAATCAGGCCGAGGTTGTTACTCGCACCCGAGCGTCTGCGATGGCGGATTATGCCAATCAAAGCGGTGCCCTGGTGGAAGGCTTAGCGCAGCAATCAATGGCTGACGCTGTGTCGTTGATGCAATACAAGCAGCAAGCATTGCGATCTCAGGCAAGCGCAGCTGCGGGACTAAATGAAGGGATGAATGTTGATCGCTATATCAATGACTATGCAAGGCAGGCTGGCGACATGGAAGCGATGCGGCAACTGAATGCTCAGTTCAGAGAACAGCAATTCACTAGACAGCAAGCCAGTCAAATCGCCAATTATTTGAATCAGTACAACTCTCAGCAGTTGTACGAGATGCAAGAAATCATGGATCCGATTGAGCCATTCCCACCACTGCCAACCCTGGTCAATCCAGGTGGTCCTTCCTTCATGGGTCAGGGACCAGTGAGGAACAACTCGTTCTTTAGTTCGGCAATGGCTGGAGTCAATGCAGGGATGAAGACCTATGGCGTTCTTTCCCAATTCACTAATTCCGGCAAATCCTGATGGCAACTCCTCAACGTCTTAGTGAAGGCCAGCTAAAGCCTGCGGCTTCTCCCGTTTCAACGTTCCTGAATTACGACAGGAACCCACAGCCAGGCAGGCCAGCGCAATTACCCAAGCTTGCGCAGAGCAGGGGTATTACTTCTATCCAGTCCGGTCGGCAGCGTGATGTTCAGGGTTACAACCCGATCGAACAATTAACGGATGCTCTTGCTCCATTGGCTGGGGCCTATAACAAAGGCGTTGAGATGTTTGCGTCTGATCAATACAGACGCGGGCAGAACGAGATTTTGCGGGCAGCGGCAAACATTAGTCGCGACACAATCCAGAAAAGTTTTAACTACGCAGCAGACAACAGAGCGTTGGATGCAGTGAACCCTGTGGCGGGGGTTCTGATGGATCAGTCCAACCCGTTCCGTCAGGCGGGTCGTGTTAATCAGGCCAGCCAGTGGGTAGCAAACCTGACGCCAGAGCTATTTAGAGCTGAATGGATCAAGACAGGTGGCAGCCTTGCAAAGCTTGACCCAGGCGATCCGACGATCACAAAGATTCAATCCAGAGTCACCAGTCAATTAGCTCAATCATTTGGCCTTGATGAGTTCAGTCCTGGCTTTCAGCAATACGTCATTCCACAGATCAATAAGAGCTGGGAGTGGTTTCAGAACAAGCAGTTTGACGCTCACGTCAATCATCAGAAAGCTATTGGCGTTGCGCAGACATCCAAGGTATTGGCTTCAGCGTTACTTCGGCCCAATCCCCCAAGTGTTGAGGAGTGGAATGGATTCCTAAATCAACACGCCATGCAGTTCGGCCTGACCGGCGAACCGCAAAAGATGAGCAAAGAGGCAGTTCTTCAGACGTTGCAAGCGCTTCGGATGATGGAAGCCGACCCGGAGAACAGGCAGAAGGCGAGCACGGCAATTACTCGTCTCGTTCAAATGCCCAGCGGTATTACTGATACTGAAGGCAACCCGATCAGCGTTGGCGTTGCTTATGCCCCAGAACTTCTCAGTGAAACAGCAGATGTAAGCAGAGACATCAAAACGATTAGGGAAAACCAGAAGGAAGCAGCACTGGAAGCGCTTGAGATGAATCTGCCTGACATGAGAGGCGTTCGTTCTGGTTCTCCTCAATGGGCAACTCTTTGGGAGCAGATGAGGAAAGATCCGGCCTACGAATCCCTTAGTGATGCCGAGCTGAGTGAAGTGCTCGCGAATATTAGTGACCAAGCGACTAGATACCAGGAACTGACTTTTGACATGGACTCTGTTGACGACTTCTTTGAGAGCCAGGAGGAGCTGATTGGCCCTGGCTGGGACGAAAGGGCAGCAAGGGCACGGATGAGGGAACTGCGCAGAAATGCTCCGCGGGATCGACTGCGCAAGGAAATAACGCGACGATTTGAACAGTTAGTAGATAGAAGCGTAAAAAGGACGGACGGAACTTTTGATCAAGCGACAATACGCAGAAACATATCGCAGGCTTCTGCTGCAATTATCAAGGAACTTTTGCCAGGAAAAGGTCTTCAAATGCTTCAGGCCGCCAGAGAATCTGGGGTGGGCCTTATTGATTACGTGAGGCAGCACGACGCTACTGCTGCAGAGGCTTTGAACAACGTTGAGAACTCTTTGCAGATAGAAATAGAGGCTCAAATCGCCAAAGAGCAGCAAGACAAAGGCTCTCCTTTAACGCCAGGAGAACAGGCCAAGATTGCTAATGATGTTGTCAAGGCCACCCTCAAGGACAAGGCCTTGATGGAGAGCTTTAGGCCAGTGATGGAAGGCACTCCTCCTTCTGCTCCTGCCTCTCAGTCTCAATCTCAGGGTTCAGAGCCACCGGCCAAGCCGACGTACTTCACTGCTGGTCAGCCAGTTCCAGAAGATGTAATCAAGTCAGGCGTCCCGATTTACAGCCCTTCTACAACAACTTCCCTGCTGCAATCAGCCGCTAATGGCAAGCCCATGCCAGCCACGGTCAAACGTGCGGCAAGAGCAGCAAACATGACGACAGGCGAGTTCCTGTTACGTCAGGCCGATCAGCTTGGGATCGAGGTTCCTGAGCAGATGAGGGCAGGAGTCAGGAAGGTTGCTGTCAGGGAGAAAGGGACTGAAGACACCCTTGTCGGGTCAGCGCCTACGTCAAGCAGTCCGCTGTCATATGCGTCCAACGCATTCTTGAACATCCTTACGGGCACCAGGCCAGCAGCAGCAGCGACAAGGCCAATGCCAACGCCTGAATCTGCGCAACGTCTGCAGGTTGTGCCCAGTAGTCAATACATCGCGACAACAGGGTTCGGAATGTCAGCTGATGGCATGACCCAAACGCTGCACGGAATCGTCGGAAGGAATGGATACGACAAGAACCATGGGGTCGGAAATGATCACGTTCACCACGGTGCGCCAGACCAGCAGACCGCATTAGCGCTGGCCAACTTCCTCAAGAGCAACGGCGTTCCGATTACGGAGTTCAAGCCATGGGGGTCAGTCGCCCCTGTTCACCAAGATCCAGGTCACTACAACGGCATGTCAATGGACATCCCTGTTGGTGTTGAGGAGCACGACCGAATCCTTCGCCTAATCGACACCTTCTATCGGAGCCGCTGATCATGCCTTTTGAACTGAATCCTGCAACTGGCCAGTGGGAGCACACAGGGCCAAAGCCTGACGACTCAGCTCCTGTCACTGCGTCTCCTGTCGCGATAGAGGAAGCCAAGCCAAAACCTAAAAAGGTTGAGGCTAAGAAGCCTTGGTGGCAGCAGGCCCAGGACTTTGTTGGAGAGGCGATTGAAGATATGAGTCCTGCTGCTCGATATATCCCCAACCCGGTCGAGGCGGTGAAAAGCATAAGCAGAGGTGAGTTGCCGCCATCTCTTGCTCGTGTGAAAAACGATTTGGAATACGAGGTGAAGCAACTCTCAAACGTAGAAACTGCTTTGCCGCGACTTACGCATTTAGCAATTAAGAACAATCCTGTCCCGATGCCTCCCGGCGTGGGAGACACGTTTTCTCTAGGCGGCGCAAAGGTCAGCAGCAATGCCCAAAAAGCAGTGCTGGATGCAACTGGTCAGTTGACACCGGAGCGAGAAGGAGAGATCGATCAAGCCCTTGATAACTATTACGTCGCTTCTCAAGAATCAAAGCCTCCATCGGAAATGACCGCCGACGAGCTTGCTGGCGATGACATGAGGGCAACCCTTGTGTTGAACGCCATGTTGGCCGTAGGCACGATGGGTGCCAGCCAGTGGCTGCAAGGCACAGCACTTGCTGTGAAATATCCGTCACTGGCCAAAATGTTTAGCCTTGCCGATCCCACTAAGGCAAAGACATTTCTTGGCGGTGTAGGTCGGTTCACGGTTGGCCAAGTCCTTGACGAAATCCCGTCCACCTTTTTGGACGACAACACGGGCGGCAGCGCGCAACAGTTGCTTGGGTTAGCGGTTGGTGCGGTTAATCCAGAAGCCGGTGCAGCAATTTCCAAAAGTGATCCTGCTACTCAGCCAGGGCTAAGTCGAACTGAGTCATCCCTGGCAGCATTCGTCCCCAACCTCGCCGCAACGCTTTCATTAGGTGGCGGAATGATGGGGTTAGCCAAAGCGCTGCCTGCAACACGAAGAGCTGTCAACGCTGCCTGGACTCGGACGAGAAGACAGTCTTCCCGCCAGAGATTGATCGAGAACGAAATCGTTGTTGAAGATGACGCTGGCAAAACAGCGTTTAGTCCCAAAGTCTTCGAGACGATGGGTGAACTTGAGGAAGCATTAGAGGCAGCAGTCGCCGAGCAGAAGGCTGCTGCCCCGATTCCTGCTGCGGACGAGTTTGCTGGCCCTGTTCTTGAGAAACCGCTGCAGGAGCCGCTGCCAGATGGCGCCGATCCATGGACGATGGAATACGACCCTCAGATTCTTGAGGCTGATGCAGCACTTGAAGTCATTGAATCTCAGCTTGATGATGCTGAGTTAGATGAATTACTGGCTCGTGGTTTTTCTGAAAACACGGCTGAAGTTTTAGACGAGATTTCGGCTCGCAATACAGGCGCACCTATCAGGGACGACGTTGCTTATGAATCGTCTGCTGCTCCAGTCGATTCAATAGCGATTTCAGGTGAAGCCGCCGAGCGATTCAGCAGTGTTCCGACAGACACCCTGCGGTCACTGGCCAACCCTGCAAACAGTCCAGCTCTTGCCAACAAGATCAAGGAGCTGACGGGTAAAGACCCGAGCACCTTTGATCGCGTCGATGTTCTTGAAGGCATTACGGCACTAGAAGCCGATGGCCGCACGGTGATGCCATCCCGTCTGATGGGCCAGCCAACGCTGCTGACCAGTGAGATCGAGGTGGATCCGAAGCGGTTCCAGTTCAAGATGGGGACCGACGACCAAGGCCAGCAGAAAGGTAACTCGCTGGATGGCGTCAAAGTCTGGAATGAGGATGCCGAGGGTGCAGTCCAGGTCTGGACTGACCCAATGGATGGCAAGACCTATGTCGTCAATGGTCACAACCGTTTAGCCAAAGCCAAGGAGCTACGTATTCCAGCGATGAAAGTGGAGTACATCAATGCTCCGACAGCTGAAGCCGCTAGATCCAAAGGAGCATTGACCAACATTGCTCAAGGTGGCGGCACAGCATTTGACGCTGCCAAATTCTTCCGTGATTCAGGAGTCACTGATCCTGCACAGCTTGGGGAGTTAGGCGTTCCGATGAAATCAGGGCTAGCCGTTGAAGGCTTGGCTCTTTCAAAGCTTCCCAACAACATCTTCCAAGATGCAGTTGATGGCGTCATCAGCAAAGGCAAGGCTCTGGCATTAGGTGGCAGCGGCCTGGACGAGACCGGGATGCAGCAGGCATATAAAGCACTGCAATCGCGTGACATGACAGACAGCACTTTCCACGAGGTGCTGCAGCAAGCCAAGTCTGCTCCGACAGTCCAAGGCGATCAGGTGGACCTGTTCGGCAACACCGACATGTTGAACCTGATGGTTCAAAAGGGTGAGCTGGCTGCTCGGATCAAAAAAGACCTTGGCCAGACCAGAAGAGCTGCAAATAGTGCAACCAAGAATGTGCAGACGCTGGAAGGCGTCGGCAATCAGATCAACAAGGAAGGGACCAAATCACTGGCGGATGACACCGCTGCATTGCTGGATGAATTTGATGCCAACAAGTACATGGAGGGGCCAACCAGCCAGCTGCTAAATGAAGGCGCTGAACAGATCGCCAATGGAGCACGGCTGAATGTTGTCGCTGATCGCATTCGCCGTCAGCTGATCGAGGCAGCGGAAGGCACCCCTGCTCCAGAGAAAGCAATTGACCCAGAGGTATTGCCTCCCGAGCCAGCAGGCAATCGGAAGGGCAGCATTACAGCAGGGCTGGACGAGGTATTAGCCGCTAGCGAAGCGCTAGATCGAAGGATGGCCCGTCGTACTGGGAAGTTCCTTGATAAACAATCGAAAGGATTGGCTGACTTAAAAGAAACGGTTACTCGTCAAGAGAAGGTTTCTTCAATCGTCAAGCAAGCAGCACGGAAAGGTGAAGTTCGCCCACCATCAACACCGCTGCCCGAGAGTCCTGCTGTTCCAGAAGTCGATGTCAGCCAACGGGCTGATATGGCGACGTTGGAGATCTTGGATAACGAAGCTCGTTTGATGGATGAGTTCCAGGTCATTGATGACGCATTGGCTGGGGACAAGTTGGAAGCCGAACGGGCGGCTATTGGTTACGACGGAATGACCTTTGAGCAGAAGAAGGCCAACGGGATGCTCGACGGTTTGGCGGATCGGCCCAACCCGGAAGCCGCCAAGTATTTCCATGGGACTGACGCAAGCAATATCCCCTCAATTGATGCCAAAGGTCTTAAGGCAGCTGAAGTTCAGCTGTATGGCCCTGGCGTTTATCTGACCAGTGAGAAAGGTGCTGCCAAGTGGCATCGAGTGAACAAGAAGGGCGGCAGTCCAAATGCTGTTTATGCCCTTGATGTTGCTGATGAGGATGTGGTGCGAGTCAAGCCACGACCCAGTGGCGATGCAGAGGTTGCGTGGAGGAAGGAAGTCGTCAAGTTGAGAGAAGAGGGCAAGTCAGTCCTGATCCCTGGCTCAGGGAAGTGGGGCGACATGCTGATCGTCGATGAGTCCAAAGCGAAAGGGGCCAAGCTTTCAGCCAGCCAATCCGTTCCTGAATACGACGAAGGCAGGATGCGTCAAAACCTTGAGCAGGCAGCAGCTGCAAGG
>Ga0209404_10001925_pt1 | contig 13354 bp, 15 predicted proteins | sample TroAtlMetagenome_2_FD_187447 | JGI IMG/M metagenome (GOLD analysis project Ga0209404, IMG submission 187447) | Marine eukaryotic phytoplankton communities from Atlantic Ocean - Tropical Atlantic ANT8 Metagenome (SPAdes) (version 2) | ecosystem: Environmental > Aquatic > Marine > Oceanic...
ACTCGTTCATCAATAAACGTAACCGGGGCGTAACCGTTGCGGTACGTATGAACTCTGAAGGCAGTCGCAAAAATTATCATACTATTGAATACAACTACTTTGGCCCACGACAAGTACTTGGTGCCAATGGCGGCGAAACTTTACGCATTGGTACTAGCCACTTTTCAAGAGAGTACGCTAACACACTAGTGCAGTATAACTACTTTGATAGAACCAACGGCGAACACGAAATTATTTCGAATAAGTCGAGTGGCAATACTTTCAAAGGAAACGTGTTTTTTGAAGCCCAAGGCACCCTGACTATGCGCCATGGCCATTACACGACGGTAGAAAACAACTACTTTTTAGGCAATAGAAAGCCAAATACGGGTGGTATACGCATTATTAACGAACACCAAACCGTGAGTAATAACTACATGTATGGCTTAACGGGGCGTCGTTTTCGTGGTGCGCTGGTGATCATGAATGGCGTACCGAATTCGCCGCCAAACCGCTACGACCCTGTTATTGAATCTGCAATGAACAATAACGTGGTTATTGATAGTGACTATATTCAGCTTGGCGCAGGGGCAGATGAAGAGCGTTCAGCACCGCCTACCACTACAGAAATGCAAAATAACATTATATTGGGTAAGCAAAACCTTAACCCAATTACCGTATTCAGTGATGTTTCTGGCATTACCTTTAAAGGCAATGTGTTAAATGAAGATGCCAGTAACCCGCTTTCTTCAGGGTTTGAAAAAGTACCTTATAAGGTAAGCAAAAACAGTAATGGCTTGTGGGTACCTGAAAAAGCATTGCTAGACAACATCGATTTTGGTGAAGTAAAACTGCCTGTCACTAAGGAAGACACCGGTGCCCGTTTTTATGCGAAAAACGAAAGCCAAATACCCTTTAAAAGCGGCAGTAAAATTGCGGTTAAACCGGGTATGGATACACTTGCTAACGCCCTTGTTGCAAGTAAGCCTGGCGATATTCTAGTGCTTGAAAATGGTGGAGAGTATTTACTAACGCGCTTTGCCACGGTTAATCACCCTATCACTATTATGGCCGAGCAGGGCGATAAGCCCGTTATTCGTTCTGAAAAACCAAGCTTTATTGTAATTGAAAACGGCGGCGCGCTTGAAGTTGAAAACTTATGGTTTGATGGCGCAGCATCACCAGATTACAAAGGAAATAGCATTATTAGAACCAGCCGTTCTTCTATGAATATTAACTATGCGTTGTCGGTCGAAAACGTGAAGGTGACCGATTTAGATATCAACGGCTACTTCTACTTCTTTAAAGCGCACCCTGGTACTTTTGCCGACTACATCGATATTAAGAACTCCCATATGGAAAACATCACGGGTGCAGTGCTGTCGCTAAACAAAGAGACGGACGACTTAGGGGTTTACAGTGTAGAAAACTTAACCCTATCGGGTAATACGTTTAAAGACATCAAAGAAGAAGTGGTAACCATTTACCGCGGCGGCTTTGACGAAAGTACTTTTGGCCCAGCGGTAACTATAACTAACAATACGCTAAACAATGTAGGTAAAGGTTCAACCCATAGAACTGGCGCTTCTATGTATTTTCATGGTGTACAGAACCTCCATGTTAGCGATTCAACGTGGGTTGATAGCGCGCCTATTTCGCTCTATTTAACCAATGGTGAGCCTATAACTTTGATTGAAAATGTCACTATGAAAAATACGCCTAAGATACAATCAAATAGCGATAGTTTTGAAGTGAAAAACGTGACGTACTAAAAGCGTTTGGCGTGGTGTAAAACGTTGAATAAACGTTTACGTGAATAATATGAACTCGGCATTAAGTGCCGAGTTTTTTTATGCAAAAAATTTGGTTTCGTGCATTAAAACCGATACTCAGTTCAGTAGGAAAAGTAAATCTCATCGCTTAAAATGATTTTGACGCTAACTCACTAATCCCAAGACCCGTGCCCGTATTCCTTAATTGATAATTCTATGAAAAAGCTATATTTAAAATTTGTTGCAACGCACTTTGTTTTAAGTGCCATCATGTTTTGTGTTTGGTACCTAGTTGCCGGAATAGAGAATGCAAGAGAGATGACATTCGTCATAAGTACGTTAGCGAGCTGTATAGCGGCTAAAAATCTTATAGATGACACGTTGAAAGAAAAGGCGCTGACGAGCAATAAGAGCTAACATTTGGATTAGATTTTTCAGCACTATTGGGTAAAAACCTTCGAGCTATCGTGCGAAGCACAGAACGTACGCCACTATCCCTGTTTACGACAATAAATCGGCATGCTTAAATTTCTATTTCAACCTGTCGAATGGAGCGGCCAACGCCACCAGCCATTAAACGACTGATGCTACCATTAACCAACTGTAAATTAACATTTATTACGCTGGGCGATGGTGGGTCCATTAAATGGCCTTGCTCAATCAGTAATGTCGTATCTTCGAGTCCTTGGCGGTCATGAAGATAGCAAGCTAAAGGGCCAGCAGCCATGCCGGTTGCAGATTCTTCGTCTATCCCATAGCGTGGTGCAAACATTCTAGCGCCAGCGTGACGTCCGTCAACTTCGGTATCTCTTGAAAACACATAAAAACCTATCAAATCGTATTGTTCGCTTATTTCATTAATAAGGGCTTGATTAGGGTGTATCTCAGCGACAGAAGACGCATTTTGAAGGGGCACAAGTAAAAAAGCATTCCCCGTATTTACAATAGTTACTGAGTCGAGCAGCACATCGCTTGAAAGATTAAGTGCAGCTCGAACTTCTTCGGTATCTAATACATCGGTGTAGGTCGGCGGTGACTGCTCCATAAATGCCATTGAACCATCAATAATTATTTCTCTCACGCCATCTACTGTCTCTTTCGACATCCGCCCATTTTGAACAAGACCAAGCTCACTCATTCTGCTAAACGTTGCTATGGTGGCATGGCCGCAATGCGCAATTTGCTGTACTGGGGTGAAAAACTCCAGCTTTATAGTGGCAACGTCTGAGCGAGAAACAAAGGCAGTTTCAGATAGCCCCACTTTTTGCGCCACGTGTAGCTTCTGCTGCGCGGTTAAAGCGTTCGCATTTAAAACCACACCGGCTGAATTTCCACCTGTGTCACCGTCAATAAATGCATTTACTATTTCAACAGAGACTTTCATGACAATTCCTCGTAATGATAGGGTTGGCAAAAGAGGGCGGTGAGAAATGATTTACTGCAACATCGATAATGTTGAAGTTTTTCTCTCTGCGTCCTTACCAGTTTCAGCTAGTAGTTATCCACATTAAACAATGCCTTTCTCAGCACTTGGAAACAACAAACAAGCACGGTCAAACACTAGAGCACTGTGTTTTTGTGAGAGGGTGATATCGATAGCATTTGAGCTGTGACTAAACAACGTAACAATATTGCCCGCTTTTTGAATACGCGCCGCCTTATGTTTTTTTATTCGCTTACCCTGAGATGGCCAAAGTCGTGCTAAAGGAGTGTGAAGAATGAGCACGTCATCACCAACCTCTTGCAATACATGCTCTGGATTATTTAGGCGTGGAGACCTCCACATAAAAAAAGTAAACAGAAATATAAGCAGTGCTACTAAATAGAGATATTCCATCCGGTTGTCATTTTCCTTTAGTGAATGGGATAAGTGTTAATTTATAAAATTCAAAGTATCCCAACCCGCTTTGGTCCAATTAATCTAGTTCATTTGCCTAAATACCAAACAGCTAAAGTTAACATTACAATGTAAAAGACAAATCCGCCATAGCTAGCCAACTTTGATGGTGGTGAACTACTTTGTATTGTAGGTTTATCGTCATCTTCTAGTTCGTCAAAGTTCATTGTTTCTAAACGTAATTTGAAGCCCGAATGAATCTTTACTGCTATTGCGCCTGCACCAATCGCTGACTCTTTGAATGCTCGCTTTTCAATCATAGTGAGGCCACCTTCAGTTTTTTCCATCGGGTGGATAATAACCTTAGGCCTTGGCCGTAACACTTTATTATTACTTAAATGCTTGAATGTGTGTTGCAGTAGTTTTTCGCCTACATAGAAGTCTGAGAAAAGTACTCTAGGGTGGGAAAATGGATTAATGGCAATTTCATTGTGTTGAAGCTTCTCACTCGCTTCTTTACCAACACCTGAAATCAGCTTCTCACCTTTATCGTTAGTTTTAATGACTATAGCGGGGTAATCATCAAAAGATTCGCGCGTTGCAGTATCAGTGACTTTTAATCGATGCTCCCAAATTTGCACATACATGACTGACGCAAATTTTGAACGTAAATTTGGAAACATCCTATGTTCCTTAGTTCGGATGGGTGAGTGATTCTTAATATCTAAATTACTTGTTCATATATGAGAAAAGTCGCATTGCTTTTCTGTTTCAGCTTTATTTTTAGAATTGCTAACCATAAAGTTCAATTGGGTTGTGGTTAGTACCGGTGTGTTTTCAATATTGTCTTTTGATGCTGACCACTTCCACCTGTTTAATGCTGCCGCCGCAGATTTGTCAAATACACCTTCAGGGTATGATTTTTTAATTTTAAACCCACTTAGTGTTCCGTTACTATCAATTGCTACAATAAAATCAACACAGCCAGACAAGCCTCTTCTAGCAGCATCAACGGGGTACTTGGGGTCTGCACTTTTTATTACGACCCAATACCTCTCGATTAAATCCATTTTACTGTCTGCAGTTAAATCTATATACCGAATAGGTTCTTCAGCAAAAGCTTGGGTAGTTTCGTTGGGCTTAAGCGATGCACAAGACATCACAAAAACACTTAGGATTGATAATGAAACTAATTTTCTCATTGATAACTCCTTGTAGCTCTAACATCCTGCTTGTTTAGAATGTCCCTATGCACGCAGCGTTGGGTACTTTTTTGCTTATGTACTTGCTAATTCAGAGTTACTTTTCAGTTGTTTAACGCAGCGTACAAAAACAGATATAGATGTTATTCCACCACAAATGATTCCGACTTCAAGGAACGACAGTTCAAATGACCCTAATACATACATCGAGCCAATTGTTGAACCAAGCACAAACACAGCTGCCATAAAAACTACGAAAGCAATAACTAACATTGACCAAGTCCCTATTTTATTCCTTTTAGTCATACTGATTTTTTCCTTAGATTGTATTTAAGTACATAACTTTTCAATTATGGATGATAACGCTTGGCTAAAATTTTTTGCAGCGAATAGAGACTGAACAAAGCTTCAGTCTTTGCACATAATTAGCTAGTTGTGTGTTAACTTCGCAACAACCTACCTGGCTACCAATTCATGCGCCCAGTCAATATATTGAGGCAATAGTATGCCGGTGATAATTTTTTCATAAGAAAGTGCTAATGCAATAATGATAGCAATTAAAGTTAACGCTGCAAATTTGACCATTTTCATTTTGATAAAAATCCTTTTTTACATCTTGTCAGCAACCTTAAATAGGGTTCAGTGCTCGATGCTTATATTGTTCTTATTAAAGTGCATTACAGCTAACTAGACCTCTAAACCGACCTATCTAAACACATCATTCTGAGTTCAACACTGTAATCAATAAATTCAGATTACCCTCCAACTTCTCAAAATTAAACAACAAATTAAATTGTTGCTCTTCGCTCACAAATTAAAAAACCAAAACGAACCGTTAAAAGCGTAAGTTGTATTTTGGTTGTTTACTATGCTATAAATTATACTATGTATTACATAGTAATAAGTTTAACCTAGCTGGAAGGTCATGACAGAAACTGCAAATCTAAGCGCGAAGTGGGATGCTCAACTACGTAAAGGCACTTTAGAGCTGGCGGTGCTTGCGGCTGTCGCAGGTGAAGAAAAGTACGGGCTGGCGATACTCAATTACCTACATGGCTTTGAAACCATGGTGATTAGTGAAGGTACGCTTTACCCACTGCTAGACAGGCTTAAGCGAGAAGGGGTGCTTAATGCAAAATGGCACCAAGAGGGTGAAGTGCGCCCACGAAAGTATTATTCACTCACCGACAGTGGTCTTGAACGATTACATGTTCTGCGCGCGCGGTGGAAGCGTTCGGTAGTTGATATGGAATCGTTGTTAGCAGATTCAAAAAGTGGCGCGAATAACAGCACAGACAACGGCAAAGAAACTGGAAAAAGAAAAGGATAAGCACAATGAGTGGAAGGGAACAAATAAGCAACTACCTAAAAAGCTTTAACCGTTATTTGGCCTCGTTAAGTTCTGAAGATGCGGCTGAAGTGATTAAAGAAATTGAATCTCATATTTATGACGTTATCGATCAGCAGGAAATGGCCGGAAAAGAGGCCGATATTGAAGGTATCTTAGCTGGCCTTGGTGCGCCTAGAGTACTTGCCGAAAACTACGTAAGTCATATTCAACAAGGTACGCCGCCACCAAAAGGATTTCGCCCATTAGCATCGGTCACCAAAGGGCTGTCGAAAACCTTGTACTGGGGCATGTTGGCCTTTGGCTATGGTACAGGTTTAGCGTTGGTTGTATTGGCATTTGCGAACCTGTTGTTGCCTAACGGCATTGCTTTTTGGGTAGAAGCTGAGGGGAACTCTGTTGCTATTGGCTTTTTAAGTAATCCTATACTGGCGCATAGCGACACTACTATCTCAGGCTTGTGGATAACGCCGGTGGCGTTGGTAAGTGCCTACGCGATCAGCTTACTTACGTACCGCATTCTGGCTTTGCTTAAACGGTTTGCTGTTGGCTATCATTATGCTTAAACGTGCAGCGAAACGTTTAGCTAAATCACTAGGGCATTTTCTGCTTGTTTCTCTTGTATTGGCCGTTATTGGCGTGGGTGTCTTAATAAGTCAGCATGGCTCTATCAATATGGGCGATGCGCCATTGGCCTATAAAGTTGGTGGGGAAGGGCCGTTTGTATTTTTCACGAATAAAACGACGTTAAGCTCTGATGTAGCAAGCTCTGATGTAACAGGCGCAGATGTTAAGGGCTCTGGCAATGGGGATACTTCTGTTGAAATAAATTACATTCGGGGAAGCCGAGAAGACAACTTCTTTATAGAAAAGCGCCATGTGCCTTTAACAGATAAAACAGCAGAGCCCCTTGAGGTTTATTTTGCTTTAGAAGATGCCACGTTCACCTTCAATTTAAAGCCATTAAACGCACTGAACACCAATACAGCGTCGGTATATGAAAGCAATGCACCTATTTTGGCAATATCCGACTTAGAAGGGAATTACAAAACCTTCCGTGATTTCCTTATTACCCATAACGTTATTAATTCAAACCTTGAATGGCAATTTGGTGAAGGCCATTTAGTGCTAGTGGGCGACATGGTAGACAGAGGGTTTTCTACTACTCAATTGCTCTGGTTCATTTATAAGCTAGAGCAAGAAGCCCAAAAAGCGGGCGGGGTGGTGCATTACATTATTGGTAATCACGAGCTTAAAAACCTTCAAGGCAATTTTAAATCTGCGGCTAATAAGTATATTCCCATTGCGGGCTTGCTTGGCAAAACCCAGGCCGATTTATTCAGCCACAATTCGTACATAGGGCGTTGGCTTGCCAGTAAAAATACTATTGAAAAAATAAACGGCCATTTATTTGTACATGGTGGTATTCATGAAGATATGGCGAACCTTGATTTAAGTTTGCAACAGATAAACACTAAGGCTAAAGCCTATTACCGACAAATGTATTTTCCCGGTGTAGCCGATAAGGTAACGGAAGCGTTAATTTCAACTGAGACCGGGTTAGCGTGGTATCGAGGGTATTTCAAAGGTGATGTAAGTAATACCTCTGTACATAAAACATTAGATAAGTTCGACGCACTATCAGTAACGGTAGGGCATACCTTACAGTTTAGGGTAAATAAACAGTTTGACGGCCGCGTGTTTGCTATTGATGTGAAACATCCTGATGATTATCGTGGAAGCTTTCCAACAAAACATTCTGAGGGATTGTTGATAGAAAAGGGTAACTTTTATCGGCTAACTGAAACCGGTGAAAGAATAGCTTTATAAGTATTTGGGAAAAAGTCAGAGTACCGTTTTAGCGTTTAACGTGCTCTTACTTTATTTTCACTGTTTGCGTCGCTATATCCACTTCACTGTTTTCATCGACCAGTACGCTTTTGTTTATACATACTTGTTTATATAACTTTTAAATTGCTCTATTGATCCCTGGGAGACAAATGCACTGCTTGGAATTATAAGAGCGAACATCTTATCGAGAAATATATAATAGTCACCGGAATTTTCTGTTACTTCTTCTACACAGCTCCAAGAATAGTGGCACTTTGAAACGGCGCTAGTTTCTGTAATCCCTTCAGGCGTGAGTTCAATAGACTTTGCACCCAGAATAATGCCCTGCTTATTGGGAATGCTGAACTTCCTAGCTTTGAAATTCGCGTACATTGAATAGCCAATAATAAGACAAAATGGTAATGCACCAACAAGCGCCGAACTCAAATCTATGCTAGATACTTTTGACGTGAAGGATTGGAAAATGAACATGAAAAATACGGTGATAAATAGCCAAGCAACTAAATTAATGGCAAAAGCTTTAAACTGACTTTGGGTTTGGCATGCTCGCTTGACCGTGAAGTTAAGGAATTTTAAATAAGCGCCTTTGTCCACATCAAAAGTCACTATGTATTTCATATACCATCCTTGTAAGTACAAATTCCCATCTCGCAAAACGGGTTTTATGAGTGGTTTGTTAGTTGCCGTAAACCTAACACGCGTGCTAACATTTGTGTGTACACGTTGAGGGAGTTTACCATGGATACTCGCATACAATTTAGAGTTGATGAAGAAACTAAACGCTTGGCTCAGACAATGGCTGAGAGCCAAGGGCGTACGCTAAGTGACGCTTGTAGAGAGCTTACTGAAGAACTTGCTGCACAGCAACGCAAAATAATAACTCATGATCAGTGGCTTACTGAAGAGGTTAATGCTGCGTTTAATAAGTTAGAAAGTGGGCAGAGTGAGTTTGTCAGCCATGAAGAGGCTAACTTGGACATGGAAGCTCGAAAAATGAGAATTAGGAATAAAGCCAGAAAATGATCGTTTGGGAAAAAAATTCACTGAACGATCGTGAAGCTATTTTCGAATTTTTATACGAATTTAACCCATTAGCAGCAGAAAAAGCTGATGCAACAATTGAAAAAAAAGTCGAAAACTTGCATCAACAACCTCTAATGGGAGTTGAGAGAGAAGGTATACCGGGAAGGTTATTAATAACCCCTGAAGTCTCAATGATAGTTTCATATTTCATTAAAGATGAAATCATTCACATTCTTCGAGTTTTACACCAAAAGCAAAAATTTCCTGTAGGTAACTAACGCCGCTGTAACAGGAAATTCTGTGAAGTGTAGTTTTGGAGTAAAGTTGCTTAGCCACCCCAAAATGGAGCGTTCAACCACAGTCCCTACGATAGCTTTAGTAGGCTGGAGATTCAGTCTTTGAAACTTTTAACTTTCGAAAATGAAAACTTTTTCCAGGTCGACTTATCTGTATTGACCGCACTTTTAGGGTAAAAGAACTCAGCGCCGTACTTCCCTTCGTGGTAGCGGCATAATCGCGAAGTGCCGCCGCGTTACTGTCCCAGCGAACGGAGTGAGTGGCAACAGCGCTTTGTTAGGGCTTTGGCTAGATAAACCTACACATGCCAAAGCCAAGCGTTTCACCAGTTCGTGATTGAAACCCAAATTTTTCATAGAACTTTTCTTTTCCGTATGCTGAAAAAAGTCCAATAGTTGACCCCGGTGGGCAGTTTAAAGTTAGGTAGTTATTAATAGACTGCATTATTTTAGACCCTAGGCCAAGTTTTTGATGTTTTGGGTGAACAATGATGTCTTGGATATAAAAGAACATAGAATTGTCACCAATCACTCGGCCACAACCAACGAGTTCATTATCTAGGTACAATGAAACCCAAAATAAAGAAGAATCTATGCTGCGTTCAACGAATAGCAACTCAGGATTTTTCCAGCCAATGGCTTTTCTTAGTGAAACAAAATCAATCGCGTTTGGCGGTTCTTCTTTCAAAATAATCATTGGTGGGAACAGTCCTTTTGCCCTAACGCCCTAATTTGGCGGCGCAAACACGTGGGCTGTACTGCGAAGCACGGCCCACGTGTTTGTGTCCCCAACATTTGATTGTTAGCACTTTACTTCACAGCCTCTTGTTCCAAGAACAATGGCAAATTATTTAGTTTACCTTTTAGACTGGAGTATTTATTTTCAAAAAACAACTGAAAGGCTTCTTTTACTTCTAAAGCATCTTCCGTCAAATAGATTTTTAACCAACGAATCTGTTTCTCTTTACCAAATCCGAAAAGAGTCTTTTTTACTGTGGGCTCCACTATTCCGATTAGATAAGCGAATTCGTTGGGCTTGCCCACCACCGAGACAAACAAATCAACATTAGCTGATTTGTTTTTAACAGAAATCGTTGCTTCGCTTCCACCGTTACTTTGACCTACCTCTTCTTGCCACGGAAAGTTATTAAATTCACTTAAAAATAAATCGTAGGTTGCGATTCCTTTTAAGTCGTACTGATCGAAGTCATAGCCCGCATGCTGTATATCATATGTGTATTGTGTTTCTGCCAAAGCTACATTCCATGTAAGTAAAGTGAATAAAAAAAGCAGTGATGTCATATGGGGGCTAACTTTTAAATAAGGGGCGCAGGCATGTGGGGCATAATGGCGAAGCCACCCCACGTGTATGCGTCCCAGCGAACGAAGTGAGTGAGTTTATTGGCTTGTTATGTTCGACTTAAAAATACCACTGCACTTATAATGATATTGAGCTTCTCTGTTGCATTTAGACCTGCATCTAAATCTTTTTTATAGATCTCGGGTAAATTATCTTTAAATGCTTTTATGTTATCGAAACCGCCATTTTTATATGCGTCAGCAAATTCAATGCAATCCAAGCCTTTTTGTGATTTTGAATTTATGCATTTTGATGCCTTTAGAGCTAGTGAGTCTATACCCGACAATACATCATCGGCAACATCCTTCGAGTTCTGACTTGCACACCCCAAAAGTTGAGAGCACAGGAGCACTGTAAAACTGAAACTACAAAACTTATTCAAATATTTCTCCGAGAATATAACGCAAAGCTAAGAGGCAGGCGTTAGCCTGTCCTTACTTAAGCGTATTGTTATGACCGTAATTATCACTCACGTAATCACTTTTAAAACTGGCATCAATAGTTAGAGATTTACTAAAAGTACTTTTCGCAGCCTCTCTATCTCCTTTCGATAAATAGGCAAATGCCAAACTGTCGTAGGCCTGCGGTGCATTGGGGAACAGTGAAACGAGATATTCGAACATATCAAATGCCTCTGTCCATGATTTTGTATTAAGTAGTTCCATTCCTGCTTCATTAATTATTCTGCCGATGAATCGACTATACCCACTGTCGTTATAAACCTGTTTGAAGTGTTTATAGAATTGCTGTTTTCCTTTTGATTGGTAGTACTCAAAGGCAAAGTTTTTTTCCAATTGTCTGATTGGCTGATACTCACCATTTTTGATGTAAGAGTATATTCTACCGGAAATGCGCTCAGCAACTAAGTGATCTGTGTTTGCCAGAACGACTATTTCATAGCCAGTATCCAAATCGACTTCCACGGCTGCACTGACGCCCTGACCACCGCCATATGCACCCCAATGGGAGTCGTCCATTGCAAATAATTGGCGATTAATTGCGTCTGAGTTTTTCAATAACTTATTACTATAGAATAACGCTCGATAAAATCGTTGCACATCCACAACCGTCGATTCAATGCCGCCATCGGGACTAGGGTGTTCAGTAACACCGACCTTCCTCAGCTTGCCATTATGCTGGTATGTATATCGGATTGATTGATATTCATGAGAATTAACCGGCCTGAAAGTCGTTGAAGTCATCTCAACACGATTGAAGATATTGTTTTTGAGTAGTGCCTCGAATGACTTTCCAGTTACTTTCTCAAGAATCACTCCTAATACCACATACCCATAGTTTGAATATTTACGATCAGTCCCAGGTGTGAATAAGAGGGGGCTTTCTATCAATATTTTTATTTTCTTGTCTAGAGTATCAAATGCAAGTTGATTCTGACGATATTCGGCCACAAAGATATCAGCAAAACCAGCACTATGATTTAGTAGGTGTTCAATTGTGATTTTGTCAGCATCAGGTTGTTTGAACCCCAACTCGAAAGCAACTAGTTTATCACTTAACTTTAATTTGCCTGCCTCAACCTGCTGCAAGATCAAGACCTTGGTAAAGTCTTTCATGATTGAGCCAAGATTAAAGCGACTTTGAGTGCTGTTTTTTATTCTTTCTTCGGTATTCTGAAAGCCATAAGATGACGCAAACACTACTTCATTATCTTTAGTTATCAGTAGGCCGCCGGAAAACCAGCCCATCTGCTGGTATTGCATTGCGATGTTGTCTCCAATCATTGCTAGACTAGCAGATTTATCTTCCCCCATATCTTCACTGTCGAAAGCCAGTGAATAACTGGCAAAGAATAAAAGAAAGATTAAAACTAAATTTCGAACCATTTGGCGGAATCCTTTCTGTCATAACAGTTAACTAGACCCCAATCCGGTCTGTCTAAACACACTGTTATGGTTTTTTTAATTTTATCCATATTGTCAGATTACCCGCTAACTCCCGAAAATAAAACAATAAATCAGAATGGTGCTTTCTGCTCATGAGTTAAAAGTATCAAAACGGTATGTTAGGGAGTAAAGGTGCGTTTCACTCATTTGCTTGTTTTTATAGTAATGATTTTAACCTAACTTAAAGGCACGAAATGAACTTAAAAACAAAGCGGGGAGGTGAAGTGTAAGCAAAGTAAAAGCGACATAGCATTAATAGAGCGAGAGGCGCGCCAACGGAACTACTATTCTTTAATCAATAGCGGTTTTAATGATTAAATATTTGACGTAATGGTGGCAGAGTTCAGTGATAGATATGAAATCGCTATGAGCAAATAAACAAAGCGACAGAGGATAAAGAGGGTAAGGCAACACTCAACGTACTTGTATCGAATCTACCCAACGCTGCCGCCTGCATAAAAATACAAGCGAAGCGTCAGGTAAGCCTAAGCTAAAAACTTCTGTAAGCTTATAAAGCAATACTAGCTATAAAAGCAAAGGTAAGCTGTAGGCGTTTCAATTTTCACATCGAAAGACAAGTTAGCGTCTATGGTAAATTCTGTGCCCGTTTTGAAAGACTGCCAGTCGCTTGAGCCAGGAAGCTTAACGGTCATTTCGCCTTCCATTACTTTCATTACTTCGTGCTGACTGGTGTTGAAGGTGTATTCACCTGGCGCCATTACGCCTGAAGTACATGGGCCACTTGCCGACTCAAATGCAATTGAACGAACCTTGTCATCAAA
>Ga0209404_10001926_pt1 | contig 13343 bp, 10 predicted proteins | sample TroAtlMetagenome_2_FD_187447 | JGI IMG/M metagenome (GOLD analysis project Ga0209404, IMG submission 187447) | Marine eukaryotic phytoplankton communities from Atlantic Ocean - Tropical Atlantic ANT8 Metagenome (SPAdes) (version 2) | ecosystem: Environmental > Aquatic > Marine > Oceanic...
TTAGTGAACAAGTTAGAGTTATCGGTGAAGCCACTAACCCAAGTGCGGTAAGTTATACCGAACACATGACTTTGCTCGATTTAATGATAGCTGTTGGCGGATTAACGGAGTTTGCTGACGGTAATAATGCAAAATTAGTTCGCGTAATCAATGGACAGCAATCCACATTTGCCCTAAGCATTGACGACTTAATTCGAAGCGGTGACATTCAACAAAATGTAGACATTCTCCCAGGCGATATAATTATTATTCCAGAAGCTTGGTTTTAGTTCTAAGTAGTAAACGGAACATTTAAATGCAGGATTTACAACAAACCTTACTCCAATTTTTAGATCTACTAAAAGGGATTTGGATTAAGAAACGCCATGTCATAATTATGTCGTGGATAATTTGCCCAATTGGCTTCTTTATGGTTGCCAATTTGCCGGATCAGTACACCTCTACCGCAAAAGTCTATGTTGACACCCGTTCGGTTCTTCAACCTCTGCTGAAAGGTCTCGCTATTCAGTCTGACCCAGATCAAGAAGTCAAAATGATGGCCAGGACGTTACTAAGTAGAACTAACGTTGAAACCATAGCTCGAGAGAGTGATTTAGATATTACCACTAATTCAGAAAGAGAATTTGAAGATTTAGTAACCCAACTTTCTTCATCAATTGATTTACGTTCAGCTGGCAGGGACAACATCTATAACATCTCATTTGCTAATGCCAACGCAATTACCGCACAAAGGGTTGTACAAGAGACGTTAGACCTTTTTGTGGAAGGCTCATTAGGAAACAACCGCCGGGACACTGATACTGCAGGACGTTTTTTAGAAGAGCAAATTGCTGAATATGAAAGCCGACTAGGTGAATCTGAACAACGACTTGCCCAATTTAAACGTCAGTACAATAATATTCTCCCCCTTTCAGGCACTTATTATAGCAGCCTCCAAGGTCTTAATGCGGAACTTGAGTTAACTCGTTTAAGCATCAAACAGACTAAACAACAAGTTGACTCATTGAAGTCGCAGATAAAGAAAACATCAGCAAAAGATAGTTTTGCGGTAACTAATCAAGAAAACTCCGGCTTAAAAACTCGATATGACGATCGAATCAGAAAATTAGAGGAAGACTTAGACCGCCTTCAACTTAGGTTCACAGATAAACACCCTGATGTAGTTGAATCTCAATTGCTCCTATCTAGCTTAGAGAAGTCTCGTCAGCGAGAGATTGAGGCATTCCTTTCAAGTGTTGACGAAGAAGACCAATTACCTCTTAACGAGCTAACTCAAGAAATCCGACTAGAAATGAGTAAACTTCAAAGTGAGGTTGCCTCATTAGAAGTAAAAGAGACAGATTTACAAAATAAAATTGCGGAGCTTGAATCTAAAGTCGACTTAATACCGCAGATTGAAGCGGAGTCCTCAGCGCTTAATAGGGACTATGGAATAACGAAAAAGAAATACGAAGAGTTATTGTCAAGAAGAGAAGCCGCAGGCCTTTCAAGACGGGCAGAAGTTTCTGCTGAAGAACTTCAGTTTCGTATCATAGAGCCGCCTCTTGCCGCCAGTTCACCGTCAGGTCCAAATAGACTAATCCTTTACACTGCAGTATTACTTGCAGGGTTTGGTTCTGGAGTAGGTGTAGCGTTTCTAGTAAGCCAGCTTTCTCCGATATTGATAAGACCTAAGCAATTAAACAGTCTCTCAGACTACCCAATATGGGGAACGGTAAGCCATTTAAATATTGTCAACATTCAGAAAAAGAACAAATTTAGATTATTAATCTTCGCTTTGTCCTGCGGGATGATTCTGCTGCAATATGGTATATTAGTGGCTGCAGAAGTGATGAATATTAATTTAATCGAGAGGTTTTTCTAATGTCTAATACAATTGAAAAAGCATTGTTAAAACAAAAACAGAAAAACGCTTTAGCAAACAGCTCGAATCAGGAAAGCGCGAGCAATCACGTTACCGAGCCTCAACTTGAACCTAATGACGTTGCTAAGCCAGAGACCAAATCTCCCAAGAGCGGTTTTAAGATTAATCTAGAGAGACTAAGTGACAATGGTCATATCTCTCTATCTGGTGAGCGCAGACAAATTAACGAAGAGTACCGAGAGATTAAGCGGAAATTACTCGCTAACGCTTTTGGCCCACTCGCTAAAACCCTTCATAACCCTAATATTATAATGGTTACAAGCAGTCGCCCTTCTGAAGGTAAAACATTTACTGCGACAAACCTCGCGTTGAGTATTGCTGCAGAGCAGGATAAAACCGTACTATTAGTAGACGCGGATGTGCTAAAACCGAACGTGCTAAACACATTAGGTTTAGAGAGGCGTAAGGGATTAATGGAGTATCTTATTGGTGAGGTCGACGATATTTCAGAAGTGCTGTATTCCACCAACATCGACAAGTTGAAAATTATCCCTGCGGGTCGATCGCATCACCTTTCTACGGAGATGCTTGCTAGTCATAAAATGCATGAAACGGTTGATGAATTTGCCAACCGTTATCCTGACCGAATTGTGATATTTGACACGCCTCCGCTAATTGGTATTAATGAAAGCGCTATTTTAGCTAATTTTGCAGGTCAAGCAGTAGTTGTCGTGGAAGAAGGTAAAGCGAAACTTAACGACGTTAAAATGTCTGTAGAACGATTGAACCCTGATATGGCAATTGGATTTGTGGTTAACAAGTCAGTGCACTATGACACCGATGGAAGCGGATATTATGGATATTACTACTCTGAGCGTAAAGACTAAGTTCCGCAAGGTCGTGCACAGAAACATATCAAGAAAAGCATATTTGGCGATTGGTCTCGGTGCACTGTCGCCTTGTGTTTACGCTGAGCTCGATATAACTGGTTCCGCGCAAGGGAAGAGTATTTTCCAAGAAGTAGAGAGGCAGGATGAAGATACGCTGTCACTCACCACTTTCTCAGTAATACCTCAAGTAAATGCCACATATCAAACTCGTACTTTTAGTGGGCTGTGGTCGGGCACACTGACGCATTTAGAACGTGACAACGACGATATTGGCCAAACTCAAGACTACGCAGAATATAGTTATTCCGCGCAATGGGCACCTATTGGAAGAGCGTTGGTTTTCCAAGCGACCGGCGCACTAAATTATCGAAATGGAGACTCAAGTAGCTTTTTAGTTTCTGATTTCCTCACAAATTCGAACAGCTTAGCAAAAACTCGCAATAACACACTTTCATCGTCACTTCTTATCGAGAACAACAATTGGGTAAATGCTCAAGGGAGTGCATCATATTCAGATGTCGCCTCTGAATCCACGTCTGCGAATGATACCCCTCTCGACAATGACTCATACCAGTTATATGGCTCACTAACTAATGGGGAATATGCTAGATACTTAATATGGGAAGTAACGGGTTCATACCAAAATACAGCTAGCAACCAATCATCTCGTGGAGACTTCATAACGCGGTCTGCTGAAGCTTTTACCGACTTTCGTGTTCTGCAAAAATGGGCTATTCGGTTAACAGCTACTCATGAAGCGAATCAGATCTCAGATAGAACCGATACTAATAGTATAACTCGTGAGTTTAATTCCTATGGCGCAGGACTGACTTATCGTCAAGCTGAAAATAGATATATTGCACTTACGATAAACAGAAGTGATTCTGATACCAGTGAAGATGATGACGAGACCTTTGTCGGGCTCGATTTGTTGTGGGCATTAAGTTCACGTACTGAAATAGGTGGCAGCTATGGTCGTCGATTCTACGGTGACTCTGCTTCTGCCAATATGAGCTATAACTCAAAACATTTTAGGTCTTCGCTTTCTTATAGTGAAGATGTTACTAATACCTCTCGCTTGTTATCAAACCCTGAAAATTTGGGGGTTTTTGTATGCCCTGTAGGAGCAACATCTATCGCAAGTTGTTTTCAACCGGCAAGTCTGAGTTATTCACCTTCCGCTGATGAACAATTTGTTGAGTTGAATTCCCAAAATTTGGATTTCGACGACCGAATCATTCTCCAGAAGCGCACTAATTTCCAAATGGGCTACGATTTTTCAAGAGTAAATCTAGGCGTTTCGTGGCTATATTCTGAAAACGATTATTTAGATGAAGACAGGCTTCAGCGTACGCTCTCAATGACTACCACACTGTCTTATAAATTAGGTTCATATACCAATCTAAACACATCTTTAAGCTTTGCCAGAATTGATGGACAGTCTGAAGACAACACTTATGACGGCAGCAGTGATAACTTAAATGCGACCTTGGGTCTAGATAGAAGCTTCGGGAAGCACTTAGTAACAAGCTTGGACGTAAGCTATTTAGATAAGAGCGGAGATTTGTCGTTTGGTGGGGGTCTTTACGGCAGCGATTACACCGATAGGCGAATAACGCTTTCAGTTACCTACACCTATCAGTAATATGGAATCTCAGTAAATGGGGGGCAGTAAATGACTCTTTACTGGGTATCACTCTTATCCGTACTCTTCAGCCTTACGTAAGTTTTAAACTTTTTCTTCATTAGTTTATCTACATACTGCGTCATTTTAACTTTATGAGATATTGCGTCATCGAGCGCATCTACCAACTCTGCCAACATATCAAGATAGTACTTACTATCTCGTATGACATTACCGCCTGGTGTCATAATAGCTCTGCTTTCAGGGTGCCCTGCATAATCTTGGGTTTGGGATGTTGAATGACCCACCCCACTCTCTGGCTCAAACATTTCTGCTTTAACTTCATCTATCACTTCTTTAACGGCGTCTTCATCAAAGCTTTTAAGTTCTTCAAGAAAGCCGAACAGCATGATGCGATCCATCAGCGTATTTATTTTACGAGGCACACCGCGAGTAAACTGATAAATGCGCTCATACGCCCCTTCTGAAAACAAATCTTCGCCATTCCAGCCAGCATGATGTAAGCGATATTCGATATATTCTTTGCACTCATCTAAGGTGAGCGGCGCTAAATGGCATGAAGCCACAATTCGCTGTCTGAACTGCTCCATGTTAGGGGCACGCAAAATGGGCTGTAGTTCTTCTTGCCCTAGTAAAAAGCTTTGAATTAACGGCTTACCATTAAGTTGAAAATTAGACAGCATACGTAGCTCTTCTATCGATTCTAGCGGTAAGTTCTGCGCTTCATCAACAAGCAGTAGTGCACGGCGGCCTTGGGTGCTCAAGTCGTACAAGAACACCTCAAGCATCTTTAAAATTTCAGCTTTGCTTCTTCCGTCCGTATTTATATCAAACTTTGAGGCCACCATTTTAACCAGTTCATCAGGAGACAGCTTCGGCGTTACGATTTGAGCTGCGAAAATATCGTCTTGGATTTCAGCCAATAAACTATTTGCGACAGTAGTTTTCCCTGTACCTATATCACCCGTAATGACAATAAAACCTTCGGCCTGAGACAGCCCATATTGAAGGTATGACATGGCGCGTTTATGCCACTTACTAGCAAAAAAGAAACCAGGGTCTGGTGTTAACTGAAAAGGTTTTGCGTTAAGTCCGTAGTAACTTTCGTACATGCTCGTATCCGTTTAAAAAACTGCTTATGTTGCTAGCTCACCAATTAAGTGATGTGGCTAGCAAACGACTACATTTACTGAGATATAAATTTAAATAACGTCGAAACGCTAGGTTAGCTTATTACGTGTTATACGCTCTATGATTCCGGTGGTCGAAACGCCATCTTCAAACGTTAACACCTGCACCTCACCGCCGTTGGCAATGACTTCTTTGCCGCCAGCAATTTCATCAATTTTATAATCGCCCCCTTTCACCAATATATCTGGTAATAACGAGGCAATTAACCGCTGCGGCGTATCTTCAGTGAAGGGCACAACCCAATCCACGGCACTTAAACCCGCTAACACGGCCATACGGCGACTTGTATTGTTTACAGGTCGTCCAGGGCCTTTAAGTTTGGTGACAGACGCATCAGTATTTACCGCAACGATTAATCTGTCGCCTAACAATGCAGCTTCTTCTAAATACGCCACATGGCCGGAATGGAGAATATCGAAACAGCCGTTAGTCATTACAATACGTTCTCCCCTAGCTTTCGCCGCAGCCATCGCCATCTCAAGCTGACCTTCGGTCATTACACCGCCATCTAAATGAACAGATTGTTCACCTAAGGCTAGCGCCAATTCAGTATTGGTGACGGTAGACGTACCTAATTTTCCTACCACTACACTGGCAGCTAAATTAGCTAACACACATGCCGCTTGTAGGGGTAATTTACATGCTAACGCCACAGCTAATGTTGATACCACGGTATCGCCGGCACCCGTGACGTCATACACTTCTTTGGCTTTCGCCGGCAAATGAAACTCCGCGTTATTGCCTTCAAACAAGGTCATACCTTGTTCAGAACGGGTCAGTAGTAAAGCATTTAACTGCAAATCAGATTTGACCCGTTGTGCATTTTCAACCAATGACTTTTCAGAACTAGATTCACCGACTACATGATTCAACTCTTCCAGATTCGGCGTAATTAGCGTAGCATTAGCATATTTAGTGAAATCACTCCCTTTAGGGTCGACAATCACTCGCTTACCTTTTGCTTTAGCTGCTTGAATAAGTGCTTGAGGGTTGCTTAAACATCCCTTGGCGTAGTCAGACAATATAACAATATCAACATCATCAAGGGCGCCATCAAATGCGTTTTCTAGTTCAGATTTATCTGAATCAGCAAAGCTCTTTTCGAAATCAAGTCGAAGCAATTGCTGATTTCTGCTCATCACACGAAGCTTGGTTATTGTGTCTTGGCCTTCGACAGCGAAAAACTGGCAATCGATATCATAAGACTCTAAGCGCTCACGTAATAGTTTGGCATTTTCATCGTTACCGCACATACCGAGCAAGGTGACTTTAGCACCAAGGGTAGCCACATTCACCGCCACATTTGCCGCGCCGCCGGGGCGATCTTCAGAGGACTGCACATTTACTACTGGTACAGGGGCTTCAGGGGAAATACGACCTGTACCACCGCTCCAATAGCGGTCCAACATTAGGTCACCTACAATAAGCACTTTCGCTTTACTAAAATCTGGTAAAATCATTGATGAGACAACTTTATCGATGTATTTCAAATTGCCAATGAGTATAACAGCCAACAACGTGAATACCCACCAACAGCCTTCAACTTGGTATCTTTATCTTATCGAAAATAAACTAGGTCACTTGTATACGGGTATTACGACTTCGCCGGCGCGAAGAATATCTCAGCATAGAGGTGATATTGTTGGTGGTGCGCGGGCTTTGAAAGGAAAAGGCCCGCTTCACTTTAGGGCCATTTTTTTAATTGGTGATAGGTCGACAGCCTCGCAAATTGAATACAAAGTAAAGCGACTTTCTAAACAGAAAAAACGGGCTATCGTTGAGCAGAAAGTTTTGCCCCAAAATTTATGTGGAAATCTTTGTGAAAACCTATGTGAAGATCTATGTCGAAACAGCCAGTATATTTCTCCTTGCGAGTATGAGTAGTATCGTTTTTAATTAAAGCTCTCAAGGTTGAACCACAAATATTTGCCGTGCATCTTTGCCATGAATATCTGAGGCTAGCACTTCCCCCCCAAAAAAACATGCTTAAAGCATTACGCTAGTAGCTTACAAACTACATTAACCACCCAACACACCATTTCACCATGGCAGTACCTATGCTTAGTGTAAAGCCTAGCGACGCTACACCAACGTTGTGTTGTTGATCGACTTCTTGTCTAAAGTTCATTCCAAACAGAATCACTTTTTTGTTGATAAGCACCAGTATATGCAATGCGATTGCTAACGCTACACTTACCACTAGCCAGCCTGTTACATTACTTACATAACCTGAGGGGTTATAGATAAGTAAGTTTTTCGCCGCTGAAACAATCATAGCGGTGCCTAGTAAATTCCCCGAATGTTCGATAGCTAGGGCCAGTTGCCCTTTTCGCAAAGCACCTTGAAATGAATCGTTTTGATTATCTTTTGCATAGCGCACTTCCAAAATACGGGTCATCACCAATAACATGGTAAGTACTACCGAGAATCCTGTCACGATAGCGATAATGGCGTTCATGTCACTACCATCTACCCATACCATAATATTTTTCAGCACAATGGCGCTAGCGACTAAGCTTGCAGCATCTACCAGTGCAACACTTACGCTTCGCTCAGAAATCATGGCATGGGTATCTACGCGATTAAGCACTAGTTTGTCGTGGGCAAAACGACCAAACTTCACCAGCAGAATACCGACAATACCAAACGTTACCATACCAATTGCAGCTTCACTGTAGCCCTGCCCGATATGTCGACCTACTACCGAACTTAGCACGATACAAAGTGACAACATGCCACCGGCTATACTAATACCAAAAGCAAAATTATCTTTAATACCAAGCTCTTCGGTGACAGAGTTTTTTCGCATGAGCCCAGTCACCCACTTCATAACCACTAACAGTGCTAGGGCGATACTTACATCGATGGCAAGGTAAATCCATAAATCAGAACCAAGCGGCACGAGTTTAATTAAAGCATCCACGTAATATTACTCCTTTTACCTAAACACAACCTTAGGGTGGTTACGCCCTAAAAACTGTGACAGACTCTTTTTTATCTCAATGTTTTGAAATATTTATTATTGTCGAAGCCAGTATTATGCCAACAGACAACACAATTACCATGAGCAATGCACAACAAGCTAACGAAACCTGGGAAAAGCTTTCAGATAATGAACGCTTTAATAGTGACTTAGCGCATCATCGAAACGACTTCACCACCCTATTTGGCCGCTCACTATTTTTTGCAGAGACTTGCCTTCAGCACCCTGAGTGGGTTGGCGCTATGCTGATTGAATCTATTCCTGACGAGCCGCATACCTTTTACAATTATGCTGTTGCCCAAAAATTGGAAAATGTTAAATCCGAAGATGAACTGCTTATTGTCCTGCGCCAATGTCGCCATTTTTATATGGCTGCTATCACCTATCGCGACGGACTTAACAAACAGACTATTACGCAATCGTTAGCACAGGTTTCTGCGTTAGCTGATGTATTAATTACATCAGCTTACCAATGGCTTTACACCATGTTAAGTACAAAACATGGTGTGCCGTGGGGTGAAAATGGCCCTATTCATATGTACATTTTGGGCATGGGAAAATTAGGTGGCCGTGAACTTAACTTTTCATCAGATATCGATTTGATTTTTGCCTACCCCGAGAAAGGCATGACAAATGGCGAAAAGAAACCTATTGAAAATCAGCAGTTTTTTACTCGTTTAGCGCAAAAATTGATTCAAGCGCTCAACAAGGTTACACCGGATGGCCAAGTCTATCGTGTAGACATGAGACTGCGGCCATTCGGTGAATCAGGGCCTTTGGTGATGCACTTCGACGCCATGGAAGATTATTATCAAGAGCAAGGCCGTCATTGGGAACGTTTTGCAATGGTGAAGGCGCGGGTGATCAACGATGACAATTCAGAAGACGTGGCCTCATTAAACGCCATACTGACCCCCTTTACCTTCAGGCGGTACTTAGATTTTACTACCATCGATGCATTGAGAAACATGAAGCATCTTATCGCTACGGAAATTAGACGCCGACGCTTGAGCAACAATATTAAACTTGGAGCAGGCGGCATTCGCGAAGTTGAATTTTTTGCGCAGAGCTTTCAGCTTATCCATGGAGGCAGAGAGCCTGAGTTACAAAGTAAGTCACTACTTACTACCCTTGATAAGCTTGCTGATTTTGAAATTGTTGAACCTGATGTGACTGAACAACTTCGGACAGACTATCTCTTTCTTCGTAAAACTGAGCACACGCTTCAACAATGCCAAGACCGTCAAACTCAAACTCTGCCCGATAGTGAGTGGGAGAAAAACGCATTAATTGCCGTGCTAGGCTTCAGTTCTTATGACGCGTTTATGGCGAAGCTGCAAAGTACCATGTCTAGAATACATGGGCATTTCAATGAATTAGTTGAAGAGGCTAAAGATACTCACACTAGCGAAGATACGTTGTTTGAAGCATGCCGCGACGCCTGGCAACTTTCCCTCGATAAAGAGGAGTTTAGCACTACGCTAACCCCTTTCATTAGCGTTGAGGAAGCGCAAGGCATTTGTACCCAGCTACAAGAGTTTAAAACCAATCAGCGCGGATATCGAATGGGTCAAAAAGGCGAAGACACGCTTAATAAACTCATCCCCGAAATACTGTGTGTGCTGATTAAATTCGACCCCAGTAAAGCAAACAATGTACTAAAACGAATCTTCGGCGTGATAGATTCAATTACGGGCAGAACAACCTATTTAGACTTATTACTGGAAAACCCCAACGTGCTCCAACAGTTGGTTAAGTTATGTGACAGAAGTGAATGGATAGCGAATGAAATAAAACGCTTCCCGCTGCTGTTAGATGAACTGCTTACTCCGCTTTATTTGCAGCAACAAAACTCAGATATTACCACCAGTAAATACGAATACGCCCAAGAGTTACGGCAGACCATGCTGCGAGTTGAACACGACGATGTTGAGCTCGCTATGGATACATGGCGGCAGTTTAAGCTTTGTCAGCAACTGCGTATTGCAGCCAGTGATATCAGCGGCTCGTTACCTATTGCGAATGTAAGCGATAAGCTTACCGTATTAGCGGAAGTGCTTCTTGAGCACGTTATTGAAGCAGCGTGGCATCAAGTTTCAGCGCGCTTCGGTGTGCCGCGTCACTTGAATGATGACGAACTGGGCTTTGCGGTTATTGGGTATGGCAAGCTTGGGGGCTACGAGCTTGGATATGGCTCTGATCTCGACCTTGTGTTTTTGCACAATGCTCCCCGACAGTCCACCACCGATGGGGCTAAGTCTATCGAAGCCCAGCAGTTTTACATCAAACTTGCTCAGCGTATTATGCATTTGTTGAATACCAAAACCTTATTTGGTCAGCTGTATGAAACGGATTTACGCTTGCGTCCCTCCGGTAATGCCGGGCTGCTTTGTTGTCATATAGATGGGTTTGAGCGCTACCAACAAGAAGAGGCGTGGACATGGGAACATCAAGCGCTGGTGAGAGCCCGCGGCATTTGTGGTGATATATCACTGCTTAGTGCGTTTAATACTGTGCGTCATAACATTCTGTCTATTCATAGAGACCAGCCTACGCTATCTACTGAAGTGAGCGAAATGCGCGCGAAAATGCGCAAGCATTTACTTACTGCAAGTAATCAAAAAGTCGATTTAAAGCAATGTGTGGGAGGCATTGCGGACATTGAATTTATGACTCAGTACTGGGTGTTAGCCCATGCGAGCAAGATTGAAAGCTTAACGGAATTTTCAGACAATTTGCGTTTACTAGACGCTACCCATAACGCAGGCATTATTGATGAAAAACAATCTCACGCGCTGCAACAAGCTTACCTTGCGCTAAGAGAACAATATCATCACCTCACTCTTGCCGACACAAAGTATGCAGAGCAAACCGAGCATTTAAGCCAAATGAGAGAAACGGTAAGTGAATATTGGCGGGCATTGTTTGGCAGTGGTGCCGAGAGTGATGACAGTGGTGCCGACACTGACGGCAGTAATGATAATAATAACAAAGGTGAGCAGTAGCTCACCTTTGATTTAACTAATCGTCAACGAACTAGAGTACATCGGGTAGCTAAAAATTCGGTTTCTTCAGCGGTCACTACTAAGGAACGTTGCTCGGGGCATAGATAGGCATTCACCTGCCCTTCGAAGCTACTGTCGATAGCGCTAGCAATTTTTGCCAACGAACCGGCTACCGTATTATCTAACTGAAACTGATGTTTGATTATGAAGTCTTGCTCTAAATTCCATATCAGCTGCATTCCTTCGGCTTGCGCAAAAGTAGAGATAGCTTCTCGCAGCGTACTGCCTTCTTTAAAGGTGCGGAATTTTTGCTCGCCAGTCCAGCTAGTATCTACTGTCGTATTCAAGCTGGACATGCTTTCTAGTCGGCTATCAAGCTGAGGATCAACGCCACCAGTTTCGATGACAAAACTCCCCTGCTCTTCTTTTACTGGATCGGTGGAAGACATTCTAAATTCGCGGTAAAACTCGCTCAATCCCTTTGCCACCGACTTTTCTTCAACGGGTTTACCAGAAGGAACGTCATCACTGTTATTTTGTTGCAAATAAATCATCACACCCGCAATCACTATCAATACGAATGCTAGCGCAACGTGACGCGCCCAAAATAATGTATTTGAATAACCTTTTTTAGCCATGACTTTATTAATGCATCCAATAACTTAAACCCAAGGTACAGCTTACCTCGCTTTTACCTTACGCACAAAAAGCGCGCTACATCAGTAATTGTACACCTAACGATGTAATAGGTAACTGCTCCGTTAGTACAATGATGGGGTGTCTTTACTGGGTCTGGTTTTAAACCGCTTGTGCATCCACAAGTAACTTTCGGGCTGCTCCTTAATGGCCTTGTCGATATGGGTGTTCAATTCCGTTAATGCAGCAATATCGTCCATATCCCCTAAATGCGTCAATGGAGGGTATATTTTGATTTTGTAACCTCTCGCAGTGTACTGAGACGTAATTATCATGGGTACACTGGTAGAGCGACGAATAAACATCAGCGTAGCAGTAGTGGTCGCGGTTTCAGCTACCCCACCAAAGGGGACGAACACGCTTTGCTTTGGTCCGTAATCTTGATCTGGAAGGTACAAGCAAAGCTCTTTGTCTTCTAAGGCCATTAACAAGGCCTTGGCATTTCGCTTATCAATCATGTACTTATTTGAGCGGTTACGACCATGGTACTGTAAATAGTCGACTAGCGGATTATTGTGCTTTCTATAGAAGGCGATACTTGGGTGGAAATAACCAATCCCCCTGCATGCAAATTCAAGATTCATATTGTGCAGGGCCATACCAAAAACCCCATGGCCGCTGGCTATGGCCGCTTCAACATGCTCTGCACCTTCAATTTCTATGGCCTTTTTCACTCGCCAATCAGGCCACCACCACCCCATAGCCGTTTCAAATAACGCCATACCGGTTCTACGCACGTTTTCCTTTAATAGCGCCTGCACTTCTGACTCTGATAATGAAGGGTTCCAAAGTTCAAGGTTTCGCTTTGCTACGCGCACGCGCTTAGGAACAATTTTCGCAATCAGTTTACCTGCACCACCACCAATAAATCGTATGACTGGTAGAGGGAGCCAAGTGATGATGTAGAGAAGGAATACTCCTAGCCATACCGGCCAAAATTTTGGAGTAAGAAAAGACAGTTTGAATTTAGGAGCCTTAATTGCCGCAGCCAACGCACTCTATTCCTAACAAATTAAGAGGAGCGCTATTGTAGCAGACCAAATTAAAGTCGAAAGTGCGTTGGTGGAAT
>Ga0209404_10001927_pt1 | contig 13339 bp, 13 predicted proteins | sample TroAtlMetagenome_2_FD_187447 | JGI IMG/M metagenome (GOLD analysis project Ga0209404, IMG submission 187447) | Marine eukaryotic phytoplankton communities from Atlantic Ocean - Tropical Atlantic ANT8 Metagenome (SPAdes) (version 2) | ecosystem: Environmental > Aquatic > Marine > Oceanic...
AGAGACGCTGAATTTAAAGGTAATTAGTTTAATTTTTAATAAACTCAACTGGAATTTCCGCTTGTTCTAAAGTTACTGATTCACCACATCCACATTCATCAGTTTGATTAGGGTTATTAAATATAAAACCTGAATTTAATTTCGTTTCTTCATAGTCAAGCTCAGTTCCAAGTAAAAATAGGAGGGCAGAGTTATCAACTATAACATTGATATTGTTAAGCTTTACAAGCTCTCCTCCAACATCAAGGTCTTCAACATAATCCATGGTGTAAGCCATTCCAGCGCAACCGCCATTTTCAACACCAATTTTAATAGCCTTAATATCTCTTTCAGATTCACCAATTAAGTGTTCGAGTCTTTTAATTGCCTCTGGGGTTGCTGAAATAATTTTTGTAGTAATTTTGTTCATACTTAAACCATTAAAACATATTCAGTGTTAATCTAGCCTCATCTGACATTAAACTCATATCCCATGGAGGATCGAAAACCATTTCAACAATAACATCGTTTACGCCATCTACCTGTTTAATGGCATCTTCAACCCATTTAGGCATCTCTTCTGCAACTGGACATCCAGGGGCTGTTAAGGTCATTGTTACCTTTATATTGCTATTATTTTCTTCATTAATCCCATAAATAAGCCCTAATTCATAAATATCAACAGGTATTTCAGGATCATAAACTGTTTTTAATGCCTCAATCAACTTATTGTGTTCTATTTTTTCTGTCATTTTCAAATCACACTACTTAAATAAAGATATTGACCTATCTAATCCTTCGATTAAATTATCTATATCTTTTTTATTTGTGTACATTGCTATTGATGCTCTTGCACATGCATTAATTCCTAATAAATCCATTAAAGGACCACAACAATGTCGTCCTGCTCTTAATGCCACACCATAATTATCAATTATTGTTGAAATATCGTGAGGATGCTGGCCTTCAACATTAAATGAGAGTATAGGACTATTTATATTTTCCTCACCATAAACAGCTATACCTTCAACTGTTTTAATTTGACTATATAAATAATTTGATACTTTAAGTTCGTGCTCAAACAGTCCTTCTTTTATTTTTTTATCAAAATAATTTATTGCCATTCCTAAACCTACTGCGCCTGTAATATTAGGCGTACCAGCTTCAAATTTATTTGGAGATTCGCTATATGTAACATTTTCCTTTTGAACATGCTTAATCATATCTCCTCCTCCTCGCCATGGACGCATTTTTTCTAGATATTTACTTTTGGCATAAAGAATACCAATTCCATTAGGGCCATAAAGTTTATGACCAGAAAATACATAAAAATCACAATCTAAGTCTTGAACATCAACTTTTTCATGAACAACACCTTGGCATCCGTCAATTAATACTGGAATTCCTTGTGAGTGAGATAAATCGATTATACTTTTAATATTAGGTGAGACACCAAAAACATTGGACATTTGAGTTACAGCTATAAATTTAGTTTTAGAAGATATTGCTTTTTCAAATTGATTAATATCAAAATTTCCGTTTCGATCACAATCAATCCATTTAATTTGAACTCCTTTTCTTTCTCTTAAAAAATGCCATGGAACAATATTTGCATGATGCTCCATTGTAGTAATAATTATTTCATCACCTTGGGATAAATTCTCATCTGCATAAGAGCTAGCTACAAGGTTTACGCTATCAGTTCCTCCTGAAGTAAAAATAATCTCCTCTGAAGATTTTGCATTTAGAAATTTTTGAACAATCTTTCTTGATTCTTCATATGCAGAAGTAGATAGAACGGATAATGTATGCAAACCCCTATGAACATTAGAATAATCATTGCTCTCAAATTGCTTAATACCTTCAAGGACTTCCATAGGTTTTTGCGAACTAGCAGCGTTATCAAGGTAAGTTAGAGTATTCCCTTGTATTTCTCTTGAAAGAATTGGAAAATCTTTTCTCGTTTTTTCTACATCAAAAATCATTTATATTCCTCTGGCAAGAATTCCCTTAAAAAACCTTTTTCTCCTAAATAAGAACTGATATGACCATCTAAAATTAAATTTATTGCATTTTTTCTTTCAAGCCCTCTTGCGCAAAGATAAAAAATCTCCTCTTCATTAAGGCTTCCTATAGTCGCACCATGCTTACAAATGACATCATCATTAAAAATTTTCATTTGGGGTTTTGCATTCATAACGGCATTATCGGATAGAAGAAACCCTCTACAATCTTGTTCAGCCTTGGATCCTAAAACAGAATTATGGATATCGATCATAGATTGAAAAGAACAAACTGAGTCTTTATCTAGTATTGCCCTTACACCTGATACACTTTCACAATTAGATTTAGTAAAAATATTATCTACAAGGATATCATCATTTGAATTTTCCGATGGTATTGAAATCGTTTTTGATGAACAACTAGATCTTTCACCAATATGATTAGAAAATAATTGAAACCTCGAAGATTCAATAGGCATTGATAAATTCTTCATATTAAAATTTGAATTACTTAAAAGAAAAACTAGATTTGTTTCTACCAATAGTCCTTTTGAATAATTAATACGTGATATTTCGAGCTCTGATTGATTTCCAATATTATATTCTACTAATAAATTTAAAAATCCACTTTTAGATGAGTTAACATAATTTATTTTTGCTTTTATCTTGTCTTCAATATTGATAATCAATCTGGGTAAAGAAATATTTTCTTCATTATAATTAATTTTAATTATAATTGGCTCATTTTGAGTATGCTTAACATCTAAAATCTTAATTTGATTTCCGCATGCAACATTTAAATCCACAACAGACTCACTTTTAAAGAAATTGCATGGCTTTAAATAATCTTCGATAGATAAATTATTATCCGCATAATCATAAAAAACATTATTTTCCTCTAGATTTTCAACAATTATTTCTGAATTTGAAATATCATTTTTAATATATTCTTTTGATTTGGAGACTAAATCGAAATACTTCCAACTTTCATTTCTTTTATTAGGTAAACCTTGATCAATAAAGTTATCAAATATTTTTTCTCTCTGATCAGTATAATCATCAATATTATTTATATTTTCTCTAAATTTATGAAATTCAACTGATGACATTTTAGTTAAAACTCTCAAACCCTTTATTTTCAATCGTTTCTGCTAAATCTGGTCCTCCAGATTCAACTATTCTGCCATCAACTAATATATGGATTTTTGAAGGGCTTAGTTTATCAAGTAATTTTTTATAGTGAGTGATGACTAAGAATGAATTTTCTTTATTTTTCATTCCTACAATTCCGTCAGAAACAATATCTAAAGCATCAACATCAAGGCCAGAGTCAGTTTCATCTAAAATTGTTAAAATCGGATCTAACACTAAAAGCTGAAGAGTTTCATTCCTCTTTTTTTCGCCTCCAGAAAACCCTACATTTAACTGTCTCTTTAATATTTCATCATTAATTCCAAGTATCGCAGCTTTTTCTCTAACATATTTTAGAAAGTCAGATGGACCTAATTCCTCTAAACCATTAGCCCTTCTATTTGCCTCATGAATTGTTTTTAAAAAGTTCATTAGAGTTACACCTGGAATTTCAACTGGATACTGAAAAGCCATGAATAGCCCTAGATTAGATATCTCATTTGGCTTTAGCTCTATAATATTTTCATTTTTAAAAATAATTTGCCCTGAAGTAACTTTATAATCTTCATTTCCAGACAAAACATTTGAAAGAACAGACTTTCCTGATCCATTAGGGCCCATAATTGCATGTATTTCATTGAATGGAATAGATAAATTTAATCCTTTTAAAATTTCCTTTTCTCCTACATTTACATGGAGATCATTTATTTCAAGTAAGTTTCCGTTCATCCTACGCTTCCCTCAAGACTAATCTCAAGAAGTTTTTGAGCCTCAACTGCAAATTCCATAGGTAATTTTTGTAAAACTTCTTTACAGAAACCATTAACAATCAATGCGATAGCTTCTTCTTCTTCAAGGCCTCTTTGGAGGCAATAGAATAATTGATCTTCAGATATTTTGGATGATGTTGCTTCATGTTCAACGGTTGAAGTCTTATTCTTAGACTCTACATAAGGAATTGTTGTAGCTGAACAATTTCCAGTTAAAAGCAAAGAGTCACACTGTGTAAAGTTTCTTGAATTCTCTGATTTAGGATGGATATTAACCTGCCCTCTATATGTGTTTGAAGATGACCCAGATGAAACACCTTTGGAAATAATTCTACTTTTCGTATTTTTCCCTAAATGAATCATTTTAGTACCACTATCAACCTGTTGAAAATTATTAGATATTGCAATTGAATGAAATTCTCCTGAAGAATTATCACCTTTTAGCACGCAACTAGGGTATTTCCATGTGATTGCTGATCCAGTTTCAACTTGTGTCCATGAAATTTTCGAATTATCACCCCTACAATCACCTCTTTTAGTAACAAAATTATATACACCGCCCTTACCATTTTCATCGCCAGGGTACCAATTTTGTACTGTAGAGTATTTTATCTCAGCCCCTTTCAGAGCTACTAATTCAACTACCGCAGCATGAAGTTGGTGTTCATCTCTCATTGGAGCCGTACAACCCTCAAGATAACTAACATATGAGTTTTCATCAGCAATTAGTAGCGTCCTCTCAAATTGACCTGTGCCAGCTGCATTTATTCTAAAATAAGTAGATAATTCCATTGGGCATGTTACACCAGGGGGAATATAAACAAAGCTTCCATCTGAAAAAACAGCAGAATTTAATGTTGCAAAAAAATTATCTGAGTTTGGCACTACTGTTCCTAGATATTTTTTTATTATCTCAGGATGCTCTTTAACGGCTTCAGAAAAAGAACAAAATATTACGCCATCCTCTTTTAATTTTTCTTTAAAAGTTGTTCCAAGAGATACACTATCAAATACTGCATCTACAGCTACACCCGCTAACCATTCTTGTTCTTTAAGAGGTATACCTAATTTATTGTATGTTTCTATAAGCTTCGGATCAACTTCATCTAGGCTTTTTGGTTTTTCAGTCTCTTTAGGAGCAGAAAAATAGTATGTGTCTTGGTAATCAATTTTTGGGTATCTAAGGCTTGACCAATTAGGCTCTTTCATTTTCAGCCATCTCTTATATGATTCTAACCGCCAATCAAGCAGCCATTTGGGCTCTTCTTTTTTATCTGAAATAAACCTTATTACATCTTCATTTAATCCTTTTGGTGCAAAAACAGAATCAATTTCAGTCTCAAAACCAAATTCATACGGATTGTTAAAGTCTCCCTCGTTCGGCTTATTTAATTTTTTATTCAATTCTAATCTCTTTACATTTTTTATATGGTTAATCTAATTAAATAACCAATAATCAATTTATAGTCATTTTGTCGTAATCTTGCGTTAAAATTGGCGCTCTAGATCTACCCAGAATATTACCTTCAAGAATATCTTTTAGTGAAATGTGACTTAAAAAAAGATTTATTTGTTTACCTAATTCGTCCCATAAATCATGATTTAAACATTTTCCAGAAACACCCGTACATGATATATGCTTCTGAGAACAACCTTTAGTTTCAATTTTTCCTTCTATTGCCTCTATAACATCACTCATAATTATATCTTTAGCCTTCAAAGCAAGTTTATATCCTCCATTAGGACCTCTAACAGCCTTAACAAATCCATTTCTTTTTAAATTTGATAAAATCTGCTCTAGATATGTTGAAGAAATGTTCTGTGATTTTGCAATTTCAGAAATTTTAATTAAATTCTTGTTATCTGAAAGCGCTATTTCAGTTAAAGCAAGTACAGCATATCTACCTTTTGTTGTTAATTTCACTAATCTCTCATAATTTAAATTGTTACAAATTTTCTACAGTTGTGTTAGAAACATATAGAATTTAATGTGGATTTATAATTCTTGACTAGTTTTGTCAAGAAATACTTCAATTTTTAAATTTTTTAACATTAATACTTTCGAATAAGGTTTAATATATGCCAGAAATTATTTACAGCGGACCTGATGGAAGATTAGAAGGCAGGATGAATGTTGTAGAAAACAAAAGATCTCCTGTTGCGATCATATTGCATCCGCTTCCACAATTTGGTGGAAACATGAATAATCCAATCATCTTTAATTTGTATCACACATTTATAAAAAAAGGGTTTTCAGTCTTAAGGTTTAACTTTAGAGGAGTTGGTAAGAGCCAAGGGGAATTTGATCAAGGCATAGGAGAGTTATCAGATGCTGCTGCTTCACTTGACTGGATACAATCTCAAGTCTCAGACTCTAAAGGTTGTTGGGTTGCCGGTTATTCATTTGGGGCTTGGATAGCAATGCAATTATTAATGAGAAGACCAGAAATAGAAGGATTTATATCTATATCGCCTCCAGCAAATATGTATGATTTTAATTTCTTAGCCCCATGCCCATCCTCAGGTATTATTTTACATGGCGAAGATGATAAAGTTGTTCCTAAAGATGATATTTTAAGATTGGTTGAAAAACTTCAAACTCAAAGAAATATTAATATAGATTATAAAAATATTGCAGGCGCAAATCACTTTTTTGAAAACAAAACAGAAAAACTTATAAATGAAGTCAGTAAATATCTTGACACCCGCTTAATCGGACCAGACTTTTAAGATAATATATATAAGAAGAGCAAATGATTAATTATAAATCTGATTTTCTAAAACACATAAATGAAAGAGGTTTCATTTATCAGATTAGTGACTCAGATAGATTGGATCAAATCTTTTCAAAAAAGAAAATAACAGCTTATATAGGTTTTGACTGCACTGCTCCAAATCTTCATATTGGCTCTTTAATGCAAATACTTTTGTTGAAAAAATTACAGGACTTTGGCCATACTCCTATCGTACTTATTGGTGGAGCAACAAGCAAAATAGGAGATCCTTCACTAAAAGATAAATCTCGAAAAATGCTATCTTATGCAGATATTAATAATAATGTTAAAGGTATAAAAAAAGTTTTTGAAAAGTTTTTAGATATTAATAAAATCAAAATTATTGATAATAGTAAATGGCTTGAAGAATTAAACTATATAGACTTTCTTCGAGAAATTGGGAGCCATTTTTCTGTAAATAGGATGCTTTCTTTTGACTCTGTTAAACTACGACTTGAAAGAGAACAAAACCTGTCTTTTTTAGAATTTAACTACATGATACTTCAAGGTTATGATTTTCATAAACTTAATATAGATTATGATTGCATCCTTCAAATGGGTGGGTCTGATCAATGGGGAAATATAATTTGCGGTATAGATTTATCCAGAAGATTAGCTGGTAAAGAACTATATGGATTAACAACTCCATTGTTAACTACCTCATCAGGCCAAAAAATGGGCAAAACTGAAGATGGTGCAATTTGGCTTAATTTTATCTCTGACAAGGATAACTATTCAACGCATCCAAGAGATTTTTGGAATTACTGGAGAGATAAAACAGAAAACAATGATGTTGGAAAATTTCTTAAATTGTTTACTGATATGCCTTTAAATGAAATCGATGAGATAGAAAAATTAGAAAATGAGGACATCGAAAAAGGAAAAGAATTATTAGCAACCAAGATAACAGAACTTGTTCACGGGAAAAACGCTGATTGGAAAAGCAAGAAAACTATTATTTTCAAAAAAGAAGATTTTGAGAAGGGATATGGTTTACTAAGTCTACTTTCTAATGATGATTTAGGATTAGCAAAATCAAATAGTGAGGCTAGAAGATTTATTCAATCAAAAGCTGTCAAATTAAATGGTAAATTAATCGATGATGAGAAATATACTTTGACATTAGATAGTTTTGAAAAATCAAAAGAAATAGAAATCTCTCTTGGAAAAAAGAAAAAAATAATAATCGGAATAGATTAATCAAATACTCTTTGTAAAAATCCAGGTGTTAAAACAGATAGAGGATTAGTTTCAATCATAACTTTACCTCCATCTTCGTTATAAATCCTAAATTTTATTCCTATTAATCCCTCTCCATCTTTACTTCCTGAGAATAATTCTCCTAAAATTGGAACACTGGAAGGTAAATTGTTTAACCACGATACTGGTACAACTGTTCCATTAAATTCAATTTCATTTTTACCAAAAATATACATGCCAGCTAGCGATAATCCTAAACTATTTCCAACAACAGGAAGATTGCTTTCAGGTTTTAAGATTCCGTCAATGATATTTATACCTTCATTTGAAAGCTGAATATTAAAAGCCGATTTAGCAAAAGTAATATCTCTGCCGCCATCGCTAATATTACTTAAACCAGGTATTGAAATATCTAGAATTTGTGCGAAAATTGGTAATTCAAGAATTTTAAGGCTTTTTGTTTCTACTTTACCTTTAAAAAAACTAGCTTCATCAATGTTGTAATTAAGAATCAGGATAGATGAGTCACTTATTATACTTGGATTTTTTTCTTTATTATAAATTGTTATCTCTTCAACATTTAAGTTTACATTTGTTTTAGTTTCAGAAAATTTAATAGAATTCTTTAGAGGAAAGTCAAATTGAAGCATCAGGTTGCTTTCTCCAGACAAATTATTTCTATCTAATTTTATTAATTTTGAAATATAATTATGCTTACTAAGCAAATTAAAAAAATCTCCTACATTTGAAGAGGCATTAATTATAATTTGCCCAGGACCATGCCTTTTTTTTATGTCAAATGCATTAAATTTACCATTATTAATATAAATCCTTGATCCTTCCTCTAAATCAATACGACCATCCAATAAATTTATATTAAACATTTGGAAATCTAAATGAGCTTTTCCAAGGGTATTAATTGCGGGAGGCATATTCTTTAAATAATGAACTTCAATATCATTGAAATCAAAATCTAAATTTATGACTGGATCAAATAATAATCTTCCATCTTTTTTAAAAACAAATTTAGAATTAAATTCTAAATCAGATATTATTCCGTTAAATAAAGATCTATTGGTCCATGCCCTTGCGCCATTGCCTAGATTTTCAGGCCATAAAGCTTTAATAAAGCTTAAAGGCAGATCTTTTGCAGAACCATTTATTTCTAATGTATCAGAGTTTTTTAAACTATTTAAACTGCCATAAAAATTAAAATGACTAATTCGGTTATCTTTTTTTTGTTTATTAGAAGATAATTTAAAGGCCACCACATTTTTTTCAAGGCTATTTAACAATACTTTTATTCTTATCTCACTATCAAGAAACAAAACCCATTCAATAGCATTAAGTTCATTTTTTAATCTACTATTAACAGTAAAAATAAGATTATTATTATTTTTATCAAATTTAAGATTAATATCATTATTAACAAAATCTATTCTTGTTAAATATTTATCTGCAAAATTTAATTTAATAATAGGATCTAATAATTTTAAATTTAAAGTTCCAAATTGAAGAAAAAGTAGTAAATAAATAATGCTAAAGATAGAGAAACTTAATATTTTAGAAATTATTGATAAAAGATATTTTATTGTTTTATTCATTAACACTCATTTATAAGGAAAAAAAATGAAAAAAAAATGTAAAATTGGAGATAAGGTTCCTAAATTCAAAATACCTTTATCAGATGGAAGTTCACTTGATAGTAAAGATATAAAAGATAAAAAATATATTTTATATTTTTATCCCAAGGATAATACTCCCGGATGTACAACTGAAGCAAAAGATTTCAGCAACAAAATTAAACAATTCAAAAAATTAAACACTGAAATAATTGGAGTTTCTAAAGATAGCATAGAAACTCATAATAAATTTATTGACAAACAAGAATTGAAGATACTTCTAGCATCAGATGAGAGTGGCAAAGTCCTTGAAAAATTTGGTGTTTGGGTTGAAAAAAATATGTATGGAAGAAAATACATGGGCATTCAGCGTTCAACTTTTCTAATAAATGAGAAATCTAAAATTGAATACATATGGGAAAAGGTAAAAGTAAAAGGCCATGTTGAAGATATAATTAATAAAATTAAATCTTCTTAACTAATTTTTCTTGAAAGCGCGCTTGTTAAGAACTTATCAATTCTTCCATCCAAAACTGCTTGGGTATTTCCATCTTCAACATTTGTTCTTAAATCTTTAACCATCTGATATGGCTGCAATACATAAGACCTAATTTGATGCCCCCAACCTATTTCAGATTTGGTATCAAGAATTTCTTGAGCTTTCTCTTCCTTCTTTTGGAGCTCTAATTCATAAAGTCTTGCTCTAAGCATAGATAAAGCAGTGCTTTTATTTTTATGTTGAGATCTTTGTGATTGACATTGAACCACTATATTTGTTGGGGTATGTGTTATTCTAACGGCGCTATCGGTCGTATTAACATGTTGACCTCCCGCACCAGATGATCTGTAGGTGTCTATTCTACAATCCGATTCCTGTAAATCAACTTCGATATTATCATCAATCTCAGGATAAACCCATACACTTGCAAAACTTGTATGCCTTCTTTTTTGTGAGTCAAATGGAGAAATACGAACTAATCTATGGATCCCTGATTCAGTTTTTAACCATCCGTAAGGGTTTTTACCAATCACTTTAAGCGTTGCGCTTTTAATGCCAGCTTCATCACCTGCACTATATTCAATAACTTCAATTTTATATCCCCTGCTTTCTCCCCATCTTGAATACATCCTTAATAGCATTTGTGCCCAATCTTGACTTTCTGTTCCTCCAGCGCCAGGATGAAATTCTAGATAAGCTGAATTAGAGTCAGCTTCACCAGAAAGCATTGATTCCATTAAAGCAAGCTCAGCATGCTCAGATAACTTATTTAAGGATGTTAAGATTTCCTCTTCAAACTCTTCAGATGATTGACTCTCGCTGTTATATAAATCTATTAATTCTGAAATTTCATCCAATTCATTTTTTATCTCTGAATAAATATTTAGAGAATTCTCTAAGTTTGATCTTTCTTGCATTATTAATTGGGCTTTTTTTTGGTCATCCCAAATATCGCCGGTTTCAATTAAATTATTAAGTTTATCTAACCTATTTTTGGAGGAATCCCAGTCAAAGATACCCCCTTAATAAATTTATATTATTCTCTATACCTTCTATATATTTTAAAAAATCATTTCGCATTTTTTCATCTTATTTAAAATATTCATTAATAGCATTAACAAATTGGCTTGATATAGATTGGAGCCAGTTCCCACTTCTTAAATTCTTTCTATCATATTCATTTGTTACAAAACCTAATTCTACTAGAACACTTGGAAACTCATCAGATTTTAACACGGCAAAGCCTGCTGAGCGAAGAGGATTATTTAGTAAAGATGTCTTAGATTTAACTCTACTAGTTAGAGTGCTTGCAAACTTAGTAGATTTAAAACGATTATCTATTAATTTTCTTTGATATTTAACAAAATCACTAGGGTTTCTAGCATTTCTTAAATAATTACCGCTGTAACTTGAACCGACCATTGCGTAAGAATTCTCAATTGCTGCAAGTTTTTCTGCTTCCTTATCTAAACCTTTATCTGAGAGGGTATATACAGATAAACCTTTAGTATTAGAGGAGCTAGAAGCATCAGCATGAATTGATATAAATAAATCAGCATTCTTACTCTTAGCAAAGCTAACCCTATCACTTAATGAAACAAAACTATCATCTTCTCTTGTAAGAAAAATACGATAATTATTATTTCTAGATAAATGTTTTTTTAATATTCTAGCAAAACGTAGAACGATGTCTTTTTCTGAAACTACCTTTGGGTAAGAAGTTCCGGGATCTTTACCGCCATGCCCAGGATCGATGACAATTGTTTTTCTTAATTTATAATTCTTATTAACCTTTTTACTCTTAATAGCGGTAATTTTTTTATTAGAAACAATATCAAAACTTAATCTTCTAATTGAACCAGAGCTCGGTTTTAAAACCTTAACATTCTTAACATTGGGAGATTCATTTAAATCAAATACTATCCTGGATGTATTAGCATTAAACTCAGCATATCTTATTCCTTCAACTACACCAGTTGCTTTGGGAAATGAAAAATCTTCACTAAACTTAACATTATATAAATCAACAACTATTCTTGAAGGATTATTAAATGCTGAGATCTCATGTTTTATTAAATTATTACTATCAATAATAACTCTTATCGATTCATTGTTTCCAGAAAACCTAATTTTTGAAATCAAAGATCTTTCACTAGAAAAAACATTTTCTGTTGCAAATAGAGCACATATTGTAAAAATAATTATCTTTTTTTTGTTAAAAATCATCATTTTTCAAGAATAATCTATTAGAAGCTTGTCAAACTAAGATTAATTAATATAAAGGAGTCTTATCTATGATTAAATAATTTTTTAATTTAATTATAAAAAAAGGATTTATATAGAGGATTTGTAATATCCTCCATAAACAATAAAAGCCATGAATATTTCATTAAAATATCCTGACATTAGGGAAATAATTTTTTTAATAAGAGATTATTTATTGGCATTCGGAGATTATCTAAATGACAAACGAAATTTTAATAGATGCAGTCCATCAGGAAGAAACAAGGATTGCAATAATAAAAGACAAAAGACTAGAAGACTATGATTATGAATTTGACGCTAAAAAACCTATTAGAGGAAATATTTACCTTGCCAAGGTAATAAGGGTCGAACCATCACTTCAAGCAGCATTTCTTGATTACGGAGGAAATAAAAATGCCTTCCTTCCCTTTTCAGAAATAAATCCAGATTATTATCAAATTCCTCAAGCTGATAAGGAAGAAATAAAAAATTCAAGTGGAGGAAATCTTGATGATGAAAATCAAATCTCTTCAAAAGAGGATGAGTCTGATGAGCCTGATGATGTTGGAGGTGATGAACTCGAAGAAATTGAATCAGACAGAAAAAAAAGCAAAGCAGTAAAATATAAAATTCAAGAAGTTATTAAAAAAAACCAAATCATTCTTTTGCAAATTTCTAAAGAAGAGAGAGGCAATAAAGGGGCAGCTGCAACAACTTATATATCAATTCCTGGAAGATATTGTGTCTTGATGCCAAATACACTTAAGGGCGGAGGAATTAGCAGGAGAATAAATAATCCCAAAGAACGCAAAAAGTTAAAAACTATCCTAGATAAATTAGAGATTTCAGATGATATGGGTTTAATCATAAGAACTGCTGGAAGCAACACAACTGCAGGTGAAATTAAGAAAGATTATAACTTCTTAGTTAAGAGCTGGAACAAAATACGAGAGGACACCCTTTCAACAAACGCACCTTCTTTAATTTATGAAAATGGAAGTGTAATTCACAGAACATTAAGAGATGTGTACACTAAAGATTTTGATAAAATCTATGTAGAAGGTGATGAAAAATACAAAGTTACTAAAGAATTAATGAAAATGATGCTGCCTAGTCA
>Ga0209404_10001930_pt1 | contig 13327 bp, 8 predicted proteins | sample TroAtlMetagenome_2_FD_187447 | JGI IMG/M metagenome (GOLD analysis project Ga0209404, IMG submission 187447) | Marine eukaryotic phytoplankton communities from Atlantic Ocean - Tropical Atlantic ANT8 Metagenome (SPAdes) (version 2) | ecosystem: Environmental > Aquatic > Marine > Oceanic | place...
CGACCCTGGTTGTTACCTATCACGAGCTCCGATTCGCCCTACAGGGGAGGTGGGGCCAATGGCAAGACTACGATGAGAGCGGCTCTCTCGCCCAATCTGTTGTTTTGGACGCTGTCGTGGACTGATGCCCATTATGATGAGGGTGCAGGGAGTAAGCCCCTTTCTGTTCACCTTAAGGCTGGTCGCATTCAACTTTGCATCCTACCCGGTCCTGTCGATGCCCTGGGGACCTGCTTGGACTTGCTCCAGCGGAGTTGCTCGTTCCAGCCACTATCGGGAAACCTCCCCCTTGCGGGTTCACCGTACTCCCGTAGTGGTGCGTTTCTGCTGCAGAGCTGACCCTCCCGGGCCCCCGACTTGCGCCGGGCCGCTTGCATCGTGGAGAGGGGACTTTCCTCAGTGTCGTACACTGTCAGCGACCCTCCTGCTCCCTCATGCCCACGACGAGCTACTATGGCATGAACCCACCGATTGAAGGGCAACTATCATGCACGTCCCACCCCGCACGGAACCATGGCGGGCCCAGAGATACTCAAGGAGAGGGCGGGAATAGCCGCATGCGCATTCATTTCCGATGGCATGTCCATAGGTTTGGGAACGGGATCAACTGTGAAGTACTCGATCATTGAAATCGCCAGGATGATCAAGCAGGATGGCCTGAAAATCCGAGGCGTCCCGACAAGTGAAGAAACAAAGAAGCTGGCAACTTCATTGGGTATCCCATTAATCGGTTTGCATGACGCCGCCAACTTGGACATCACGATCGATGGAGCTGACGAATTCGACCCAAAGTTCGACTTGATCAAGGGTGGCGGTGGCGCGCTAACTAGGGAGAAGATAGTCGCACTAGCCTCCAACTCCATGGTCGTAGTCGCCGACTCGTCAAAGCAGGTTGGCGCCTTGGGCGCCTTCCCACTACCGATAGAGGTGGATAGATTACTTTGGCGTGAAGCAATGTCAGAGATTTCCGAATTTTGCCCGGGTTCCGTGATCCTAAGGGGGGGCGAACATAATCCGTACATTACCGACAACGATGGCCTAATTTTGGACTGCTCGTTCGGACCTACCATCAGTGAGCCCTCAACCATGGAGTCCCGGTTATCATCTATTGCCGGAGTCGTCGAAGTAGGTCTCTTCGTTGGAATCTGCGATGCTGTGGTCATGGCCACGGCAGACGGTTTGGAAACCTTGTTGAGAACGGATGGCCGGCTTAATTGACCCTCTTCGTTAAAACCCAACCTACAATCCCGAGTTGGGTCTGTAGCTTAGTCAGGTAGAGCACCCGGCTCTTAACCGGGCGGTCGCGGGTTCGAACCCCGTCAGACCCGCCATTCCAACCGCAATCAGACGGGGTTTTGATAACCAACCGGTGGACGGCCCCCATTAGGGATAGTCCGATGACGAAAGATTGCTGGATAGGGGATGTCAGGGAAGGTGTCCATGACGGCAACGAAGTCGAGTTGAAGGGCTGGGTCTACAGGACAAGGGGGTCGAACAAAATTTGGTTCATTGTGCTGCGCGACTCCACTGGAACAGTTCAGTGCGTGATAAAGCGCGAGTCCGTAGGCGACGACTGCTTCGATGAAATGAGGGGCGCGCTAATCGAATCCAGCGTGGTCATTAGGGGGGTCGTCGAACCAACGGATAGGGAGCATGGCCATGAAATCCAAGTCGTATCCGCAGAGGTCGTCGGACCTGTGAACCCGGATAGGCCATTTCCAATCACTGAGTCGGCAATGTCCGAGGCAGATGGGGGGGAAACCGAATTCCTGCTTGATAACCGTCATCTGTACTTGAGGACGGCTAGGATGACTACCATGTTGAAGATTAGAAGCACCGTCTTTGGGGCCATCCATTCTTATTTCAGGGAGCTGGATTTCGTTGAGTATCAAGCCCCGAACTTCGTGGCAGGGGCAGTAGAGGGGGGCAGTACCCTATTCGAGGTCCCCTACTTCGGACGAAAGGCATACCTTACCCAGTCATGGCAACTATACGCGGAGGCAGCAATGCCAGCCTTGGAGCGACTCTACACGATGGCACCATCATTCAGGGCGGAGAAGAGCCGCACTCGCAGGCATCTGACGGAGTTCTGGCACGCAGAGATGGAAATGGCATGGGCGTCAAATGACGAGGTAATGGAACATGGGGAAGGGGTCGTCCGACACACTGCCAGAACACTACTAGAGGAGAGGCCAGACGAACTTACAGATTTGGGAAGGGACCTCGAGCTTGTGGAAAGATACGCAGATAGCCCTTACCCGCGGATGAGGTATGATGAAGCAGTAGAGGCCTTGCAGGACAAGGGGGTAGAAATCGAGTGGGGGCAGGATCTGGACTACTCAAAGGAGAAAGTCCTCACCGAGGACTTCGATGTGCCTCACTTTTTGACGCATTATCCCAGAGTAGCGAAGCCATTCTACCATCGCCCCGACCCCGATGATCCAAAGTACGTATTGTGCCACGACCTACTGGCCCCCGAGGGATACGGTGAAATCATAGGAGGGGGCGAAAGAACCTGGTCGGAGCAGGAAATTCTCGAGAGAATCGACGAGGAGGGGACTCCTAGGGAGCCATACGAATTCTACATAGATGTCCGTAGATATGGGGGGGTGCCCCATGGCGGATTTGGAATGGGCGTCGACAGGGTATGCACATGGCTCGCTGGAGCCGATCACATAAGGGAGGCCATTCCTTTCCCACGTGACAGTCGGCGAGTGACACCCTAGCTTGGAGAGGTTGAAAATCCCCCGCCCGGTGTCGCTGGCATGGGGGAGGACCGGAGGCAATTGTCGACGATCGTCGTCATTTCTTCCATTACTGCTAGCATGTGCTGCCTGCCTTCAGTAATTTGGGTTCTATTTGCTGGCTCCTCTGCAATCGTGGCCGCTGACAATCTTTCAAACGACCTATACTACTCTTGGGTTAGATTTGCACTCTACGCCATATCAATTGCAATGATCACTATAGGGCTGGTGATTTACTTCAGGCATCGTGGAGTCTGCTCTTTAGATGAGCTTCAAAGGAATGGGAGGAGGGTGACTAACACCTCTCTCGCGGTATTTACTGCCTCAGTAGCCACCTACTTGGTCTGGAACTTCGTGATACTGGAGCTGATTGGAATGGCTCTGGGGCTCCCTTGGGAGGAATCAGCATTCTGGAACAACTGACTTGTTGTTACGAATTCCTATTACGGCAAACACCTCCGGCATACCATGGAGGAAGGCTGGCGAGACATTGACACTGCAAACCCTACTGATGAACATGCTATGCTCAGAAGCATGGTGAGGGATTTCGTAAGTGAAGAAGTCGAGCCCCAGGCACTCATAAGCGATAGGGACGAGTCATTTAACCTGGAATTATTCAGGAAGCTAGGTTCGATGGGAATCCTGGGCCTAACTGTGCCTACTGAACTTGGGGGGGCAGGGCTCGATGCAACCTCGGTTGTTATAGTCAACGAGGAACTCTCATTTTCAGATCCTGGCTTCTGTTTGGCATTCCTAGCACACGATCAGTTATTTGTGAATAATTTGGCCCATAGCGGCACCGAGGAGCAGAAGGAGCGAATCCTTCCGAAGGTGTGCAGCGGTGAGTGGGTAGGGTGTCTTGGAATGAGCGAACCGGACCACGGAACGGATGTCTTGGGCATGCAGACATCTGCCTCCCTCAGGGAGGATGGCTCTTGGGTCGTCAATGGAAGGAAAATGTGGATCACCAATGGGATAATCGACGATCAAGGAACCCCTGCAGACGTAGTTTGGCTGTACGCACGCACAGGGACGGACTCCAAAGGACGCGCCGAGCTGACCACGTTCCTGGTCGAGAGGGGGATGCAAGGTTATTCGGCAGGGCAGAAGATAATCGACAAACTCGGAATGAGGGCAAGCACCACTGCTGAGCTAATCTTCGAGGATTGCATCATTCCTCCTGAGAATGTAGTCGGGAAGCCCGGTGAGTCGATGATACACCTCATGAGGAACTTGGAGCACGAGCGGATCGGGCTGGCCGCAATGAGCGTAGGAATAGCAAGAAGGTGCTTGGCCGATATGAACTCATACGCAAGCGAGAGAGAGGCATTCGGGAGCCAGATTAGGGATTTCGGACAGATCCAGAGGCACATAGGCGAGTCATGGGCCGAATACAGGGCCATGAGGTCGTATGTCTACGACACTGCAAGGCAGTTAGATCTCTCGAAGGCCGGGCATCGCCTAGATTCAGACGGTGTCAAGCTTTTCGCGACGACCGCTGCCAAGAACATCGCCGATCGTGCGATCCAGGTCATGGGTGGCTACGGATACGTCGGAGAGTATGTGGTGGAGAGGCTTTGGAGGGACGCGAAGCTACTTGAGATAGGCGGAGGGACCCTTGAGAGTCACCAGAAGAACATAACCAAGGATCTACAGAGAAATCCGGACGCGATAGACGGATGATCAATCGACGTCTTCCATTAACTGCATCCTGAGCATCCCATCAGAAGCTCTGTACTCTACAGACTTGAATGCAACCTTGACCTCGTGAGAGTCGAAAGGGTCCATTATTGTCGGTTGACCGCCTCTGAAAAGTCCCATCAACGATTTGTACTCGGAGAGTGATACTTCAGCCTCAATGTCGTAGACTGCCGATTCAGCTCCCTCATCCAACAGGTCGTCACCCTCTCCGCCCCTTATCACAGTCCTCTGTATCCTCCTCTCTATGTGGATGGAGATTTCCTTGCAATTGATGGAGAGTTCTTCGATTATCGTGCTCAGTGGCACCAGTTCGTCAGTCTCTTCTTCTTTCACAGGCCCCTTCATTTCCAATATCAGGGGTCTGACCAGCCGCTCCTCGCTCATGGCGCTGAATCAGCATTCAATTAATCAAATTTGCAGTAGCTCTGAAAGTGTGCACCTCAACAACTATGGTGATTTCTTCTTCGTCATCAGTCGCGAATAGCCCCGGCTCGACTGTGTTCACATCTAGGTCCACTTCGACCTCGAGCACCCCATGACCCCAAGTGTCCTCCCGCCATCGCTGTAGGGCTTGAAACTCGTTTGCAGCCTCGTAGGTAACATTCTCGCCGTTGAAATTCGGATAGATAGAAATGAATAGATCGATAATCTGGCAACTGCTGTCCTGCCCAGATAGGACGTTCCTGGGGTCCTCCCATTGCGCGAATAAACCGTCCTCTTCACCAGTTCTTTTGATGATATTAGCACCTATTGAGTCACATTGGCTCAGTGGATCCAAAAGCCCTCCGTTTGAGTCAGAGTCGGGCAGAATTGACACATTGATCATGCCGACCCTATAACCTTCCAAAAGCTCAATCTCATCCATATAGAACTGAATCACTTTGGTTTCCTCATCCTTCCAAATCTCTGTATGCTCCAATGTTTCCGTTTGCATATCGAAATAGATCTTCCACTCCTTCTCCTTCAAGGTGTACTCGACAATCTCTCTGTTGTTCATGAATAGGTCTGCCGTGGTGTAGGAGAAGACGAACATTGTAACTACGACTGATGTGATGAAGAACCTGTTCCCATCGCTGTCTGAGAACAAGTTAGCTAGAATCGAACCAATCGAACCATCGAATTCCGTCATATTTACACCTCAAATTACTGCCCAGTACAGAAGATTGATCAGCAGGCAGAAGAATAGCATCGCAGACATTGCATAAGTGAATACTGCATACTCGCTTTCATCGAACCCAGGTCGCGCCAATTCATCAAGCTCCAACAATTTATTCGATACACTGTCGCCTTCCCTGATAAGGCTCTCCATTATCCTCTCCTCCCAACCAATGAAAATCGCGACAACCATCGCCAACGCAGCGGAAGAGATCATTTGAGGTACGGGAAGGAATGACTGTAATAGCTCTATAACGCTGGAGGAGACGATTAGCAGCATCAGAATGACCATTATCCTCGTCATCCACGTGTTCTCTTTCGACTCGGAGTCAATTATGTCAAAGTTGAGAAGTATGAACATCATTATCAGCGGGGTAAAAAGATAAACCAAGGTTTCTGAAGTGAAGTCGTACCATATGTCAAAAGCCCGAGGCCATTCCTCGCATGTCGTCTCTACGCAGCTATTTACGATGTCCAGAACCACATAGTCTGCAATTCCAGCTATGAATCCAGTGATCGTGATTAGGAAGACAACCAGGGTGAAACCGTTAATTCCGAAGTGGTAAGCCCTCCAAGACTCCCCAGCAAGCAGGGCCAGTATTGAGCCCACTCCAATAGTTAGGATGGTATTCACGCCAAGCCACGATATGGGGGCAGGGTTCCACAGGGAGAACTCGACTGTGAATCTGGCAACGAACTCGTCATTAAGGGAGATCGCTTGGGCGAACCAATAGGTCATCTGCTCGCCATAGAGTGCTATCATCAGCAGTCCTGCTACCATAGACATCCTCCTATTGGAAATCTCAGGATCACGACTCTCCATAACAATGAACCTGGCATAGACAGCGAGAAGTAAGAAAAAGCCGGGAACCAGAAGAAAGAGTTCCGTATCTTTGTATACGAAGTCGGTCAGTATCCACAAAGTCGTAATCAAAATTCCAAGAATAGAGACAAACCCGCTCAAAGCCTTGATGCCCCAGTCCTTCTGAATTATCGGGTAAGGGTAGTAGAGCGGCAATACCCCCATTAGGATATAACCGAGAGTTCTACAAGTCGCACGACCAAATCTGAAGAAAGAGTTCCCCAGATCTGCATCTCCTATCCAGACTGGATTCTCGGCCAGGAACTCGAGAATAGATGCGAAAGTGTATTCGCAACCTTTGATGATCAGAAGCCATCCAATCAACAGGCCCCCTATCTTCTCAATCCATTCCCTTTCCCCAGATCTTTTCACCAGTATGATGGTAACTATTCCGAGAATGAGGTCGACTATCGCAGCGACCGGAACCAGCGACTCCGCCTCTGCCATAGGCAATCGAATTTGTACTCACGAATTACCTTTACCTGTAGGAAATTGGTAGTCCCGCCCGGATTCGAACCAGGGTCCCCGGGACCAAAACCCGAGATGATGGACCACTACACTACGGGACTCCGACCATCCCTAGGTGTAACCATCTTTGTATTTGACGGGACCAGTAGCCGTCAATATCAAGCCCTTCGTTCCCTCCCTATGCACATGAGGGGAGGGGCAACTCTAGTCACCCTGCTGTTACTTTCGCCCTCTATGCTCTACTTGCAAAACGAAAGTGAGAGGGGGCCAGAAAATGAAATCTCACCCACTACCGGAAGTTCAGCCAACGATGAAAGAACCCTATTCAACAGCCCATGGGTCGACAACTCCCTTTTTTCGAGGGTCGAACTCGGACAAGACCGAGTCCGTGTTACGGTGATCACCAGCTCTCTCCGGGCTCTCGATGAATGGCAGTCTTTTCATGATTTGATGGAGAAACAGGCTCCAGCAGATCGGGGGGAATTATTACTCGAAGTCGACTCACCCGGAACAGCCGTCGATCACCGGACCATGTGGATAGAATCGGAGATTTTCCAGAAGTTAACCAATGTCGAGGGAGTAATTGCATTAATCGACGCAGAGAGGGGGCCCGAGCCTTTCGACTCCTCTCCCGTCCCCCTGAATTCTGAACCAGCCCCCTCCTCTGTAAGGGCAGGTGAGATCCATGGGGCGAACGAAGCTTGGTCGCGTGGATACACCGGGGAGGGCTTGGTGGTTGCTGTGGCCGACACAGGGGTGGATTTCGGCCATCCGGACCTCAATGGAACCCAAGCCAGGGTAAGCCTCCCCGGCTCACCTTACGAAGGTTGGCCACTGATGCTGGATCACAACAGTATGTATCACTGGATCGTCGACGGAGATGCCTACCCGGAACGCGACTCTTGGTATGCCGATACATCCACTCTTGACTTTGACAATGACAGCGATGGATCCTTGGATATTTCTGGTTTGAACATCACTGGAGTAAACTCTTCTAAATCCGGGATTTACCATCTCGGTGAGCACCCAGACTGGAAGCTCAGGGACAGGGTTGGTGGCGATGTGCCGATTCTGGTAGTCGATGACAGGGTTGCCGGTTTGTACGAGACAGTTTGGCCAGACATAGACCGGGATGGTTGGTTCGGGAACGAGACACCCATGAGGCCGGGAGAGGAAACATCTGGAAGAGACGTTGATGGAGACGGACTATGGGATATCTCAGCAGGTCTGGTTTATTGGGTATCGGACGGCTCTCTTGGTGTACCGTACTCGGATACATACTCATCTAGACACGGATATTCCAACAGAATCGCCGGACCAGGAAATTTGACTCTTTTCATGCTAGAGTCTGGAACCCATGGCACCCTCTGCGCGAGCGCTGTAGCGGCACAAGGAATGGTAGATGGTGGGCGGGTCGTTGGTATGGCCCCCAATGCCACCATTTCCTCTATCGGAAATCACTATTCAGGCGGACATGCCTTGGATGCGTGGAGATTCATTGCTGAGGGCTATGACGGCGACCCAAGTACCCCTGATCAGCCAAACATCGGCTCGTTCTCATTTGGTTACTCGTCCATAGATGAATCTGGTGCCGACGCATATTCCCTTTACCTGGATTGGATTACCCGCGTCTATAACGCCAATGCAACATTCTCCGTTGCAATAGGGAATGGGGGTCACGGCTTCGGAACAACAAAGGTACCGGGCGCCGCTCACGGAGTCTTCTCTGTCGGGGCATTCAGCAGCCGGTCATCTGACTCTTGGGGGCAGAGTGCACCATGGTCCAATAGGGGCCCCAATGTCGTAGGCAGGATGGACCCGGACATTGTCGCTGTAGGGTGGTCAGCAACCGGAGACCTGCCACTTAACGATCATCAGAACTCAAATGATGCATGGGGGACTTGGGGTGGGACCAGCCTCGCAACACCAATCGTGGCCGGTCTTTTGGCCCTCGTAGAAGAGGCATGGATAGATAATAGGAACTACCATCCACAATCACAGGAACTCAGGGACTTCGTTTTGTCAACAGCAGATGACAGGGGGTATGAGCCATTCATTCAGGGCGGTGGCTGGATGAATGCTTCGAGGGCAGTGTCCACACTCGAGGGGGAAAATGGAACTTGGTCCCTATCCCCCGCTCAGTGGAACACTGGATACTTCCACGGGCAACATAGGGATGCAAACTTGAACTCGATTAGTCCGGGGGAGTCCCAGTCATTCGACCTGACGTTCGATAACCCCGCAGAGTCAGACTTGGAAGTTTCAATGTCACCAGTCAGGTTCTCTCCACTTGAGCACAAGGTGATGGTTTGGAACAGTACGGGAAACGGGTCATCCGGCGATTCTAATGGGTCCTGGGACGGCCATCAGGGCGATCGACCAGATTTGCTGGTCCCAATACATATTCCCGCCAATATGTCAAACCAGTTGCCCGAAGGGACGGTGCAGTTCAGGGCAAGGGCGACCATACAGTACGACGCTTTCGATCCAGGGAATAACCGATCATCGAAGGAAAGGGTGTATCTACAAATATACAGATGGCACGACGATGATGGAGATGGAATTTTCCACCATGATTATGATCAGGATGGCACTGTAGACTCGGACGAATGGAACGATTCCGATGAGCTCGATGAAGTCACATACTGGTGGGAGCACGGACCCCAAGCCGAAGTAAGGTTGGGCATGCCATTCGATGACGCCATGGATGGATTACTGCTAGGCGTATGGAGGTTTGGCGAGGAGCTGTCAGGGGCAGACCCCGTGCGTATCGAGGTCGATTGGACCTCGTTCGGCTTGGTTGAAGATGGCTGGATAGGAACGCCCCTGAACCTCTCGGTCCCAAGCGGCCAGAAGACATCCGCGCCCATCACCGTGTCTGTTCCCATTGACGCCACTCCCGGACTATACCAGCACGGAATAATAATCAGCTCTAAGGGGGAAGGAGATGCCGAATACTCCCACAATTGGACAATGCCAATAGTGACAAATGTCCCTTGGAAGGGTCCATTCACCCTAATGCCACCACCCTTGGATGGCAACGTCTCAAACCAGACACTATACACCGAGTCGCTGATCAGCGGAGCGATGCGCTGGTCATGGAGGGCTGAGAGCGGTGACTGGAGATTCCTCACAGTGGAATGGCCAGAAGAACTTACATCGGACGGGGCAATACTGATAGATGTCGATTGGGAAGATAACCCCTACACCGACATCGACGTAATGTGGCTTACCGAGTCGCCCCACGAGTATTTCGAAGAGGACCAGTCGTCCTATGGGCCAACCACGTTCAGGATTGAGGAAAGGTCCGCAAACAACTATGCGCATAGCGGCCAGCACAATTGGGGGACATTCACGGGAGCCTCTAGGGAGACCTTTGTCGTACCTCCGACACAAGGGACGCACCAACTGGTATTGCACACCGCGCTGCATGGCGTCAATTCCAGTGATAACCCACTAAACATCACGGTAGGCTACCTTGCCTCCGAGTCGGATGGTTTCAGAAAGACGGTTGACGATTGGTCACAGGGCAATGGCTCAGGAATCGCCAGGATCGTTTCAACCGTACCATTGCCGGTTTCGTCCATCGAATCTCATGGGTGGGTCCAACCACTCAGGTTCGACAATCAATCCGCATTCCAAGACGACCCTAACGACAAGATGTCATCTTCTTGGTGGCACAATTTCACCATCGAAGACGCAGCAGAGTTAGAAATCACCATGGACTCTTATGACGACTCGGATCTCGACCTTTTCCTATTCAGGGATATAGACGGGAACGGCAACATAACTTCTGTGGAGCAGATTCGAACCTCAAGAGGGGGTTCATCGTCCGAGTCCATACTGGTCGAGGACCCAGTTGATGGGTATTATTCGATAGCAGTTCAGGGCTGGAGTGTAAGTGGAACTGAGTCAAAGTTCTGGCTGGATGTCGACATAGTCGCTGGGACGGACCTCTCCGTTTCCGGTTTCACCAGCATAAATGAGACGGAAATAGAATCATTGTGGCCCTCGGGTTCCACGGCCCTAGGGGGGGAGATTCCAACAGGCGCATTGGAAATCAACCTCTCATACTCAAGGCCCCCCTCTGAAGGCTCATGGACTGGATTCGTCGAAATTTGGCTAGAAGGGGGTGCAAAGCTGAGGCTTCCTTACAAATACGATTTGGTTGACCAGGCCCCCACAATTCGATTCACGATGCCTGATGACCTTACTCAGACAAACCAGCAAATCCCAATTTCCCTAAACTCCACCGACCTTGGCTCGGGCTTCAGGCTCCAAGATGTTGAATGGAATCTTTCCAGCCCTAGTAATGGCTCTCCGACAGTCTTGGCGGACTCGGCATGGGGGCTCACGACGGAAGGGCATCTGCTCAACCTAACATCAGTCTGGAACGACCAAGCCAATATTTCTACAGTAATGCCATTGAGGCACCTATGGTTGAACTCCACACTACCGGCAACCGAGGGTTGGTACGATTACGCAGCCAGGGTCACGGACATCTCCGGCTCGAATTCACAGGCCTCCCTAAGCGTGTCTTTCGATGCTACAGCACCACAATTGGCAGTCCAAGACATCCCTTGGATAAGCAACGCATCTACGGTCCAGATACGGGTTCAAACAGAGCCAGAAGCCAATTTGAAGGTCAATGGCCAGCCCATACCTACTGCCGACAACGGATCTGCAACTTTCAGTGTTCAACTAGTCCCATCGCAGATCGGATATTACCAAGATGGGTCCTCGGCCGATTCAATCGGCGAGTCATACCCCTTCTACTACTTGGGCGATGCCAATTATTTCGAAGTTACCTCTACCGATATGGCTGGAAACCAGAACGCTGCTTCATTCCAAATAGTGCATGACCCTGCCCCACCAGATGAACTAACTATCATCTCGCTAATCGATAATCACGGGACGATCTTCGACTTCGCATCTATCGATAACCCCCTCAACCTCTCTTCGGGGCAGATCATGCTTCAGGTGCCTGCAGATGTTTCCGAGGTCTGCCTATACATCTCTTCCCCCACAATGAGCCCCCTAAAGTACGACTGCGTCAATTATAGCTCTCCCCCCTTAGTCCTCAACTCTTCAACAGGGACCCCTTCCAGTGGATCAATTACATACACTGATCATTTCCACCAACCACTCCAGCTAGATCTCTCCGAGGTTAGCGATGGCGAGGTCACTTTCTCTTTCACCATCTCCGACTGGTCAGGCAACTTCCACTCATTCCAGAACTTCGGAAGCCTAGTGGTAGACCGGGGACCGCCCGAGTTGAATTGGTCACTCGGAGTCACCCCGGAGGGACTTCTATCCGACCACAGGCAGGAACTAAACTGGTCATCGAACGAGTATATCGAAATCTCTGCTTCGGTCGGCGACCAGGCAATCGGTATTGAAAACGGGCTGAACGGAACCTTCCAATTCGACCTAGATAGTACAGGAGAACATCTTGTGTGCATAAATGCCGTCGACCTAACTTCCCAGCAGCAAAACCCCAATTATTTCTCCGAGTGCAGACTTCTGGAATTGAATCAGAGCACGTATCAAACGGAAGTCTCGAATACAAACTCGCAATTGGTGGCGCTTGACAGCATTCAGGTGGAGATAGGGAGGCACGACTCCCAGGAAATTCGCTGGACTAGGGTCGGAACCAATGAGAGCTACACAATCTCACCCGGTGAATTAGTCGTACCCATCACCCTTGACCTGGAGGAAGGAATCAACGAGTTCGTAATCGAGGTCGATACTCTGGACGGCACAGACAAATACACTATTTCCATATTGAAGGACTCAACGCCCCCAAATCTTTCATTCCAGGAGTACCATTACAGAAATGCACCACTTTCGACGCATAGGGAGATAAGCGGAACCTGCGAGCCCGGCCTTCTTGTGACAATCTCAAGCACTGTCGATGAAATAGAAATCATGTGCCCATCCACGGGCGACTTCACCCAGGTAATCGCCGTTCCCTCGGACGGCGGACTTCATAGAATAGAAGGCAGAAGCGTCGACGACGCAATGAATGAGCGCATTTTCTCGATCGATGTCGTAAAGCAAGACTGGACAAAATGGGCAATTGACGATGCTGCTGCATTAGGGCCAATGTTGTGGTGGTTTACAGCGTTTGGACTGGTGGGACTGGCCGGACTCGCGTTCATTGGGAAAAAAGCTCTCAGATGGATTGGGAATGGCCATTAGCGAATGCCAACACTAATCTCCCCTTTGCACGCCCCGCATAACATGGAAGTCAAGTCAATCGGCGTTATTGGATCGGGGCAGATGGGCAGTGGAATAGCGCAAGTAGCAGCTTGCAGCGGGATGGATGTGACACTCGTAGATGTCGAAAAATCATTCATTGATCGTGGAATGTCGACCATCAGCGGGTCCCTCGAAA
>Ga0209404_10001931_pt1 | contig 13327 bp, 15 predicted proteins | sample TroAtlMetagenome_2_FD_187447 | JGI IMG/M metagenome (GOLD analysis project Ga0209404, IMG submission 187447) | Marine eukaryotic phytoplankton communities from Atlantic Ocean - Tropical Atlantic ANT8 Metagenome (SPAdes) (version 2) | ecosystem: Environmental > Aquatic > Marine > Oceanic...
AAAGTACATGTTTTGTGCAAGACAAAATGCTTCATTGTTTGGGTCAGATGCATGTGCATTTGGTGAAATTGTAAATCCAATACAAAAACCCAATACAAACAAGCACAAATATTTGAGTCTTTTCATTCTTATATCATCCATTCGTATCCCCATTTTAATAAACTTTGTTGTTTATCTATTGCTTTATCAATATCAATATGTTGAGTTAATGATTTTTTACCATTAGTATCAATTATAGTTACATCATCATCATTAATTGTAAATGATACTGTATGCCCCTCATAATGAAGTGTTCCTTTAAATACCATTCTAGGATGGTCTTGACATTTACTCATATTCCAAATTCCTCATTTAATCTAAGTTTAATTTTATCTTCTGTCTCCATGGCGGATGCACTTAAGTTTGCACCACAATATGGACACAAGTCGATGTCACAGTAATTAGGGGCAATGTTTTCTTCAAACTCTTGCATCACTGCTCTCCACATTGGAGTATCCATCATGTAATAATTCATTTTATTAATTTCTTTAGGGAAGGTTGGACACTTTTCCAAACTACCTTCATAATCTTCCCAAAACTCTTGCCCTGAAATACCAGCATAAGGTCTTAATAACCTTCCACACATTTGTAATCCACCTTCTAGAACTGCTGAACCATCTGACCTTTTGGAATCAGTACTCTTCAGCATAACTAATCCTTTCAAAGGATTACAGTTGATACCCATTCTAAACTTATCTACAACTAAAATGTATCTTAGAGGATTATCTAGGTCATTTGCAAAGATTAGAATCTCCTCATCAGTTGTTTTTTTTCTATCTCCATTCTTGGTATACAAATAACAACCATGTACTGATGTGACTGCAATTTGAAATTCATCATGTTTTTCGGTATATGGAATTCTTGGTTGTATGTAATCTAAAGTATCATCTATAGTCCAACTATCTGTAGACTTGTTTTGTTCTGATACAATCATAGTTACTCTTTTGAATCCAGTTGACTTTTCAACATACTCTGCATCTTCAATTGCTCTATCAATCAATTTAGATATGTTGGTTCTCCAAAAAACTTGACCCATCCATGCAGACCTATCTCTTAATTCTTGTGGAAGAATTACTGAATCTTTATTTACTAATTCATAATTTAATTTTCCATATGTGTCTATTAGTCCTTGAACTTCAATGTTAGGAGTTGCAGTTATCCCAAAAAGATAATTGGTATAAGGTGCAAATTCTGCTAGAGTATTGTACATAGAGGCTTTGAATTTACCACCATGATGTCCTAGAACTTCTTTATAATTTTCAGAAGATGATGCTGACCACGCATGGAACTCATCATCAATTATTGCAAAATTAGTTTTCTTGATTTCTTCTTTAAGAAGATTTGGCATATCAGAATCAGTTGCAAACAACATTTGGTTTGTAACATAAAGTACAACCTTCATACCACCTTTCATGAACTTTAATGCTTCTGCAATATCAGTTGTTCCAATGAATCCATGTTTCAATCCAGCAGATTTTAACTTAAAAGTATTATCTGAAACGATATCAGATAATGGTGCAGTAATTACTACAACTTGTGTTTTAGTAGTTGCAAAAAGATATGGAATCCATTCAAGAATTAGATTATGTGTCTTACCAAATCCCTGTGGTGCTTGAAAGACTTTTACTGTCATATCTGACTTTACTTTAATTGCATCTACAACTTTTGTAAATGAATTGTTATACCTAATTGTTAATGCGTCACTCATAATACTCCAAGTGTAATTAATATTAAAATTATAAATTCATCTACTATCATAATTCCTAGGAATATTTTTGTCAATAGGATTTTCATAACTTTCTCCAAATAATCTGGCGGGATGGGAAAACAGTTTCAACACAAATGCGTGTTATAATAGTGTTCACTTTGTTGTTCTCGTTTCCCTGTCCCTGCCCGAGCATGCAGCCCCTATTGTTAAACTTCATTTACTCACCACCTCTGTGATATAAATGTACTAACTCTTCTCCAGTAATCTCTTTACCAAAAGTTCTGATTGTTTTACCATCTTGTTGTCTTTTGATAACACCATTATTGTATTGGATGTCTACGACATTACCCTTTTCAAAATCTACTTTAGACTCTTCTGTTTCATACCACATAGATTCTAATCTATGAATATGAACTGACTTGGGAATCTTTGCCCATGCCTCTGCTTCAAGTTTGTCTCTTTGGTATTGAACCCTTTCGTCATATTGTGTCATCACTTTTCATACTCCCGAATCCTGGCTGGGATTACTTTATTTAAATTACAATCATCACAAACCCTATCATTGATATCTTCAAGAATTGGTTGTGGATTATGTCCATGTCCTTCAAAAGACCCTGTGCATAAAGCACAGGGTTGAGGAGAAGAGGACTCTAGTGAGGTCATACTATATGTTGAGTCCATCTTCTTCCTCATTAACTGTTTCATCTTGACCCAAGATGTTTTCATCAACCTTTGTGTAAAGGTCAAGGAATGTTGCTTTGGTATCTTCATCGAACCTTGCAAGACATACCTCAATTGATTTCATTTTATCATTGAACATTGAGAATGCTTTTGCAATGTGAACCAACCTTCTAGTTGAAATCACTTCATCAACAGCACCCTCGTAAAAAGACTTTCTGATAACATCTGCCCAGTCGACAAGTTTTTCTGCAAACTCATCATCACTGACTCCAAGAATTGCAAAGTCACCTTTAACAATTTTCTTCTCAGTAGTCACTGGTGGATATTCTTGTTCAAGACAGATTGCAAACCTTTCAAGGAATGCTTCGTTCAAGATGTTAGTTCCTATGAACCTTCCATCCTCAGAACCTTTACCTTTTGTGTTTGCAGTTGCAACCACTGTAAATCCAGGCTCTGGTTTTACGAACTCACCAGTCTTTTTGATTAAGTAACCACCACCCTCAAGGATAGATTGTAAACACATTATCTTGTTAGATGCAAGGTCTACCTCATCAAGTAAAAGAGTAGCACCTTTCCTCATTGCTTTAAGGACAGGGCCTTCTTTAAAAACTATGTTACCATTGATAAGAGTATTTGAACCAATCAAATCATCTTCATCAGTTTCAATAGTAATGTTAACTCTGAAAAGTTCCTTCTTAAGTTTGGCACATATTTGTTCAACCATCAAGGTTTTACCATTACCACTTAATCCAGTAATAAACACTGGGAAGAAAACTCCAGACTTTAGAATTGACTTAAGGTCTTTGAAGTGACCAAAAGGAACATAGTTATCCATGATTGATGGAATAACTGAAATGTTTTCATCAAGAACATTCACACCAACAGTAGATGTTGGAACTGGAACAGTTTCAACAGTTTGGACTGCTTGCACAACTGGTGCAACTGGTTGAGAATAATTCTCTGGAACTACAGATTCAATGGAATAAGTTCCATAACCTGCCTTGAATTGTGGTTTCCTTATCAACCACGATGGAAAAGGAATCTCTGCCGTATCGCAGATTTTCTTTACAGTGGATTTAGAAAACTCCACTTGAGTAGGAAACTGTTCTGCACATGCATCGAGAAACCTATAATGATTAGCATTCAAATTCATATTTACCTCACTTTTTGAATAATTTTTTACCATATGTACATTATACCAAAATATGTACCCATCATGCAACCTTCTTAACGAAGTGTTGAAGAATTTTTCTTTGGGACATTTTGTTATTACCCATTCTTTTCATTGCACCCTTCAATGCCTGTTTAGTTGCACCCACTTTTACATCTAAAGTGTCATCTTCTGCAACGATACCCATTTTCTTTTTGTTTAGAATGTAGAACTCATTGTATCCACTCTTTTCAGTAGTTTCAACACAATATCCACCTTCTTTTCTGAATAACTTGTATCCTTCTGTTTTTGTTTCCCAAGACTGATAGTCACCACTGAATTTATCAACTGCATGGTCAAAATCTCTGTGCTTGTTAGGGCAGATGAAGAATCCAACAGTATCAACACCAGTAGTTTGTTCAATCCATTTTAAAAGATTGTCAGTACCTTTTCTACTATATCCACCTTCATTGTACATGAATGTAGACTTTGTTCTTCTATCGTGAATGAACTGGTCATTACCATAACCACTGAATCCATTCATTCTGAAACTATCACCATCAGTAAGAGTTACAAACTGTAATTTATCAATGTTGTAGTTATGTTTGAACTCTGCAATGTAATCTCTTATGAACATTAGAGACTCATCTAAAGGAGTACCACCTAGTGTATAATCTCTATGATGATTCCATCCTGCTTGAAATCTTGAAGACCCTTTATTTCTTACATAGTAACCACCATCACACATTGATTCAAGTTGTGCATTCATAACAACACATGCACTTTTGAAATCTCTTTTGTTCATTTTATCAGTGAACAATTCTATGAGTCTTAAATTTCTATTGTAAGTGAAACCTTCACTGCTTTTGTATTCATAATCTCTTTCTTGTCCTTCTCTCCAAGCATCAGTAAATGCGTATACTCTATGAGGAATACCAACTCTTCTACAGAACATTGTAAGAACCATGGACTGTTCATAAGTCTCTCTGATTGCATCGTACATAGACCCAGACCAGTCAACCAACATAATGACACCATGGTTTTTACCATCTGGCACTATAGTTGCTCTTTTGAAAATATCATCTTTAAGTAAGTACTGGTGGATTTTTGACATATCAATTTCACCAGTTTTTGCAGACATTGATTTTTTGTATGCATCTGCAGCCTTTCTCATATCAAATTCTTTTGCCATGTAGTTAATGACATTCTTGTTATGGTCAAGGAATTTCTCAGTGTACTCTAGAGAATTTGCAAGAGTATCAATATCATCATACTCTTCTTGATTTCTTCTGAAATCAGAAGTGATATCTGAAATCATTTGCTTGTAACCAATTATGATATCTTTTGCTTTATGTTCTTTAGAATTGAACTCCATGTAAGAAGGTTCACTATCGTACTTGTCCATTTCTTTATGAAGTGTATCTTCATTGTTTCTAAAGTTTCTATCAGTGATTGATTCATTTGCATTATCATCTTGAGGTGCATCACCACTTTGACCACCTTCACCTTCACCACCTTCTAGAGATTGACTTTTTTCTTTATCAATTCCTTCAGCAGGTTCTTCACCTTCTATATCTGAATCCGAGTCCTCAGAGTTGTCATCTTTTGCGCTTGGACTCTCAGTTCCATCGTTTGAGCTTGACTCTTCATCGGACTCTTCATCTGATTCTTGATTACCACTTCCAGACCCATCAGTATCATTATCTTCTGATTCTTTTTCATCAAAGTCTTGAGGAATTGTTTCTCCATCACCTTCACCTGTTTCAACAGTTTGTGGTGAGAAAGAATTATCTGTTTGTGGTTCTAAATTTTCTAGTTTGGATAACTCATAAAGATAGTCTGCAACTTTGACTACCTTTTCCCAAGTATCCATTTTAGTGTCTATTTGATTTATGATTTTTTGTTCTTCTGGGCAGAAGTCAATCATGATTCTATGACCAATCTTAAAGTAAAGATTGATTCTATCAATAAATGCAAGTTTGTTTACATTATAACCTTTGACTCCAAAGAAGTCTAAATCATTATGTAATTCTGAATATGCATCATAAAAGATTCTTCTTAAACCAGCATATTTTGATTTGATGTGTTTTTCAATTCTTACATCTTCAAGAACATTAAGATATCCTTTATATTTTGCACCTTTTTCTGAAACTGCATCATGCCATCCATCTGCTGGAGTAATAAGTGCATGACCAACCTCATGACCCATAAACAAGTCATAAAGTTGTGCAGACATATCATCCTTAAGAATAGGACATACCAACTTCCTTGAATCTACTTCAAAGTATGCAGTAGGTACTTTTTTGTGTTCTATAACTAAATCCTCAGTTGCAAGTAACCTCGCAAGTGAGTCCTTTTGTGTTCTTAATATTTGATTATTTGACCTCATGTATGTATTATACGAAAAAATGTACCCCTGTGTCAAACTATATTTGGTGTTCCCAGTAGGATTCGAACCTACAACCTTTGGTTTAGAAGACCAATGCTCTCTCCTGTTGAGCTATGAGAACGATTTAGAAGGGTATTATATAGGAATATGTACCTATGGGTCAATCTGTATTTACTGTGACATTGAAGTGCTTTGCCCACCATTCTCTGACTGGTTCTGAATTAACTCCTACATTGACTGTTTCTGGGTCTGGATTTCTTATCAAATCTCTCCATCCACCATCTTTATTAGTACCTTGCGTACCATGAGATTGGAGTTCCATTTCTTCTGCTTGAGTGGTATACCATATTGGAGCTGTCATTCTATCTTCACCAGTTCCATCTACATTTGCTGGTTTTACACCATGAAAATGTTTCATACTCTGGAAGATAACACATGTTCCTGTTTCTGGTGCAAATTCTTGACCATCTTCAAAGTATGTTTCACCACCTTCAAAGTTGTCATTAAGATACAAGATAGATGCATAATCAGTGTAAGGTACTACATTAATTACTTCATCTTCATCTTCCATGAATTCTAAAACAGTTCCTTTTCTGGTTTCTATTGGGACTTCATATAGTGGTTTTGCCATGACATCAATATGCATGTCTTGACCTTTGCCTGCAGGCCACCACATAAGTTCTGATTGTTCTGGATATGCTCTTTCACCATAAACTTTCCAGATTTCTGATATGGCTTTGTACTGGTACTCTGCCATAATTCTTTTGATTTCGAGATTACGAATGTTTACAAATGGTATTCTTCTACCATTGTATTGTTCCGCTGCATCATCGTGGGTAACTAAATTGAAATTAGCTTGATGATACTTTATCAGTTTCCGACACTGTTCCTTCGTCAGACAATTCTGGATTGTTGCTACGATATTCTCTGGCAACTGATAACATTTGCTTTCTGATTCTTCCATACTGTTTTTCTCTTTTCTGTTTCTTTTTGACTGCTCTTTCATATTTCAATCTAGAAAGGTGGTCTATAAACAGAATACCATTTAAGTGGTCTAACTCATGTTGAAAACATCTTGCTGTCATTCCACTGAATTCTAATTCTCTTAATTCACCAAACTCATCTTGCCATCTACCAACAATTCGTGATGGTCTTTTAACAGTTGCAAAGATACCTTCACAACCACCAGAAAGACATCCTTCTTCCATAAGTTCTGTCTCTTCTGACTTCTCAATGATTTCTGGGTTTGCAAAGAACATTGATTGTTCTTCATTTTGTCCCTTCATTACAAACACACGATACTCATAACCAATTTGGTTTGCAGCTAATCCAACACCACCTTCTTCAAACATCCTATCAATCATTTCTTTTTTAAGTTCGATTGGGTCTGTTGGTGGATTATCAAAATCAAAGAAAGGAAGTTCTTTTCTTAATAGTGGTTCATCTTTATGCAATAGGGTCATTTTTAATCCTGTAAGTTTCTAAAAAATTTGTCTCTGGGTCATGACCATAATATTGGTCTTTATAATCATGATTTGGTTTACCTTCTCTTGTCTCTGGTGGTAATCCTAAATGTGGTCTCTTATCATATAATTGGTCTTCATATTCTGTACATATCATTAGAAGATGTAATTGGTCTTCTGTTGTTTCTTGAGGATGTCCATGTGTATATTTATTACCATTAAATACAAGTGCATCACCTATATCAATTACATAGTCTGTTGAAGACATAGGGTTTTCTGTCATTACAGTAAAGGGCCATGGTGTTCCATCTAATTTTACTGAACAAGTTACATCACTTGCTATTCTATCACGATGCATACTCAATCCCTTACCTTTATTGTATAGTCTAGTATAAGTATATGCTGGGTATAATTTATTATCCCATGCATCTTGTATCTTTGGTAGATGTGTTTTAAATAGATTATCTAATCCTATATCACCATAAGATACAAATTTTGCATCTGGTTTTTGACCATCACCTTCTAAATGTTTAGTTTTATTTGTTGTCTCATAAACTTTTTTAGTAAGGTAAATGTAGTTTGTTAAATATTCTACAAGTTCTGGACTCATAAAATTTTTAATATGAACTGCACTAATCATCGTCTACAATATGATTATGATTAACATATTGATACCATCCAGTAACAATATACTTATCACCACTTAGTGGTGGATTGCCTCTATGTATGTGTGTGAAGTTTGCAGGCCAGACTACGAAGTCACCTCGTTTTGGTTTTATTCTCATGTTCTGGTGTAGGAACTCTAGTTCACCACCTTCTTCTACATCATTAAGGAAGAATGCCCATGCAAGAACTCTCTTGGATGCAGCTGGGTCTAGTTCAGAATGCCAAACATGATATCCTTCGCCAGGTTGTGTTTTCTGCATCTTACCTTCTATTGCAAGTGGTCTACCAAAGCCTGGATATTTCTGATTATATGGTTCAAGGATTTCTGTGTTTAGATACTTAAGAAAATCATCAAAGTCTGCATTTAAGTGTTTAAGACTTGGTTCATATCTAACTGAATTTAAACCTAGGGCATTGTCTGCTTTTTCAAATAGGTGAGAACCTTCTGAGTCTACTCTACTTGTAATTATTGGTGGAGAAATTCTTTCTGCATGTTCCCAATATTCAAAGAACTGGTCAATATTTCCATCTGTAAAGAAGTTTGTATAAACTCCTATAAAATCATTAAACTGTACATTAACTGGTTTTCCATCTTTCAATTCACTCATAATAACTCCTACTTACTATCAACTATTCTACTAAAGTTCTTCACCTTTTCAAATGTCATCGTATGTCTAAATTTCTCTGTTAATACATCACCCTTATGAGATATGATAAAAGTATTTGTATCTCCATCTAAGGTATGTAGTATCTTTAAAAATTCTTCTGTTCCACCTTCATCTAATGAACTATCAAAAACTTCATCCAGTACCAATAGATTAGTATTAACAGAATTCTTTAACTTTGCAATTGCTCTCCATGTAAACAATAGTGCAAGGTCAATTCTCATCTTCTCACCTTCACTAAAGTTTGCATATGAGAATGCATCACGATATCTTGATTTGATAGATTCATTGAATCCTTCATCAAGATTAAACTGTACAAAGAAGTCCATAGATGCAAGGTACTTGTTAATCAACTTATTCATAATAGGTAAATACTGTCTTATGATTTTAGTTTTAATACCACCATCTTGTAATAATGCTTGTGCAAGTTCAAAGTAAGACCTTTTGTCTATTAACTCTTCTTTCTCTTTGTTATGACCTTTTAAAGTTTTTTCTTCTGTGTTTAGTTTACTACTATCATCTGTCACATTTTCAGTTCTTAATTTTTCTATCTCTGCATTTATCTTTGTGATGTATTGATTAGACGCAGATATCTCATTCTGTTTTTGTGCAACTTGTCTGTTGAGAGTGTCGACCTTGCTTTGAATCTTTTCGATTTCTTCAAGTCGTAGGTTAATGGTTCTGATGTTGTCTGTAATTTCTGTGATGCCCTTCTCAATTTCTTGGACTTTATCAGATGTTGTGGATATCTTTTCTTGTTTAAAGTCGTCTTCCATATCTCTGTGACATGTGGGACAGTTCTCGTTATCCTCATAGAATTGTATCTCCTTGTTTCCTCTATCTCTAGCTTGGTCTAACTGCTTTTGCAGTTCAAGTGTTTTGGTTAGTTTCTGTTTTACACTTTCACTATCCGAAGATTCATTCTGTAGTTCACCAATCTCTTCTAACAAAGTATTACATTCTTCTTGTACTTCATTAATATGAGTTTGTGATTTGTCAACACTTTCATTAAACTCTTCAATCTTTTGTCTACGATTATCACCAAGGGACTTGATGTGCTTTTTGTAGGTTTCGATTCTGTCTTCTGAAAGTCGGATTTCATAATCCAAGTCGTGAAGTTCACTTTTCAATGCAGTCATCCTTGTCTTTAACAAGTTGTTCATAATAGTAAAGATATTAATATCTAGAATGTCTTCTATAATACCTCTTCTATCATTCTGATTCATTTGCATGAATGGTGTGAAAGTTGAACTACCTAAAATAACTACTTGAGTAAATGTCTTGTAGTTTAGTTTTAGGATTTGTTTCTCAAGTTGTTCTTGGTAGTCCCTCATCTTTGCATCTTGATTGATAAGTCTATCGTTCAAGTATATTTCAAATAGATTTGGTTTTGCACCTCGAACAACTCGATACTGCTTTGACCCAATAGCAAACTCAACCTCGACAATCATCCCTCTTTGATTGACCGAGTTGATGAGTGAGTTCTTGGATATCTTACGAAATCCTTTTCCAAATAATCCAAAACATAGTGCATCTAACATTGTAGATTTACCACTACCATTCTCACCCAAGATTAGGGTTGCTTTTCGATTACCCAGAAAGACTTCTGTAAACTGATTACCTGTGGAAAGTAAATTCTTCCACTTTACTGATTTAAATTTTATCATGAAGCTTCGTCAAGTGCCTCTGTATAAAGAGACCTAACTAAATTTTCTAGTTTTGTTTTATCTCCAGAAATTTCCATTCCTTCGATATGTTTTGTTAATATTGTAAGTGTGTCTTCTGCATCTGCAGCCATTTGTTCATCTGACATGTCACCAAGATTACCATGGTCTTCTACAACTTTAAAGTCGATAACATCTGCTTTGTTTAGATTCTCAATAAACAAATCAAACCAATATGGATTCTCTTTAGTTATAACAATAACTTTTACATACATGTCTTTTAAATGAGAGAAGTCCATTTTAAGAATTTCTTCTTGGGTTAGTTTAGAATCATCATAGAATACTTTATCAAACATACGAATAGGGTTTTTAATCTTTTTCATTTCCCTAGTATCAGTATCAAAGATATGGAATCCTTTTGGATTGTTATAATCTGACCAAGTGAATTCCATTTGAGAACCAAGATAAGTTATGTTCTGCATTGTAGAACCAGTATGAAAGTGACCACTGTATACATGTTCAAATCTTTTAAAGGTACTAATTCCAAGTCCATGTGACGAATAATATCCAGGCTGCATCATTGCACCTTCTATTTCTAAATGACCCATTGCAACTTGTGCTGTAGTAAGTTCTAAATGTTCTAGTGTATCTTCTACATTAGTTTTATGAATCCATGGAATCAATGTAACAAGACAACCATCATAGTCTTTAGTAATGGTGTCTCCATATATTGTTATGTTGTCATACTTAAGTAATGCATCACATGAGTTTACTTCACTAGTGTTCTTATAATATAAGTCATGATTACCTAAAATCAAATCCATAGTCATACCATTTTCAATCAATGGTTCTATGAAATGTTCTTTGTTTCTTTGTAGAGATAGGAAATTGATTCCAGTTCTTTTATCAAAGTAATCACCTAAGTGAACTACATGCTTAATTTCATTTTCCACACAATAAGGAAAGAAAACTTCTTCATAGAATTTTCTCATGTATTCGTGGAAATGTATACTATCGTTTCTGACACCAGCATGGGTATCATTTAATACTGCAAATCTCATTTAGTCTTTGTTTGGGTTAAAGTATTTTTCTACACCTACTGGTCTGGTATCTTCTACCTTTTTCTTCTTACCTCTAGGTTTGTAGTTGGGTTCTTCAAGATTGTTCTGTAGGAATTCAACATACGAGTTATCATAAACTGTAGAATCTCCTTCCATACTTGTTACTGCATCAGTAAGGATACCACTATTCATGATTGCCTTATGTTTAATTGCAGCCTGTTTTTTCTCTTTCTGAATTCTTCTTAAGAATGCGTAGTATATAATTTGGGTTATATAAGCAAATGCATTCTGGGATTTCTCTGGGTTAAAGTTATTTAAGTATTGTAAACAGTTCTCAATACCATCACAAATCATTTCATCCCTATAGGAATAGTTAATAAAGTTTGGTTTGGTTGATAATCTTGTTGCAATCTTATAGATACATTCTCCAATGTATTCTGTCACTCTTGGTGGTTCTTCACCCTTTGCAACTGCATCTTTCACTGCCTGATTGTGTTCTGCAATTGCAGCTGTAAACTCTTTGTTGTTTACATAATGTTCTGGTTTTGCTTTAGTCCTTTTAGTCATATATCTATTATCTCATTATATTGTTATTTGTCAAGTAAATTATTCTCTAGCAAAAAAGACTTGACAGATTTGGATTCATAGTTTAAAATAAGTATGTACTGCCGAGAAAAGAGAATATACTAATGGAGTATCTTCTTTTGGGATTCTTCCCACTCCATCATTTCCATTTCCTCTTCTAGTGTAAGTTCTTCCTCTGGAAGTAGTCGTTCCTGTTTCATCATATTAGTAAGATGTGCAAGTGCATCCGAACCTCTATCTAATTCCTGTTTAGGAGACATTATATCTAGTCCTACTTCATCACGAAGTTGAACCCAATCTTTGCATGCTTTATCATAGAATGCAATAAACTTATCATCAACTGATGTTGTGTATACAACTTCTGAAGCAGAAATGACAATTTTATTGTCTCTAGTGAAAGGTACAAGAGGTGACAATTTAATAACTGTACCTTTACCTGTTATTGATGGATTTAACCCAACATTGCATGGAAGTGTCATTTCTACAGTTCCTTTTTCTTCATTTACAGAAGTCATTGCAATGATGTCTTCACCATTCCTTAATTTGATATATCTATATTGTTTCATAGTTTGATTGCTAGAAGTAAAAAGATTGCTAACATAATAAAATTAGCCATTAACATAAGAAGTCCTAATATAGTATGATACCATATCCATCGAGTTTTGTATGCGTTTTCTATTGTTAATTCGTCTGGGTCAGCATCTCTTTGATTTACTGGTTCGTCTGTTATATCACCCATACCATGTAGTTGATTTTCTACTTGTTGAACTCTTTGAACGAGTTCATCTTCTTCACGACTCCCCCATAATATTTGATACCACTTTTTCATCATAATTTAAAACTTAACCTCATGTATTGTATATTTAAATTTCTCTTTACTATATGTATTTATTCGTTCTTTAAAGTGTCTCAAAGTATAATTTTCTTTTTTCTTATAACTTAAATCGTCTGCAATATCAAAAAGAGTTGCATTAACCTTATCCTTACTTGTTCTTAGAACCCTACCAATTGATTGTAAAACACGAATCTTAGACTTACTAGGACTTGCAAATACAATGTTGTGTAGGTTCTTAATATTTATACCTGTAGAAAAAGTCCCATATGATGCAATGATTACACATCCATCTTCTCTTTCCATTAACTCTCTGACCTTTTCTCTATTGGTTGTGTCTGTTCCACCATAGATAAAGAATGATTTAATACCAGCTTTCTGGAATGCATCGTATATCTTTCTACCATGTTTATCTACATATTGG
>Ga0209404_10001932_pt1 | contig 13324 bp, 26 predicted proteins | sample TroAtlMetagenome_2_FD_187447 | JGI IMG/M metagenome (GOLD analysis project Ga0209404, IMG submission 187447) | Marine eukaryotic phytoplankton communities from Atlantic Ocean - Tropical Atlantic ANT8 Metagenome (SPAdes) (version 2) | ecosystem: Environmental > Aquatic > Marine > Oceanic...
CTGTGATTATATTTTTCTTCATAAATTTGCAGAAATCATTTTCTAAACTATGAGTCATAATGACATCCATCTTTTTACAAACGTCTGCTAGGTTCGCATTACGAGCAATTGATGCTGCCTTATGGTCTACATTAATAAATGCTTTACGTATCGTAATTGCATCTAAAAGTTTCGGAAAATTATCTTGACATTCTTGTGAATGAGATTTCGAAGGAATAGAGTACACGATACATGTATCATGTTTATTAATTACCTCGGCCATTTGTTGCCATTCTTTACCGATAGACATCTCAATCTGTTCAAGATCAAGTCCTTTGGCTCTACCCCATTTTTTGTCATTTGCTGAGAGGATAGTGGCTCTAGTTACTTTTTGCATTTGTATGGCGCATTGTGTTACACCGCAGCCCTCGGTTCCTCGACCGAGTAAGATAATTGTTTTCATATTTCTCTCCTTACTCCACTATTATACAACAGTTGAGTCTATTTGTAAATACTTTTTTTAATTTATTTATGATTTTTAATTCGTACGTTTTACTATTAAACTTTTTATTTGTGTGTAGTGCTAAATATCCATTTTTGATAGAATATTGTTCTCCTGAGGGCCCAATTATAGAATTTTATTGCAGTTTTTAACCATTTTATGTAAAAATATTCTATCGATATTAGTCTTTTTTAGAAAAGGGGCGTGGTGTGCACACGTAGTACTAAAGCTGTATGTTTCCACACCGCTGTCATCTCGAGTCACTGGTGTCAATAAACTCCCATTTAACGCCTGCTTCATCGAACATCGACTGTGTTAAACTCCATGAATCAGTCCAATGATCTGGAATATCTTGCTGAGGCATAACTACACGTTTAACACCGACTTGAATAACTCCTTTAGCGCAGTCAGAACAAACTGGTAAACCGTATACGTATAGAGTTGTTCCATCTAATGACACACCATTATATGTAGCATTAAAAATAGCATTCATTTCTGCGTGAACAACATATTTGTATTTTAATTCGCGATTCTCATAAAGAGAAACGTCATCTTCAATTCCTTTAGGAAATCCATTATAACCAGTTGCAACTACTGTGCGATTATCTACACACACTGCACCAATCTGAGTTGATGGATCTTTTGACCAAGAAGCTACTTGCTCTGCAAGTGCTAAGAATCTTTTATCCCATTTATTTGACAAGATCAAAGTGCCTTTCATATACGTGAAGATTTTGTACTTGCCATGTGATATCACCGACTTTCATTTCTTTACGATAGTCAGCATCCCAAGCAGCTTCTATATAACAACCATTATAATCGTCAACTAGTTCTTTTAAAACATAAGCCTGCCAAGCATAATCATTTTTATATCCATATACGACATCATTAGATCGCATTTGAACTACGGCATGAATTGCGCCATTACGTAAATAATAAGTGACAGCATTAGTACATATAAAATCATTTTTTCCATGTTCATTATATTCTGTCCAAATAGAAGGACGAGTATAAATCATAGTAGCACGACGAGTGTCCATATTAGATATAAGCTCATCAAGTACTTGACCATATTGGTCAAAGTATTTATCAGAGTAAATTAATTTTCCATAATTACTATTAATTTCTCCATGTTTGTTTGCGCTATATTTCCAAGCTGCTGGAGGTTCACCTTTTCGTATATCATGTATGTTAGTAGTCATAGACTTATACCAAGCAAGCTCAGCATCAACATAATCTTGATTGACCGTTCCAAAGATTGATGGTTCATCAGCTTTGAAAGACGCACCGATAAGCTCAATAGTTTTTTGTCCTGATCGATCTGTTGTGAAGTTTTCATTTTTTAGTTCATCAATGAAGTACTCCCTAATTTCACTCACTGTTTGCACTAACTCTCTCCCTTAGATCTGTAGATGAAAACCTATGATCTCTCTTATTGAAGTAAAGTTCAATGCCACGATTACGACATTCGTCTTTACCAGTAAAATCTTTTAATCGATATTCCTCACCAAGGATACGAATATCAATATCATACATGTTAATTATATCAAGTAAATCGGCTTCTGTACAATAAATAATGACTTCATCTACATATTTTACTGCAGCCAATTGCGCTTGTCGTTCAACGATACTTTGAATAGGAGCATTCTTGCTTTTACGATCCAAAGTAGGATCTACTTGTAATGCAGCGATAAGCCAATCGCATTGTGTTTTAGCTTCACGTAACATAGCTACATGACCAGCGTGTAGTAGATCAAAGGTGGATGCTGTCAAACCTACTCTCATATCTTAGGCCTATTAAACATATCATTTTTTGGATCTTGCCCATCCATAGTACCACGCATATATGACACAGCAAAGGAAGCATAATTTATAAGATCTTTAAAAGTATCTTCAAGTGATTCATGGTTAGGTTCATTGCCAGACTCGAGAAGAGAAGCAGCTCGCATCATCTTACCATGCATAATATCGTAAATAGTATCTACACCTCGACGATAATGCATAGCTTGCACAACATTAGATTGCGATGATTGATAGTCTTCACCTTTACGGTTCTGTAGTTCAATGCATTCTTCAAGAACTTTTACAGACTCACGTTGCTTGACAGTTTTTACTTTTAAAGTGTTGAATTCTGCGAATTCGGTTGGTTCCATTATTCTCTCCACAATTTAGCTAGCCACATTTTGCCAATTCGTTGTACCCATTCATTTTCTGGACTACGAAGCATCCATTGATGAATAGCCCAAGCTTTTGATTGAAGTACTTCTTCAGATATTACATGGTTCCCATTACGTGAATCAGTTTCCACCATGTTAGATCCTTTCCTTGGCCAAAGTCCATCCATCCCATTACAAATACTGCGAGAACTATATAACCAAAAAAATCATAAGTTTTTGCTAACATTATGATATCTCACATGGATTAGGACTTACTTCCCAACCAAGCTGACTAACAAAATCAGAACTAGTATCAGCATATATTGCCATAACAATAGCCTCACGAGGTGCAGTATCTAATTTAGCAATTGCGTTACTAGCAACATCAATCAAGTTATTATGAAGGCAATGAAGAACATGCATAGCATCTTTTGCATCTTGGATATACATATCAGACATTTCATCTTTAACTGCCCATTCTTTTTTAGCAGTTTCGTTCCAGCGATTAATTAGTTTTTTAAGATCTTTGTACATATTTGGCTCCTCTTTTTTCATTTGATAGATATATTATACCACGGTTTTAGCCAAATGTAAACCATAAAATGCACTTTTTTGCATTTATTTCAATTTTTTTATATATTTTTATAGGCATATTCAAAATTTTGGCAATCATGATGCTTTGCTAAAAACTTTGCTCCATTTTTTATATGGAAATTACGAGCCATATCAGTTAATGGACTTAACGTAATAAAACGTTTAATCCATGGCTTTTGATTTTTAATAAGTTCAGCTACTCCATTTACTATATCTCTACCTGCTCCTTTTTGATAACTCCATACAGTATAAAATACTGCACAAGTATCGCCTGCCCATTTCATATCTTTTTCATTTGTTGGAACTTCATCCATATATGCTACGCAAATACAGGCGGCAATTTCACCTTCACGTTCTAGAACATATACTTCTCTACCACTCTTTGTACGCCACTCTTTACTAATATGAGGACGTACAGGATCATTATCGATATGATCAAGTTCTTTCTTTGTTGCCAATCTAATCATTACGGAGCTTCTTCACCATTACCCAATGGAAAACGTAAAGGCTCTCCTGTGACACTGTCCCAACGAAAACTTCGCCAGTCTTCTTTGTCCATATCCCATACGACTTGTACTTCTTCATTTACTGCTCGTACTTTCTTTTGTGTAAGAGGATCTTTAGATGGAGGTGGTACATATCCTTCAGAAAGTGTACATCTCATTTTTCTTTTTGTACCATCTTTCTTTGTGAATTCTATTAAAAACGAACTATCCCAAAGTCTACTTTTTATCCATTCTTTTGTTTTTTCTTCAATCATATATAATCTCCTTGATCACTTTTGTTTTATAGCTTTTCTAAGTTCAATACCTTCAAAATTTTCCATCTCCAGGTATTTTTTTAATACTGGATTATCAGGGTCTAATCTGTAAACTTCTCTTGCTAAATCACGAATCATTTCATGATCTAATAATGTTTTGATGTGTTTACCCATTAATCATTACTCACTTTTTCTACGTATTTATTTCCATTCCATTCGTAAATACCTTCTAAATAATAATCTAACGTCTTACGATTTCCAATGTACATATAAACAATATCTGGATATTGACGGAAAACTTGTAATTTGTCTTTTCTACATCTTTCTAATTGAAACTCTACAGCATTCGGATATCCGACTGTTTTTACTTCAACTGGCGTATCATTTAAAAACAAGTCTTTGTATTTACGTGTGTCATCTTTAAATCCATTTTTAATGAGCCATAATTCTGTAGCATGACCAAACATGCAAGCTTCTACAATTTGCGCTAATGATCTATTTCTTCGAGTAGAAGGTTTTGAATGTATTTGAATAGCTTCCTCTCGAGCGCGCTGTTTCAATAGCACAGGATCAATATCTTTTGCTGCGTTAAATGTTTTTATAGACATATTCTAGAGCTCTATCAGCTTCTGTTTGCATTGGACGATTAGCATACCAATTACCTGTGTCAGCATCAAATTCTCTACATAACACAGAAATTTCATCAGCTGTAATTGGATATTCTTTCTTAATAGCATTACCAGCTAAAGCCACCATAATTTGATACATCTTATGATACCAACCTGTGCTACTAATTAACTTATATTCATTTTCAAGTTGCCGTGGAAAGAATGGACAATCACGATAAGATGACCAATTAACATCTGTATTTTCCAATCTAGACTTACGATGTTCAATAATTTCTTTTTGCATTTTTTCTGGCAGTCTATCAAAAAAAGAATTACCAGATTTTTCTGCCATCGGATGTTTATTTATTAAAACATCTGGATCAATAGCGTCACCATTATTATAACTAAATATGAAATTATCAGCACTAGCGTACTTTCCAGGAATGTAATACATACGCGACAAGTCTTTAGTTTGCTTATCTCCGAGCTCGCCAAGCTCAGTTTGAAGAGCATACCAGAAAGATTTGATCCGCTCTGACCGAACTGCGTGTTTAAGCGGAAAGACAAGACGAAACTTTGGTGAAGTACTCTTACTGCTAGCAGTAGAATAGCAAATCCAACGATAAGCACTAAACCGATCGATCAATTCATTCTTCAAATCTCCATTGAATTCAAAATCGTCTACGTCAACTGCACACCAACCAGCCCATTCAACTACGTTTTTATTTGCGCGTGTTGTGTTTGGATGATATACAGCTGGTGATATTAGTTCAGCATCTTTCTTGCTTTCTCTTGGCACTTGTGCAAGATCATATAACACATGTTCGAACGCGTCAAAATCTGCAAGATCGACACGTCGATTAGTTGTATTATCAAATATGCTTTTAAACAGTGTTCCGGAAATAGCCATGATTGTCTCGATGTGATGGACCTTCCCAACCTTCTGGCTTTATTAAATCTGGCAATCCTAATGGATTAGGCCTAGACTCTTTTATACCGGGTTCTTTAGACATATTAGCTTTGTGTACTTCTTTCCATGCTTGATGAGCATCAACATTAAAAGCATCTAATGTACCAATAGCAACAACACAAAGATCAATTAGACCATCAACGATTTCTTCAGGATCACCGTCAACCGCAGCTTTGCGTGTTTCATCAAGTTCTTCTTGTAAAAACTTAAGTCTAAATTCTAGAAACTTAGACATCAATTCTTTATCATTGATGTTTTTTGATACCCACTCATGCACACCATATTTTTCGTGCATTCGATACATATCGTATACCCAATCACTCATATTAATTCCTTTTTTCATCAATTCTTGGATCATCATAAGGATTTTTTCTTAGTATTGTAAAGCTATCAATTAACATTACGAAGAAAAAAGCTGAAGTCCATCCTATTAAAAACCATACTGTATATTCTATCATTTATATCCTCTTTTTTTAATTTAATATAGATATATTCTACCATATTTTTAACCAAAAGTAAACCATTATTTTACTTTAAATGCATTTTTTATCCAAAGAATTCATCGAGAGTAGCAACTGGTTCAGCTGTCCATCCTACAGCATCAAGGATAAGTTGTAATGGTTCCACAAAAGTTTTATTGAATTGCATATCATAATCAACATAACTATTTAGCTTTAGTTCCTGCGGCAAAACATCTGGAAATGCAATTACATTTTCATGCATAGGGTTACGTTTCTTCATGTACGTGAAGAATATACGAGAACCATTCGTGATAAGTTCATACTTCTTTGAGAGTTTGGCTTCTTTAACAAGCTTATTGTATAGAAGTGAACCACGAACGTGTATGGGTGATCCTTTCTTATATACAAGTCGGCGATCATGCCAGTCAGTAATATTCGAGACTGAACGTGGGAATGCTACTTTTTCAGGAGAAAGAGATTTAAACTCTTCCTTAAATTTGCGAATAAATTCCTGCGTATTGCTTTCAGATCCAGATATTATAATTTTAAAAACTTCCTTAAACTTATCGCGACATACTTCAGGAGTTGAGGACTTAATTGCTTCGATCCCCATAATCTTGAGTTTGGGTTGCGCATATTGTACACCCTCAGAGTTGTGAACATTAAGGATATAACGTTTCTTTGCGGTCCAAATACCACGATCAGCAATAACTTCTCTTGCCATTTCCATACGTTTAGTATGGTGATTCATACGTGTAAAGAAAGAGTCATATGATTTTGCGATCATAGGCTCAAAGTGTTCTTGACAAATCTTATCAAGGAACTTAACTGGATCTTTTGGTTTTAGTTGATTAACTAATGGACCAAAATCAATATATACTGAATCTGTATCAATTGCAATTACGTAATCTTTTTCTGTCTTAAGTATATTATTCATAGCATCATTCATGGCACGTTCAGCCCACTTGATTGTGGTTTGGCCAGTGAGTGTAACACCTTCGGCCATACCAGGATGAAAGTACTTGAAATATTTGTTAGCTAACGCACCATACAAAGAATTAAGTAGAATTTTAATTGCCATTTGTCTATTATTCAAAGTAGCAATTTGCTTTTCTAATTCATAAGTTTTGCCTTTTTGATATTCAGATTCATAAGCCAATTGCATTTTCTTGACTGACACACGTTCAGCGTAATATTCTTTAATGATTGTAGGGACAATACCATCTACATCTTTACGGTAAGTAGTACCATTAGCTGCAATTGAATGATTGCTTTCTGGTGGCGTAATATTAAGATAATGCGCAACACCAGGCATAAGCCAATTTGATTTGGGTAACAATGTTTCAGGTGAAATATTTGTCTGAACAATAATGTTAGGATACAGAGAATTTAAATCAAATGATACGACCCAATCATATGCGCCGGGCTTTGGATCTTTTACATAACCACCCGCAATTTGCTCAGAAAATCCTTCATTTTCATTAGCACCAATAATCTGATAGTCACTACTATCAAGTTGGTTAATAGATGGAACACGCTTTTGACGATTTAGATGTCGATAGATAATCGATTCCCATATGGCAGTAACACCAAATGTATCTTGATAGTTGACTCCACCTTTATACGCCACAGTCATGGCTAATGTAATAAGTCCAAGCTTATCTTCTAATCGATCAACTAATTGAACGTCTTTCATATTATAGTCAATATATTTTTGAAAGTCGTCTTTATAAAGATTTTTAAGAGAACCTGATTCTTCATATGAAAGTTTCTTTTCACCAAGAACTACGTAGGCAATATGATTAAGTTTGTATGATTCTTGTGGACCATAGGAGTATCCAAACTTTTGGAAGAGTTCAAGATAATCTAGAGTTTGAATACCTTTAAGATCATACATCTCATCTTCTTTACCACGACGTACAACTTTACGATAATCAACTAATCCGTATGGAGAAAACTTTTTAACTTGTTCTAAGCCTAGTACTTTTGCTGTACGATTTACAAGGTACGGAATATCAAAGAAACGTACATTCCATCCAGTGATAACATCTGGACATTTGTCTGCAGATGAAAAAAAGTCAAGGAATTTAAGAAGAAGATCGGGCTCATCTTTACACTTAATATATTTGACAGGTTTAATTAACGCATCATCTATATTGTAATCACCATAGCCCCAAACCCAATATATGCCATCAATATTATTTTTAAGTGTGATAGCAAGGACGCGTTGTGATGCTTCATGCGGATGAGGAAAACCATCATCATAATCTGTTTCAATATCGATTGTAGAAACATTTATAACATCACGATCAAATTCTACATCTTGCTTAAACTTTGACGTGATATATTGATGGATGTAATTTGTGTTACCATAAATGCTAAAGCCATTTACGCCTTTATATTGTTCCAACCAGAGTTTTGCTTCACGCATACTTTCGAAAGACACTGCGCCAATGGGGTTTCCATCAAGCCCATACCAGCCTGTGTCTTTCTTAGATGGTACAAAATATTCCGGTTGAAAATGATCTTTTTTAACAACACGTTTACCAGTGGAATCGTATCCCCGATAAAGCATGCTGTTGCCATAACGTACTACTGAAGTATAAAACATAATATTATTATATCATGTTTGTCCGGGTTTGTAAACCTTTTTATGCCATTTTCTTTGCTTTTTCACAGGTTTCATTATTCCTGCGAGTCCAACCAGCACCAAAGGTATCAAACGTTTTTAATGATTCATAAAAATCTTGTCTAATATCTTTGTATTCTTCAATGACTTTTTCTATACCTTGGGCTTCGATATATTCATCTAGAGTTTTTAAAGTATTAGGACCAATCCCACCATCGGGTTCAGTTCCTATCATGCCTTGTAATTTCTTTGCAGCGCGACCAGTACCAGAATTAACGGCCCAATCAAATACTGCTAAATCAAGACCAGATGGTAAATGATCACCTTTTACTCTATCCCAATAATTCTTTTTATAAATTGGAGCAACGTCTTCTTCAGTAAGATCTTTCATATCTTTACTTCCGCCCCACTCTTCGTAAACTCTCTTAGTTACTCCAAGATTAGTTTCTCCTCCTGGATCTCTAGGATGATTCACGTATCCACCTTCGTGATGAAGAATCGTATTTAGACAATCCTCAAAATTTTCTTTAGCCATACTTTACACCTTTTTTAAGTCTGTATTTTTCTCTATATAGGAGGTTTCTTCTTGACAATCACAGCCTGTGCATATATCATTAACACATTCTTCGCATGGTCTAGACCCATATCCACAATGACATGCATGTCCACATTTTTTACATTTACGCGGTTCGGCTATATGCATATAAATCTCCTAAGATTAAAAGGGACAAGAAACCCTGTCCCTTTTTTTATTTATATACCCATCCTTTTGTTGAGTTCAAGAGCTAAACTATGAACAGTATGACCTGTCCAGTCTGAGCTTCCTGTATTCAACATATGTTGAGCTACTCTTAAATTAGCGGATCTTTGTCGGCCGTTTAGCCAACTAGTGTAGAGCCCGTTAAGCAGACTCCCTGAGTAATTCAGCGCTTTTGCCATTGGATTGTCTCCCAGTTCCTATTGAAATTTGCTGGGGTCGCTTCTCTTCTGGCAGGACTACTTCTATATTGACAGTAAGAATCCCATCCGTTAGATCTGCACCAGTGACTTCTGCGTACTCTGATAGCCTGAACGATTTATAAAATTTTCGACCAGATATTCCTTTATGAACATATTTATCTTGATCTCGTCTAACTTCACGATCACCTTTAATGGATAATACGTGTTCTTTGAGTTCAATTGATATATCATCTTTGGAAAAACCAGCAATTGCCAATTCAATATCATACTTCATGTCGTCATATTTGACTACATTGTGTGGTGGATAAGAATCTTTTGCGTGATTTGTTACTCGTTCGAGTTCATCGAAGAGGTGGTCGAAACCTAAAAAAGCGTTCCTTGGGAACATAAAAGTACCAGTCATTGCTATCTCCTTTGTTAAGCAAGATTAAAATATTAGGACCCACACCACGTGGCATCCTTATATTATATATAATCATTATTTTTCAAATGTACATAGCTCATTGTTATATTTTTTTTCTAATTCTTCTATTCGGCCATTTAATACACTTATAGTAGTGTAAAGATTTAAATCTGGATATGAATCAGATATTCTGCTTTTCAATATTCTTATTTCATCTGCTAAAACTGTCATTCTATTATAATCAGCATTATTTGATGGATACATCATTGCCATAGTTTAATCCTTTCTTTAAATATTTTGGCTCTGGGGGGTGGAGTCGAACCACCACGTTTTAAAAACAATAGGGAAACAGCCTACCGCGTCTACCAATTCCGCCACCCCAGATTATTTAGGCTGCTTTCTCTAACAACTCATTCTTCTCTAATGCTGAAATCATTCTTGTCATTCCAATTCCTCCACCTACACGTGGGAAGAAGTCAAACTCTAAGAATTTTTCTAATTCCGCTTCAACTCTATCTTTACCAAATAATTCAAATAGTAGATTACTATAAGCCCCATCTGTAATTGTGTTAAACGTTTCTTTCATTTGATAAACGTCACATGAACGTTCAGCACTTCCTATAGTTTCCATGCCACCTAATATAACATCAATCTTTTTACTAGTGCCATCACCATTACGTGACATATTCCAAAATGGAGATGTCATTTCTGGAAAGTCTGTTATCATTACACTACCAAATTCTTCGTACATTTTAGTTTCATGTTCTGCTTCCATTTCAGTATCTGAACTTAATCCATAATGCTTTTGCCATTCTGAATAAGGTTTTGCTACTATATCACCAAAGCCACCAAAGCCTAAGTATTCACATAATTCATATTCCATACTTTTAAGATCATTAATATCACCTGGCATTTCAAATTCAAACATTGGAAAGATAATATCGTGACGTCCGGGTATTGCATTAGGCTCTTGTCTATATGAAGTAGATACACAAAAGAATCCTTTTGAATCAGGTTTACTAAGTAATTCATGCTCTAACCACATTTGACCTGTTTGTGGTAATGGCCAAGTTTCTCCAGCATATTCATAAGTTGCAACGTTGAAGGGATCTTCACACGCTGCTAAGATTGATAGTCTATTTTGAGTGTGAACTTCTAAAAAGCCTTTGGCCAAAAAAAATGACCTTAAAAGGTCAACTGTTGTAGTAAATTTTTGTGGGTTTATTAGTTGCGTCATTAGTTTTTCCCTTCTTTATAAACGTACTTAATATTGCAATAACCGCATATAGCTTCGCCATTTTTCACAGTATAATAAACTCGTGGATGACCGAATTCGCCACCATCACAATAAAATGACTCTTTATCAATAAAAATTATTTCATGCCCATTACCTTTATCATTTTTGATAATTTGATGTTTCATTAACTGATGTTGATCGTTCATCGTATCTTACCTTCAGCTGTTCTAGAAACATCTCCCGGTGCTTCTGGCATAGTAAACAAAGCATTCACATAATCTTTATTAAAACTTGGTTTACGAGCAAACACTACCCAACGATATCCTTGGCCTTTTAACCACGTTGGATAGTTTTCACTAATATATTCTTTAAAACTTGCGCCTGTAGTATAAACATCATCGCAAATCAATACTTGATCTGATGAATCACCAGTAGCGTATTTGTTAAGCGCATCAGCAAGAGCAACCCCTCCACGCGGTATGCCTTCTGCTCTACAGAAAGGACGTTTTTGATAATGCATGATCATCTTTGCGCATGTTGCCCACTCAGCATCGCTGAGTGCATCCATCTCAATTTTCCATGTAAGATGTAGTCCTGCGTGTGAAATAAAATCGCATTCTTGAAATAAATCCATATCAATAACTCTGAACTTCTATGAGTCTTAATGCGATCTCTAGAACCCATATAGTTAATAATAATTCCGGAATTATAATAAATCTCCTAAATCTAATAATTCTAATGAATCACCTATTGCAAGAATACAGAAAACATTATAAGGTGCATTATGATACTCTAATACTGAAAATGTTTTAGTTCGAAAATTTATATACAAAGCAAAAGGTAATCTGGCTGGATTGTCTGCTAGACCACTGGGATTATCTGGATCATTAACTTGAGCTTGTATTTTGCCTTGAAAAACTAAGTCTTCTCCTTTGTTTCCCAAATATCCAAATATTTTACTATGAGGGCCGCATAGAATTGGTTTATTATTCCATTCTATTTCAGCAGATTCTAGTTGTTGAGTAAAAAGACCTAATATAAACATAACGGCAATAAAAATACCTACTAGTAATAACGGTCTATTCATATTATTTACACTCCACATTTACCTTATTTATTCCCAATATTATATTTTGGGCACAATTCCCAATTATTTTTATCTTTATATGAGATTATTTTAATTTGTCTCAAAGGAGCTAATGGTTGAGCTTTATCTTTTCCTTCAATTGATACTAATCCCCAATCACTCATAAGAGTAGCAATCGTGTTTCTACGCGCAATATCATTTTCTTCTAGATTGGATTTCTTTCCATCTAATAAAAATAATTCTTTAAAATGTACTATAAAATATCTACCTTGTTTATGTAGAATATGACATGACTGATAAAGCTTACGGTCTTTTCTAGACGCAACACCGATGCGAGTTAGGGTTTCTCTAATTTTTAGGAAGTCATCTGGCTCGTTTAAAGTGACTTCTAACATATTGCTAGGAGACCACTCTACAATTTTATTTTCTTCTTCCACCTTTGTTCACCTTCTTCTTCAATACTTCAATTTGATCTGTTGTGAGAAGGGACAAGACTTGTCGAGCTTTTTCATTGCTATATCCATAATAAGTCTTGACTACTTCCACATCACTTAGTGTTTCAGGTTTGAACCACTTGGAAAACCTTTTACGTTTTCTAACTATATTTATAAAAAAGTCAAATTGTAAACGATTATCGAGGTGAGCATTCATATTCATTTCATTTGCAATGAGAGCAGTATCATTGAAATAAGACAAGCTTCGATTAACCATATAAGGGTTATAATCTTTTTCTGCAAGATCATCAACCATAATATCTTTTTTATCATAGTTGATTGCATTTACATATTCAAAAGGATTCATAATATATTATACCACGGTTTTCAAATAAAGTAAACATTAATATATGTATTGTCCGCCATTAGCGGTTATTGTAGATCCAGTAATAAATCCAGAATCATATGAAGCTAGAAAAGTAACACATCTTGCTATCTCTTCAGGTTCTCCTAATCTTCCAACCGGAATCGTTGATTTTATTTT
>Ga0209404_10001937_pt1 | contig 13301 bp, 15 predicted proteins | sample TroAtlMetagenome_2_FD_187447 | JGI IMG/M metagenome (GOLD analysis project Ga0209404, IMG submission 187447) | Marine eukaryotic phytoplankton communities from Atlantic Ocean - Tropical Atlantic ANT8 Metagenome (SPAdes) (version 2) | ecosystem: Environmental > Aquatic > Marine > Oceanic...
AAGAACAAATACTTTACAATGCTTGAAGTTGTAAGAAAACTCAAAGGCTTTGTTGATACTAAAAAACAACCAGCAGGATTAGATTTAGCAAAAATGTTTGGTAATATTCTCATGAAAAGATCATTTGATTCAGTTGGTTCATGGCACGTCAAAGGATTATTCCTTGGTATGATGCACTTCCAAGACAAATACAATGAAGATTTAGAAAGACTACAAAGATGTGATATCCATTATGTTACCCCAGATCTTAGAATAGTTCCATTCTGTGCATTCAATGTAATTCCAGAATGGTACAGAGACAGAATTCAAAAGAAATATTCTATCACTGTAGAGGAATGGGAAGAGCGTGAAGGTGTAAAACTTGAAGATGGTCTATACAGAGGCCTAATGAGACGTGGAGCAGGTGATGAACTTGCTGCTGGCTGTGCAAAGAGTCAGATGTTCCATGATGCATCTCAAGCAACAATGTAAAACTGATTTTTACACTAATTCATATCTTATTTTAAGAGTAATACTAGTTCTAATTGAGAGACTGATTTAATGATAATAGAGAATCAATTATTCAAAATTGGAAATTTCAATTTCAAATTAAATCATCTATTAGTAATTGGAATATTGATTTTATCATTTTCAATATCTCTTATACTTCGTTCACAAGTTTTAGATTATGGATATGAGTTAAATGAATTTGATCCATTTTTTAATTTTCGTGCAACAGAATTTCTTCTAAATAATGGTCTTTTGGAATATTTTGATTGGCATGATGTTAAAAGTTGGTATCCTAATGGACGAGATATTTCAGCAACCTCTCAAGTAATGTTGCATGTAACTGCTGCAATAACCTATCAAATTTTTGGGAGTAGTATGGAATTATATGATTTTACAATTTTATTTCCCGCTATAATTGGGGCTTTAACTACTATCATAATTTTTGCACTTGTTAGAACTATTGGTGGAACTACCGCTGGATTGATTGCATCCTTACTTTTTGCAATATCTGTACCAATTATAATAAGAGGATCTATGGGATGGTTCAAATCTGAGCCATTGGGATTATTTTATGGATTATTTGGATTATACTTATTTTTAAGCGGAATTAAATCTGATAATAAAAAAATTTCAATATCTAAATTAATTGGAGGTGGTGTTTTTTTAGCATTTGGTCTTGCATCATGGGGAGGAATACAATTTTTTATAATTCCTATTGGAATATTCATTTTCATTCTTCCATTTCTTAGAAAGGATTTTAGATTTTTAATTTGGAGTGTTCCTGTATTTGTTATTTCATTACTAATAACTACAGCAATTTTTGAGAGACCTGGAATGGGATTTGTATTGGGAATGGGTGGATTTTCTTTAATTATACCTACAATCTTTTTAATTATTTGTTCATTTATTCACAAATTCAATAATTCTAAAAATCAAACTCGAAATTATTTAATTTTGTTGGTAAGTATACTATTGATTAGTTCATCTGTATTGATAATTAATATAGAAAATGATTTTTTACCCTCTCCAAGCTTTCGTTATCTAAATGCAATAAATCCATTTTTAACAACTAATAATCCATTAGTTGATTCAGTTGCTGAACATGCAACAACAACAATTCATGAGTCATTTTTTATGCATTCCATATTCATGATTTTTGGAGGTTTAGGGGCTTGGATAATTTTTAATAAACTAAAATCAGAATCATCTCAAATTTTTCCAAAACATTTGATAACATTTTGGATAATTTTTAATAAACTAAAATCAGAATCATCTAAAGATTTTCCAAGAGATTTGATGGTATTTACACTAATTTTAGGCTTGACAGGAGTCTATGTTGGTTCTGCATTTGTTAGATTGGAATTATTTACATCAATATCTGTGATATTTTTATCTTCAATTGGTTTATCTATAATTACAAAAGAAATTTTTAACTACAAAAAACAATTACATTCAATTCAAAATAAGATCTTTAAAGTTTCTTACGTGGGAGGAATTTTAATTCTAATAATTATTCCGTTGATATTTCCTGCATCAAACTGGGTTTCAATATTAGATGCACCCGCTACAATTCTAAATGGAGGAACTGGATATAAAGTAGCAACAAATGATTGGAAAGACTCTTTGGAATGGATTAAACTAAACACTCCACCTGACTCTATAATTTTATCTTGGTGGGATTATGGATATTGGATTACTACAATGTCTGAAAGAACTACTGTTGTAGATAATTCTACAATAGATTCAAAACAAATTCAGAAAGTTGCAAATATTCTTTTTAGTTCTCCTGATGACGCATGGAATATGCTTCAAGAAACAGGGAGTGATTATGTATTGATCTTTGTGGCTGGACAAAAATTTATGAGTTATGATGGCAATTTATTATATTTTATTGAAGGTGGAGGGGATGAATCAAAAATATTCTGGTTTACAAAAATAGCTGGTGTACCAACTGAAAAATATCTTTATTCTGATGGAATTAGTGGCACTGATTATTTCTGGAATGAAACTCTATTGGGTAAAATGATTCCATTTTCTTTAGTTGCATATTCAGGTCCAAATAATCAAATTATGCCAATATATGTTCCAGGATTTACAGGAATTTATGTGGATGATATTAAATATTCTGAAAATAACAATGATCCATTAAAATTAGTTTATGCCTCACCATCATTCACTGAACAAAAACCTGGTGTAATGATTGGTATTTTTGTTTATGAAGTAAATAAAAATTATATTTCAATGGAAAATTTATCTAATTCAAATATTAGTGAATAATTTTTAATTAATTCTTAAATTTTTCAAATAATTGTTTTGGGTGATTAATCAAATCTATCCATGAATATTTTAAATTCTTTTTACATTGTTCACAAATTTTTTTATTATAACGAATCTTATAATTTGAAAAAAAACCTAATGAAAACATTAAACCATTATACACTCCAAATTTTTTTGTAATAGTTAAACTTCGACCAATTCCATAAAATGAGGTGTATCCCAAAGCTTTGTAAGAAAAACCCATATGATAAAATTTTTTACTATTATAATTCGTTCCAGTTGGTCTTTGAGTTTTTGTTATAATTGGATATACTGATGTTTTCATACCTTCTGATTGTATTTTAAATAAGGCATAGGTTTCATAACCCCAATTTGGTTGATATTTCCATTCAATACAATTCATAGCCTTTTTTGTAAAAATTCTTCCTGAACCTCTTGGAGAAATTGTAATTTCATTTTCTATTATTCCTGATGCTAAATCAACATTATCTTTTTTCATATTTCCAATTATTTGTTCTACATAATTTTCAGGCAAAATATGATCTCCTCCTAAAATTACAAAATGAGAATTATTTTTATTAAAAAAATTCATGCCAAAAGAAAACACAATTCCTAATTTCCCACTAGTTACCCAGTTTTTATGTTGATATGGAAAATTTACTACTTTTACACCAGTTGATGTCGCAATTTTTTCTGTGTTGTCTTGTGAATTATCATTTACAACAATTACTGAATTAGGTTTGATAGTCTGATTATTGATAGATTCTAATGTTTTTTTGATATTGTTTTCTTCATCCCTTGCAGGAATTAATACATCATAATTTATTATTTCCATTTTCCATTTTTTCTAATTCTTTTATCCATGATTTTGTTTCTGGTGTTTTATTTGGTTGTGATTCTAACATTAATCTAATTGATTTGATTAAACTTGTTTGTTTGCTAAAATTCATGTTAAAATCAGTTGATTGTTGTTTATTACGGAAAATATTTCCAATTATCATTAGTATTGAAATTAAAATTATGGCAAAAATTGGAATGTAAACATAGATTGGAATTACATCTTTTATTGTAGTTAATGAATATGAAATAATTAGAAAATTTATCATTGATAATACTGGAAAAATAACCGATTGACCTAATCTCATTTTATGATATAATTCCTTTATCATTTTTTCTACCCATATTCTATTCAAAATTTATCAATAAAACTATTGTTAGAATAATATGCCTATTTTTCATTTATAATCCATTTTTTGAGATAATTGTTAATATTAGAAATTTTTGTAAATTATTTAAGATAATATTTTTGTTCGTTTAATTTTATTTTAATTAATATTTTAAATATGGAAGAATTTTTTTTAATTTATGACTGAAAATATCACTATTGATTCTTCATTAAGAACAGTTGAATGGAAAAATAATAAAGTCATAATGATTGAACAAACAAAATTACCTAATGAACTAATTTTTGTAGAATATGATGATTTTAATCAGGTTGCAAATGCTATCAAAACTTTGATAGTTAGAGGTGCACCTGCAATTGGAGTATCTGGTGCATTTGGATTAGGGTTAGCTGCCTTACAAAGTAAAGCAACAACAAAAGAAGAACTATTATCTGATTTAGAAGAAGCTAGAAAAATTCTTTTTGCAACAAGACCTACTGCAGTAAATTTGGGTTGGGGATTAGAAAAAGTCATGAATGTTGCAAAAACTGGAGAAACTGCAGAACAAATTCGCGAATTAGTAATTTCTACTGCTAAACAAATGGCTGATGAGGATATTGAGATAAACAAATCTATGGGAAAAAATGGTTCTGTTCTTTTTGATGATAATGATACTATAATGACTCATTGTAATGCTGGTGCCTTAGCTACTGTTGCATATGGTACAGCATTAGGAGTTATTAGAGCAACTAGGGAAAGTGGAAAAAATGTCAAAGTTATTGCAACTGAAACAAGACCAATTCAACAAGGTTCAAGATTAACTGCATTTGAATTAAAACATGATGGATTTGATGTTAGTTTAGTTCCTGATACTGCAGTAGGATATTCTATGGCAAATGGATTGGTAAACAAAGTTGTTGTAGGTGCTGACAGAATTGTAAAAACAGGTCATGTTTTTAACAAAATTGGAACATACCAGGTCGCAACGATGGCAAAACAACATGGAATTCCATTTTATGTTGCAGCACCATTATCAACAATTGATATGGAAACAAAAGCAGAAGATGTAATTATTGAAATGAGAAAAGGAAGTGAAGTTACTGGTGTAGGTGAAAAAAAGACTGCTCCTGATGATATTGGCGTAATTAATCCAGCATTTGACATGACTCCTCCAGAATTAATTGCAGGAATAATTACCGAAAAAGGTGTGGCTACAGCACCATTTGAAGAATCTCTTACAAAATTATTCCAAGCTAATTAATACAAAGTTTTTATTGTTTTTCTAATTTCTGTATGAAGTATGAGTACAGTTTCTCCACAAGCAATTGAAGAATCTCTAAAACAATGCATGGATCCTGAAGTTCCTCTAAACATTGTTGAAATGGGGTTAATTTATGGAATTGATGTTAAAGAAAATAATGATGTAGATATTAAAATGACAATGACTACTCAGGGTTGTCCTTTACATGAGACTTTAGTTGCTGATGCAACACGATTTGCCAAAAAAGTTCCCGGTGTAAATAACGTCAATATTGAAATTGTTTGGGAACCAGCATGGACAATGGATAAAATGACTGAAGAAGGTAAACTGAAAATTAAAGAAATGGGTGCTAATGGTTTGAATACTCCTGCACCAATTAACTATGAAACTGCATTACCTCAAGGCGTTGGAAAATTAGTCCAACAAGAAGATGGTTCTATGGTATTAGCTAATGAACATGAACAAGGCTTTATGGTAAATCAAGCAATTGTTGATTTCTGGAAATCTTGCAATGGTCAACGTAAAGTAACTGATTTAGTAGAAGTATTTGCAAATCAAACAGGATTACAAAGAAATCAAGTAGAAAAAGAGGTCATGCAATTATTACAACAATTACGCGATGGTGGATTAATTGCAATCGCAGGTCAACCAGATCAGCCAAATGTTGAATTTAAAAAATAATTTTTAGAAAATAGTATTAGAGTTTGCACCATCAAAGTTTATTGTTACTCCTGAAAGATATTTGATATTGTTTTCAACTATTCCCTTTACAAAATTTCCAATCTCTTCAGGTTTTCCAAGTCTTTTCATAGGTAATGTTTTTTCAAATTCTTCTATATTTTCAATTAGTTCTTGAGTTCTATCTGTGTTAATTGGTCCTGGTGCAATATTGATACAACTAATATTTTTTTGAGCATACTCTTTACTCAAAACTTTGAAAACTTCTGAAAATGCTGCTCTATAAGCTGATGAAATAATTAATTTTGGATTTGGTTCTTTTATTACATTTGAGCTTATCAAAAATATGTATCCTCCATCATTTACTTTGATATTTTGTAATATGGTAACGAATCCTAGAAATAATTGATTGTGATACTTATTCCAATCTTCTTCAGTAACGGTTGAAAATGGTTTTGGCTTTGGACCTCCTGTATTAAGAATTAAAATGTCTGTTTCATTATTTATTTTCAAAAATTCTTTTACACTATTCAAATTTGATGTATCGATATCTTTTTGAGAAGTAGCAATAACATCGACATCAATTGTTTTTAAAGAATTTGAAATTGCTTTTCCAATACCACGAGATCCACCTAAAACTATTGCTTTAGTCATAATATAACAAAAACTTCAGTCATAATTAAATTTCATTATTACATAAAATTAGAATTTTGAGGCCTTAGAAAAAGTTGGAACATATTTTTCATCTTTATTAGCAAATATTTTCAAATGTTTTTTACACAAATTTCTATTCTCTTTAAAACTAATTTTAACAGTTTGTATGGCTTTTTCTTTACATTCTGAAATACTACACTGCAATATCAAAAATTTATAGTATTTGTTAATAAAACTTTGAAATTATATAATTACCCTGCTAACTTTTTTATCATTGTAATCTAATGCAAAATTATGGATGATGATGAAAAAGGAAAAGAATTTTTGAAATTAATAGATGAACAAAATACTTTACAATGGAATATTGTTGCCAAATTATCTTCTTTAATTAAATCTGAATGGAACTCTGCAGAATTAAAAACTGAAGTTGAAAATTTGGTAAAGGATCATTATAAAATTACAAAAGATCTCAATAGCTTAGACAATAATGACAGTATCTTATAATGCAGAGTCTACCATTAATGCAATAAATAATACTGCCAAATATGGACTTGAAAACTTAAACAATGTCCATGCAGCTTTCTCCATTGGTTTTACTGTAACCCAAACTGATAATGCTAACATTAAAGCTCCTGATGCAATTGCAGTCCACAAATAAACATCACCTACCATGTCTTCTCCATTTTCAGTTGTAATGAAAAATGGTGCAATTGAAAATAATACCATTACAACAGTAGATAATGCAATTGCTCTTGCTGATGTTTTCTCAGATTGTACTGCAGTTAACATTGGAACATCCACTTTGTTATAATCTTCTTTGAAATGCAATGTTAATGCCCAAATATGCATTGGAATCCAAATAAACACTAATCCTGCCATTGCAAGACCCATTGTCCATAAATCTGACATAGTTACTGCTACCCAACCAATCATTGGAGGTGAACCTCCACATAATCCTCCTAAAATAATATTGGTTCTAGAATTTCGTTTTAGCACATATGAATAAACAATAATGTTGTTTACTAATCCAAATGCGATAAAAATTGTTGCCCAAATTCCTTGTTCTAATGTTGTTGTAAATGAAATTCCAAAAGCTAATGCTAATGAAATTCCCGCTAACACTAATCCAAAATTTCTTGCTTTAACTGCTGGATAAATTCTCTTTGATGGAAGAGGTCTATCTTTTGTTCTTTCCATTATTGCGTCAATATCTTTATCGTGATAATTTGTCAAAGTATTTGCTGCTGCAGAACCTGCTGCAACTGAAAATAACATCAAAGCCCAAGTTTCTATTGAAATTGGAATATTGTAAATATTTGATGCCGTTAATGCTGCACCAAATGCAGTGAATACAAGTAAATACCAAATTTTTGGTTTTGTTAATTCATAATAAACTGCGACTCTTGAACCAGTTGTCTGTTTTTGCAATGTATTATTCACCAGTATTTGATGGCATATATGGCATTGCTTTCGTTCGTGATTTCATCTCAATAAATGACTCTGATGATTGAATTCCTTCAACTCTTCCAATTTTCTCTGAAACCATTTTGTGCATTTGATCCAATGATCTTGAATACATTGTTACTAAAATGTCAAATCTACCTGTAACTTCTGCAACTTCTCTAACTCCATCAATTTTGAATAATTGTTCAATTACATTATCTCGTTGTTTGGTATCGATGTTAATCCCCGTTAATGCTTTTACTTCATAACCTAATTCTGCATCATTAACATCTATGGTAAAACGTTCAATTAATTTTCTTTTTACTAATCTTTTGATTCTTGAATATACTACTGATGAGTTAACATCTATTTTTTTTGATAATCGTGGGACTGAAATTGAAGCATCATTAGATAATTCTGATAATATTTGTAAGTCTAAATCATCTACTTTTGTCGTCTAAAACACCTAAACCGATGTGGATTTCTGGTTCTTATAAAGTTATTATTGTAAAAATTACAATTAATTTCTAAATTTTACCTTTTTTGTATAACATTTCTGCTAAAAGAACAGCTCCTTTTGCAGAACCCATTTTCTTATTATGAGAAAATAGCATGTATTTCAAACCATTATCAAACAATTCTTCTTTTTCAACTCTTCCAATTGTTGTAGTCATTCCATCACCTACAGTTCTTTCCATTCTAGGTTGTGGTCTTGTTGGATCTTCATGAAATGCATAGTAATCTTTAGGAGCAGAAGGTAATCCTAATACTGAGATGTCTTTGTTACTTTGATTGTAAGTTTCTTTAGCTTTTGAAGGATCAATTTCTTTTGTTGTCTCAACAAAAACTGATTCTGTATGACCATCAATTACTGGAACTCTAGTACAAGTACAACTAATTCTAATATCTGCATCTATGATTTTACCATCTACTAGTTTTCCTAAAATTTTTCTCGTTTCTAATCTGACTTTTCCTTCCTCTTTTGGAATATATGGTAAAATATTATCTGTAATTCCCATTGCAGAAACACCTGATTTTCCTCCACCTGAAATTGCTTGCATTGAAGTCATCATAACTTTTTTTGCTCCATATTGTTCAAGTAATGGTTTTAGTGTAATTGCTAATCCTGTAGTAGTACAATTTGGTAGTGGTGCTACAAATCCTTTCCAGTTACGGTTTTTCTTTTGAGTTTCTAATAATTCAGTTTGTTCATCGTTAATTCCTGGAATAAGAATTGGAACATCATCTTCATATCTATATGCAGAACTAGTTGAGACTACTGGTAATTCTGCTGCCATTTTCGTCTCAATGTCTATTGCAGCTTGTGATTCTACTGCTGAAAATATTAAGTCTAATTGTGATGTATCAAGTTCATCCACCTTTTTAACAGTCATTGATTTGATATATTCTGGGATTTCACCACCAACATCCCACATGATAATGCCCCCTTCATTTCTGATAGCATCAAGATAATTTTTACCTGCAGAGCGTTCAGAAGCTGCAATTTGAGTTACCTCAAACCAAGGGTGATCATTTAATGATTGTACAAATTCCTGGCCTACTGAACCTGTAACACCGATAATTGCAACTTTTTTCTTCTCCATAATGAGAATTTAGATCTGTTTCAATTAATAATCGTTTATAGAATTACCAAAACATACTAAATTAGCCAACTCCATTTTGAACTGTGATAATTAATACAAAATCATCTATTCGTAGACATTCTCCTGTAATTCATGGAGGAAAAATTCCTTCAAAAAATAGCGATCAGAAAATTATTGATTTTAGTTCAAATATTACACCTTTAGGAATTCCTAGTTCTGTAAAGTCCATTATTAAAAAAAATTTTGATAAAATTGGTTTTTATCCTGATCCAAATTCTGAACAAATAACTTTAAACTTAGAAAAATACACTCATTTACCAAAATCAAATATTATTGTTGGAAATGGTGCAATTGAAATTTTATACAATTTTTGTTATGCATTTTTATCTAAAACAACTAAAGTGTTAATTCATATTCCAACATTTCAAGAATATGAAACTGCAGTAAAATTAAATGATTGTAAAATATCTTATTTTAAATCCATTAATCTTTCAAAAGATTTAGACTCTTTTATTTTACAAATACCCAAAAATGGATGTATCTTTCTTTGTAATCCTAATAATCCAACTGGAGAATTATTAACAAAAAAAGAATTGTTATCAATAATTATCAAAGCAAAAAAATTAAAAACTTTAGTTTTCATAGATGAATGTTTTATTGAATTAGTGCCTGATTATGATGAATCTGTTATTTCATATGTAAAAAAATATGATAATCTTTTCATTTTAAGATCACTAACTAAATCATTTGGATTACCAGGAATTAGAATTGGTTATGCATGTGGTTCAAAAGAAATAATTAAAATTTTACAAAAAATTAAAATTCCTTGGAGTGTAAATTCAATAGCACAAGACGCAGCAAACGAAGTTATTAAAAATAAATCTCATATTACAAAATCTAACTTTATTATTAAAAAAGAATTAAAATATTTGAATAAATTAATTTCTTCTATTGATGGATTTGAATGTATTCCGTCTTCAACTAATTTTATTTTAATTAAAACAAAATACAATTCAACATATTTACAAAAAAAATTATTGAAAAATAAAATTTTGATTCGTGATTGTAAAAATTTTAGAGGACTAAATGAGCATTATTTTCGAATTGCTGTTAAATCACATAGAGATAATGTAAAATTAGTTGCTGCATTGGAGAGTATTAAATGAAATCTTTAATGATTCAAGGAACATCTTCAGGTGCTGGAAAAACAACATTAGTTGCTGCCTTATGTAGAATTTTTTCTGACAAAGGTTACCGTGTGGCTCCTTTCAAGTCTCAAAATATGTCTAATTTTGGATATATTGCGCCTGATTTTGAAATTTCTCGAGCTCAAGCAATTCAGGCTTTTGGTGCACGATGTGAAATAACATCGGATTTGAATCCAATTTTATTAAAACCAGTTGGAAATTATTCTAGTGTTGTTTACTTGAATGGTAAGCGATTTAAAAAAATGCATGCAAAAGAATACTATGAAAAATTTGTAAATTCTGAAGGCATGAAATTAGCCTCAAAATCATTGAAAAATTTACAAAAAAATTTCGATTTAGTAATTATGGAAGGGGCAGGTTCTCCTGCAGAAATTAATTTGCAAAAGTATGATATTGCAAATATGAAAATTGCTAAAAAAGCAAATGCAAATGTTTTGTTGGTTACAGATATTGATAAAGGTGGTTCTTTTGCTAGTTTAGCTGGAACAATGGCTTTAATTGAAAAACAATATCAAAAATTAGTTAAAGGATTTATTTTCAATAAATTCCGTGGTGACATTGATGTATTGAAACCAGGATTTAAAAAATTAAAAAATCTTACAAATGTACCTGTTGTTGGAACAATTCCATTAATTTCAATAAATTTACCTGAAGAGGACTCTCTAAATTCTAATCCTAAAGATTTTGTTTGGAATAACAAAAATATAAAAAAAATTGATAATGAATTAAACAAATTATCAAAAATTGTTAAATCAAATATGGATATCAAATCAATTGAGAAAATGTTACAATGATTTTAGAATCTATTGCTGTAATTGGTTTTGCAATTTTAATTGATTTAATTTTTGGAGATCCAAAAAATCGTTATCATCCAACAGCTTGGATAGGAACATTCATTGCAAAATTTACTACAATAACAAAAAATCAAAATCCAATACTTGAAAAAATTGGTGGCACAATAATGATAATTTCTATTTCTAGTGTAGTTATTTTATTATTATCTGGTCTAAATCTTGGAATTTCTCTAATCTCTATTGATTATATTTCATTAATTTTATCTATAGTTGTAGGAGCATTATTACTTAAAACAACTATTGCAATTCGTGGAATGGAAAAACATGCAATTAGTGTAATTGATTCTTTAGAGAGTAATGATCTTGATTTGGCAAGAAATTACTTATCGATGATTGTAAAGCGAAATACTACAAAATTGGACAAAAATCATGTTTTTTCAGGCGTCCTAGAAAGTATTAGTGAAAATACTGTTGATGGAATCACTGGACCAATGTTTTATTATGCATTTTTTGGATTATTTGGTGCATTCATCTATAGGGTAATCAATACAGCTGATTCAATGGTTGGATACAAAAATGAACTTTTTAAAAATTTGGGATGGTTCACTGCAACATCTGATACAATCTTAAATTATATTCCATCTCGCCTGACAGGACTAATGATGGTTCTTTCAGCAGCTATTTTACAAAATAATTGGAAAAATTCTTACAAAGTAATGATTAGAGATGGTAAAAAAACGGAAAGTCCTAATGCAGGATATCCAATGGCAGCATTAGCTGGTGCTTTAGAAACAAAATTTGAAAAAATTGATCATTACAAATTAGGTGATGGGGAAATTATTCTTACAAAACATCATGTTGTATCTGCAATTAAAATTATGAAATTAACTTCAATTCTTTTCTTTGGAATCATAACTATTCCAATAATTTCTATCTTATCTATAGTTGGATGGTGGGTTCATGTTTAAACAAATTGGTTCAGTTTTTTCTTTTTTAACAATTTTACCATCGTCAAATTCAACATTAAATGAAACTGCAAAATACATGTATCTTTTTCCTGTTGTGGGAATTATAATTGGTGTTTTAGTTGGTGGGTTTGGTTTTGGATTATCTTTTCTTTTGGATCCAATGCTTGTTAGTTTTCTTGTAGTAACCTCAATTGCAATTTTAACAGGAATTCATCATGCAGATGGTTTAGCTGATTTTGCTGACGGTTTAATGGTAAAAGGAAGTAAAGAAAAAAAACTCAATGCTATGAAGGATCTATCTACTGGTTCAGCTGGAGTTGTTGCAATTGTTTTGTATCTGATTGGATTAGTTGTAACAATTTCACTTACTACTGGATTTGATTTGTTTAAGGCAATTTTGATTAGTGAAATTTTAGCAAAATTCTCTATGGTTTTAATGGCAAGTTTGGGAAATTCTGCTTCAGTAGGATCAAATTCATCTTTTGTACAAATTATGAAGGATAAAAGAAAATTAATGCTAGCATTTGCAATAATGATTATTCCTGTTGTTTTACTTGGTGAAACTACTGGGCTTGTAATGCTTGGAGTGACCTTTATTGTAACACTTGTAATCTTAGGAATATCTACGCGTAGTTTTGGTGGAATTACTGGAGATGTTATTGGTTCTACTAATGAATTAACTCGTTTAGCATCATTGATGGTGTTTGTATCATTATGATTGGTTTGATAATGGCTGGTGGTAAGGGTACTAGAATGAATTTA
>Ga0209404_10001938_pt1 | contig 13297 bp, 9 predicted proteins | sample TroAtlMetagenome_2_FD_187447 | JGI IMG/M metagenome (GOLD analysis project Ga0209404, IMG submission 187447) | Marine eukaryotic phytoplankton communities from Atlantic Ocean - Tropical Atlantic ANT8 Metagenome (SPAdes) (version 2) | ecosystem: Environmental > Aquatic > Marine > Oceanic | place...
CTGCCCTTGTTCATGTGCAGCCCGAAGACACGGGCTTGGACCTTAAATGGACTACACTTGGTTTTGATGACGCCTCATGGCAATCGGCCCAAACTGGTATTGGGTTTGAAAGAATCGCTGGCGAATTTAGTGAATTTATTAACTATTCTATTCTTCAGATGCGTGGCACTAACGCCTCCTGCCTTATTCGTATAGCTTTCACTATTCCCGACCAAGAAACCCTCAAGCAAATTTCCACACTAACACTCAACATGAAATACGATGATGGTTATGCCGCCTTCATTAATGGTCATTTTGCTGCAGGAAAGAATAACCCTGATCCACTGTCCTGGGACTCTAGGGCCACTAAATCTCATCCAGATAATCTGGCAGTAGAATTCGAACCTATCGACATCACCACCTTGATCCCTAAGCTTACGATTGGAAAAAACGTTCTCGCCATTCAAGGAATGAACACCTCAAGAGCTGGTAGTGACTTTCTTATTGTTCCGAAACTCTCTTACGGAACGAGATCTTCAAATGGGATATCACAAAATGCCATCAGGTACACAGCACCTGTGACTTTATCATCTAGCGGTACCGTCAAAGCAAGAGTTCTTGAAGATGGTGTTTGGTCAGCACTCAATGAGGCTCGATTTATCGTTGGTTCCCCTGCCAAAGCGGATAACTTAGTTGTTTCGGAAATCCATTACAACCCAAGCGGACCTTCAGAAGAAAATGAATTCATTGAGCTGATGAATATCACTGATCAAAGCATTGAATTAGCTGGGGTTAGCTTTTCGACAGGGATTAGCTATACCTTCAAAGATAATGACAGACTAGGCCCAATGGAAAGGCTAGTTATAACTCCAGAAGATTATGACGGACAGTTAGATAATGGCGGAGAGAGACTCACATTAATCGATGCAGAAGGAGCTATCATTGAGAGCTTCAGGTATAACGACAAAGCACCTTGGTTTGAGGCTCCTGATGGAGGCGGTCCTAGTCTCGTCAGAATATCACCTCAAAAACAACTCGACCCCGAATTACCTACAAGCTGGAGACCTAGTGCAGAGGATGATGGAAACCCAGGATCATCGGATGCCACTTCTTTCAACGGTGGCTCGTTAATCAATTATGCCTTGGGAAATAATAATAATGCAATTATTCTTTCATCAGGTGAAGCCATCGAATTAAAATACATGAAAAATCTTGTAGCAGACGACACCAGTGTGACGGTAATGCTATCTGATGACCTAGTTAATTGGCAGGACGCCAAAAATATCGAACTCCTTTCTCTATCTTTATCAAAAAATTCTCATATTGAATTTTTCATAAGATTTGAAAATCAGATCGATAACAAAAGTCTAGACATGAAATTCATAAAGCTAAAAGCTGAGGTTAGTCCCTAAGCGCTTTTGCCGGATCAAGCCTAGCAACCATATATGCTGGCGGTAACGCTGCTAGAGTACACAACACAAATGCTCCGAGGCAAATAATAGTAATATCAGTGGGGATTATTTGTGCTGGAATTTCAGCAACCCCATACATTTCTTCTGGGAACACCTCAACTCCTAAATTCCTAGATAAAATTTCACGAATACCATTACGATAATATAAAACTAAAGATCCCGCAGCGAGACCTGAAATAGATCCAATGAATCCAACGATCAATCCTTGACCAATAAAAACACCAACAATCTGTGAAATTTTTGCTCCTAAAGCTTTCATGACTCCTATTTCATGACGCTTTTGAACAGTTACTGTGATCATGGTATTCATAGTACTAAATGCAGCGACCAAAATAATGAAAAAGAGAACAAAATACATCATCCCTCTCTCGTTTCTTATAGTTGCAAATAGCTGCTTATTACGCTCTATCCAAGTCTGAGATTTCCACCCTATCGGAACCATTTTATTAACTTCTTCTCTATTCACAATGTCTGCAATAAACGGGTCTTCTAACTCTACAGATAAGCCATGAACATTCGGGCCCAATTCATACAAATCTTGTCCAATTTCGAGAGGAACTAAGATCATTTCTCCATATCTCACAGAATCAAAAATACCTGTAACTATCAAATCCTTAGGAGTCTTAATACTTTCCGTTAATTCTCTAACTCTGTCTCTTAGCGCATTATCATCTAAATTGTCATTGTCGGCCGCTTCAAAAAGATCAGTAACAATAGGCTCAATATCTGCAGTTGAAAATGCTTCTATATGCTCACCTAGTCTTAATCCATTTCTCTCTGCAAACTGTAAAGAAACCAAACAACCATACTTCCCTTCTTCGGCTTGGTATGAAAGATCTAAAACACCTTGATCAACAATTTCTTTTATTCTTCTACTTAAAGTGCTCTCAGATGAATCAATACCCATCATCATGAGCGCTGATTGTCGACGAGAACTTTCAGTACCAAACTGAAGTAAAACCTGTCCCATTACATAAGGGTCAACGGATTTTACTCCATTAATTTTTGAAATCTTCTCCATTAAAAGGTCCCATCGGGCAGCATCAGAATTCGGATCCTCACTGTCAATTAAACCATATTGTTCAATTCTGAGATGAGGCTCAAATCCTAATATTAAATCCTCCAACCTTTTTTCAAATCCAGTCATCACTGCAATAACAACAATTAGAACACCAACTCCCAAAGCAACCCCAATAATAGAAATCAGAGTTATAATTGAAACATAGGTCCGCCTTGGCTTTAAATAGCGTAAAGCCAAAAATAAGCTAAAGTTCTTAATCACTAGATGAGGTCATTTAATTCATAACTAGATAAAAACACTTACCAAAATAAATCAAGACTGGTCCTCGTCAGGATTTCTTTTCAATTGAGGAAACAGTACCACATCCCTTATAGAATCAGCGCCAGTCAACATCATCACGAGTCGGTCTATTCCAATACCGATTCCTCCTGCGGGAGGCATTCCATGCTCTAGTGCCATCAAAAATTCCTCATCAACTTTTTGAGTCTCTTCTCCTGCCTGATCTAAGAGCCTTTTTCTTTGAATATCAGGATCATTTAATTCTGAATATCCTGGCGAAATCTCCTGACCATTTATGATAAGCTCATATACATCCACCAAAGAATCATCCGCAGTGTTTTGTTTTGCCAGAGGAACTAGCTCTTTGGGCACATGAGTTACATAAAGTGGATCAAATGTTTTCTCTTCAACGAGTTTTTCAAAAACTTGTTGAGTTACCTCATAATCTTCCATCTGATTTGATATTTCAACGCCGAGGTCTTTGCATTTTTCGCGCCTCTGATCACTACTAATTTCAAACCAATCATTACCAGCAACCTCTATAATCAATTCTCTGTATGGCGCCCTTTTCCAAGGCCTACTCAAATCTATAGTCTTAAGAACTTTCCCATCATCATCTTTGGTCTCAATATTCAATCCTCCACAGAATTTTTCAGCGACGACACATACCATCTCCTCTACTAGATCAGCCATCGCCTCGAAATCTGCGAAAGCCCAGTAAGCTTCTAGCATTGTAAATTCTGGATTATGCCTTCTACTGATTCCCTCATTTCGAAAGTTCCGATTCAATTCAAAAACTTTAGTCATTCCCCCGACCAACAACCTCTTCAAAAAAAGCTCTGGTGCAATTCTCATATATAAAGGCATATCCAATGCATTATGATGAGTTTCAAATGGCCTAGCGGCTGCACCACCTGGAACATCCTGAAGCATTGGTGTTTCTACTTCTATAAATCCACGATCTTGGAGAAAATCTCTAATTTCTCTAACGATCAAAGAACGCTTCAGAAAAATATCTCTGCTCGCTTCATTCGAAACTAAATCTAAATATCTTTGTCTGTATCGCGTCTCTTTATCTGAAAGTCCATGATATTTATCAGGTAAAGGTCTAAGAGATTTAGAAAGCACTTTAAAAGAGCTCACCTTAACAGTTGGTTCACCTACCTTAGTTTTAAAAGTTTCACCCTCTATTCCAATCCAATCACCAAGGTCTAGCTGTTTGAAAATTTCAAAATTATCATCTCCTACAGCCTTTGCATTTAAGTAACACTGAATACGGCCTTTGAAATCAGAAACATCAAAAAAATGACTTTTCCCCATATCTCTATGTGCGGTAATCCTACCGGCAATAATTACCTTAGATTCTTCTTTGAAGGATTCAGAGAGTTCAGAGATTTCTTGATCAATTAGAAACTTTTCACCATAAGGGTTTACGCCTAATTCTTTCAATCTATTCAGCTTTTCACGCCGAACAGCCATTAATTCCGCTTCAGTACTCTTATTTTCCTCGTCTGACATAAGAGGAATAACAAACACCTCCTTGGCTTAGGAACAAGAATTAAATCTAAGACATTAATTCATGGACTACTCGACCAGAAACATCTGTAAGGCGAAAATCACGACCTGCATAACGATATGTAAGCTTTTCATGATCTAAGCCTAAGAGATGAAGGATAGTGGCATGTAAATCATGAACATGAACAGGATTTTCAATGACATTCATTCCAAACTCATCAGATCGACCATATGCAAAGCCTCCTCTAAGACCTGCTCCTGCAAGCATCATAGAAAATGCTGTATGATGATGATCTCTCCCAGGCTTCTTCTTATCATGTTTTTGTGCATACGGCGTTCTTCCAAACTCTCCGCCAAATACCACTAATGTATCGTCAAGCAGACCTCTTACTTTTAAGTCACCAATTAATGCTGCTGCTGCTTTATCTGCATCTGCACAAAGTTTAGCATGAGATGCATAATGATTTTCATGGGTATCCCATGGCTGATTGCTCGAATCTTTAGTATAATAAACAGTGGTAAATCTAACCCCCCTTTCAGCTAAACGTCGTGCAAGCAAACAGGATTGAGCAAATGTAGAGCTTCCATAATTCTCCCTTGTTTTTTTCGCTTCTTTCGAAATATCAAAAGCATCAGTAGCCTCAATCTGCATTCTATATGCAGTTTCCATGGTCGCAATGTGAGATTCAAGCTCATCATCACCTCCCCTTTTCAATTTATGAGAATAGTTAATCTTTGCAAGTAAATCAAGTTGGCGTCTTTGTTCACTCTTGGCTGAGCCAGGGCTTTTAATGTTGGCTAACAATTTTTCTAGTGACATATCTTTAGTCACTACGCTTGAAGCCTGAAAATGAGCTGGCAAAAAACCTGAACTCCATAAGGCAGGCCCTACTACTGTTTTTGGACTGGGCCTGAGAACAACATAACCCGGTAAATTCTCATTTTCCGACCCTAAACCATATAAAGTCCAAGCACCAATTGATGGCCTAGTCGGCTGAAGAACTCCAGTATGCATCTGAAGTAAAGCAGGTTCATGATTTGGAACATCACAATGCATCGATCTGATAACGCACAAATCATCCGCCATTTTAGATAAATTTGGTAGTGACTCACTAATTTGAAGACCCGAATCACCATATTTATTAAACTTTAGCGGAGAAGGTAAAAATCCTGCTTTTGTCGATTTATATAATTTCCCCGCCGGCTTTTTTCCTTCATGCTCTAATAGACTTGGCTTTGGATCAAAAGTATCAACGTGTGAAGGGGCGCCATTAAGAAATAAAAAAATGACTCTTTTTGCTCGCGGGGCAAAACTTCTGTTAAATGTACTATAAGAATTGGCTTCAGCTATACCCTTTGAACCAATAATATTAGCCAATCCAAGCGAACCAAAACCCATCGCGGTTCTGCTAAGCATAGAACGACGGTTTATAGAATAATTATTTTTATAATCAATCACGGAAAATGAATTCGTTAGAAATTAGAAGATTCTGTGTAAACCGCTGTAACCGGTCTAACCTTTTTTCTTTATCCACACTTATGTATTCAATGGCGTTGGACAGTTCCTCTTCTGATGGAAGCCTAGATAAAATCTTTGAGTACATGTTTTGTACTGACATTGCAGGATTATCATTTCCTATATTTGAAACAATTTTTCTCACTCTAGCCAAAATAAAAGGGCTATTAATGAAGTAAAGTTTTTGAGCTGGCGTAATAGTTTCAGCCCGAGTCGAACTATGTATATTCGGATCAGGGTAATCAAAAAGAGCTAAATAATGATCAAGTTCTTTTCTGCTAATTCGTCCATATATAGTGCGCCTAAAATTCTTAGCATCAGAAATTTCTAGTGATTTACTTCCACTATCTCCTTTTTCCAGTTCCTCAGAAACAAACAACATGGCATCTCTAAGCATCTCAGCCGAAAGCCGTCTTCTAGGAAAATATGAATAGAATTTATTCTCTTCGTCCATTTTCCGTTTATCCAAGGACACTATAGAGCTTTGCTTATAAGTTGAAGAAGAAAGGATCTTCTTGATTAAATTTTTAGTGGACCACTCCCCTTCAATAAAAGCAATCGCCAAATGGTCTAATAACTCAGGATGAGTAGGAGGTGTTCCAAGATTACCAAAATTACTAGCAGTTAGCACTAATCCGCGTCCAAATAGCATTTGCCAAATTCGATTAACTGCAACTCTCGCAGTTAGTGGATTTTTAGGATCTGCAATAGCTTCAGCAAGCTCCAATCTTCCGCTTCCTTTAGTAAAATTTTTTTTATCTTTGGTTGATAAAATGCTCAAAAAAGATCTAGGAACGACATCTCCTTTATCCCTAACATCCCCCCTTTTGAATAAAGGTAAATCTTGAACTTTCCCATCTTTGACGACGTGAACGAATGTTTTGGTACCGCCTTCAGAAACCACCTCTCGCTTATGAATTTCTGTACTCGCGAAAACCCCTGCAAAAGCATGATAATCTGCCGCGCTAATTGGATCATACTTATGATCATGACAACGCGCACAAGCGACCGTTAAAGCCATAAATCCTCGACTCACTACATCAACACTATCCTCCCATTCTTCAGCCTTCACTTCAAGCCTGCCTCGATCATAGTATTGGGGCCCAAGACCAAGGAAGCCCAATGCGGCAACATCTTGCACACTTACTTCATCAATCTGATCTGCAGCCAATTGCAAACGAATAAAATCATTATATGGCAAATCATTATTGAACGATTTTATAACCCAATGCCTGTACTTATGAGCGTGTGGATAAAAGAATTTTTCGTTATTACCAACCTGATGAGCTTGATCCTCCGCATACCTAGCGATATTCATCCAAAGGCTAGCTATCTTCTCTCCAAATTCAGGTCTTCCAAGAAGGTGATCAATTAATTTCTCATACTCAATTTCATCATTGATCTTACTAAACCTTTTCATTTCATCAAATGTTGGTGGCAAGCCGATCAGATCATAAAAAAGCCTTTTTACTAAGACCTGAGGAGCCGCTTCATTTGCAGGCGACAAACCATTGCTTTCAATCTTTGAAAGTATATATCTATCAATATCACCATTAGGCCATTTAGTATTATTAATTTCAGGAGGTGTACCTTTATGAGGACCGACAAAAGACCAAAATTTAGAGGAGCCCTCAGAATCTGCATGATCTTTATTTGCACCAAAAGTCAGATTTCTGCCATATAAAAAAAATAACAGAAGCAAAACAATTAATCGCATCCCCTAAAAAATAAAACCTTTAGTATTAAGAATCAATACCTTTAAAAAAAAATTCAGACATTAGAGCCTTATTTGAAAAAAGGTTTTTTTAGTTGGTAAAGCTCAAGTCTAGATTGCGCAGCTGTTCGCTCTGGGACATCACCATAAATATCGATGGCTTTTGTTACAGATAAAACAGCCTTATCAAAGTCACCACAATTTGCCTCAGCCATTGATAATATATCCAAGTACCTAGGGTTTTGATGATTCGTCATTTTACATAGCCTATCAGCCAGGACTCTCGCTTCTTGCGGCCTCCTGATATTTGGATCATTGTCAGTAGCTAAAATAACCGCAAGGTTCTCAGCAGCCTGTAGGGTTTTAGGAAACTTACTAAGCGTGCTCTTATATTCCTCAATCGCTCTAACTTTATCTCCAGAATCGCGAAAAGAATTAGCAGTTTTCAGCATTTTTATACCATTATTAACCGACATTCCAAGTCCACCTTTAAGCACACTAATCATTCTAACAACTTCAGGGTCTCTAGGATATCTTTGATTGAATTTTTCAAGATAAACTAAAGCTTCTTTAGGCTGGTCAGAATCAAGTAATTGAGAACTCACTCTGGTTGGATCCGGTTTCGGCAGCGAACTAATGAAGCGCCCTTTAAAGGGAACAGACATTAACCTCCACTTCTCAGGATCAACTTTAAGAGCCTCAAAATCTTTTAAAACCTGATCAATAGAGACTTTACCCTTGTAAATGACTCCAACATCACCATTCTGATCAACTAAAAAACTTGAAGGCACAGGCAAATCAATCCAACGATCTAAAACTCCTTTTTGAAACAAGTCTAAAACTTGAATTCCTTTATTAGAAATTAAAGAATTATTGAAAGGGTATGGCGATTTAATCAGAGGGTCACCATCAACATTAAATAATTGAATATGAAGACCAGACCTAGTGATTTTCTCAACATTTTCAGACCATTCATCAAGCTCTTCAATGCAAGGCTTGCACGATGCTGACCACAGATTAATCAAAGTTGGTTTATTTATTTTAGACAATTCATCCAGTGCAGGCAATGGAAGTCTGGCAGGAAGAAGAATCCTAGCCTCATCTTGGTCAGGAAAAACATCCTGAACAGATGCTCTCATGGATTCATAACGCGGCAATTCTAGTAATTGAGCATTATTTGAACCATATTTTATAAAATAAGCATTAGATTTTTTTATACCCTTAACGTCAGCTGATGTTCCGTCAGGCCAGGTCACAGAAACTTTGTTAATTCTTTTAATATTACCTAATCCAAGATGCATTAAAGTTCCCGACTGCGATAGAAAACCGTCACCTGCATAAACAGTACGCATGATAGGTTTTGTTGATTTATCAGTAAAAACATTTACCTCAGCCCCAATGGCATTTTTATTTACTTTAACACCATCGCCTTCTAGCTCTATCGCAAGCCAATGAGATTGGCTTTGAGAGCGATTCTCCAATAATCTTAATCTTGGAGCATTACGACAACTTAGCCAAACGTCCAGATCTCCATCAAAATCCCAATCAGTGGCAACAATAGCCCTAGCATCATCAGGAAAATCAAATCCGGAGATTGCAGAGTTATCAGCAAACCCTTTCCCTTCACAATTTATGAAAGCACAATTTCTTTCACGGCCACTGAAGGACCTATCCTTATGCAAGAGACGGTTTAAAGCTCTCCATCCTTGCTTATATTTTAACATTTCATCTGAAGGTGCATCAACACTAAGTGGGGATTGCGACACGACCTGTCGCCAATAAACACTTCACAAATCTCCTGAATCAGGAGCAGTTATAAATCCATTGGCAACTAATATATCAAGCCAACCATCATTATCAATATCTGCAAATCGAGAACCCCAAGCCCAACGCCCCATCGTAACATTAACGGCCTCACTGACATCCTTGAAGGGCTCACCAGAAACCGCCTGAAAAAGTGAATTTCCTCGAGCATGCCTTCGAAAATCGCTTAGTAAATTTGAATCAACGCCCGATTTAAATTGTCTTTGATAGGTGATTCTATTTCCTGCAGAAGAAAACATATTACTTACATATAAATCCGGGAATCCATCCCTATTATAATCTCCCCAGCTGACAGACATTCCTGCAGACATGTCCTCTACTCCTAATTCTTTAGCAACATCTACAAATTTTCCTCCGTTATTCTGATAAAGATTATTTCTGCCATAGTCATTTGCAACGTACAAATCAAGATCTCCATCCCTATCATAATCATGCCAACTTGATGCAAAACTAAATCGATCATTGTTTTGATTAAGTCCGGACTCCTCGGTTACTTCGGTGAAATTCCAATCCCCATCATTTCTAAGCATTTTATTTTTACCGCCATTTTTTGCATCATGATATGGCATTGGTTCACCCATAACACCAGACTCACTCTCTAGACTAGCTGGAGGATTGTATCCACAAAGGAAAATATCCAAATCTCCGTCATTATCATAATCAGCAGCACTGATAGAAAAAGTTTGAGCGTGTGTTCCTAATCCCAAAGCAAGCTCAAATTTTGCATTCCCCAAATTGTCCATAAATAGAATCTTAAAGTTCTGTGATATAGCAATATCTCGGTCTCCATCATTATCAAAATCAAGAATCAAGGCACTAGCACAATAATCAAGCCATCCAGTGTTACTCGACTCAGTAAAATCTTTGAGTGTCCCATCAGTCTGCCTAATAAAGAGACGATTCGGCAATCCACCTTGCTGACAAACGTACATGTCATCAAGCCTATCTCCATTTACATCACCAAAAGCAATGCCATGATTAGCCACAACATCTAAACCGAAATCACGAGCAATCCTCGACCTCCAATGATCAGTAGATTTTAAGAATTGTTTCCTATAAGCTTCATCATTACCAAACACTGAACTCGTAATATCCACAAATAACTTATGTTTTTTTGTTTCAGCACGAGCAACTTGCTCATAGGACAGCACATTGATACCGTTCAATTTAAAAGATTCATCTGATAAGGTCCATAAAGTCTCCCATTCAGAATTAATTTGGCAAAGATTTGCTGCCGATGATCCTGAAATATTTACCAAGACTCGTCCCTTAAAGACATCTTTATTGTTCTCAATATCTGAATCCTTCTGATCTATTCGATAGAGCTTAAACGCAATTCGCTCAGGAGAGACATCAAAAACTGACAACAAATCATTAATCGAATCTTTCAATTGAACTTTAGTTCCTTTTTCCGTATCGCCTTTTTTAACAATAAATTCATCATTTCTGTAAACTTCCTCCAGTACCCTAGGTCTCAAAAAATTCCCAGTGTAATCATTACCTTGAATCCCCTGCAAATCTTTCTCGGTAATAAGATTTGGTTCTTTCATTATCTTTGAAAGATTTTTTAATTTCTTTGTAGCGATTTCATTAAAAACTTCGGAATCCCAACCGTCCTCTTTGGGATCAATCCTTCGCCAAGCATCTTCGAGAGGAGCAATAGTTTTACCCTCTTTAATTCCTGGAGCGACCACCATACCTGAAACTAAATCAGGATCTGAGTTCTTAATTGAAATAGAAACTTTTTTTTGCTCTGAACAACCGACAAGAAAACAAAAAAAAGTAATGACACATAACCAGAAAAAGAGAGGCCAAGAAATTTTAGAGCTTAATCTCGATTCAAAACCTTGCATCACTATAGAAATAATAAGGATCCTAAGATACTAAATGTAAAGAATTAGCTCAACTAAGCTAACCCTTATTAATAAATCTTTTACAAGCATTAACAACGATACCTAGACCAGCAATCACAAAAAGACCAGGAAACCAAACTGTATATAATGGCGCTAGAGTTCCATGTTTCAGTAAAGCTTGGGAAGGATTATTAGGATTAACCCAACAGTCAACGTCAGCTCCTTTTAAAAAGGGTTTAATTTTTTTCTCAGCCCTACCCTTATCTGAACTAGGCCCATTAACCCTTTTAATCGAAGTTCCTACGTAATTAACATTTCTAAAAAGGTACTCATACTCCACAACGGGAGTAAATTGAATAGGACTATTTGGAGTGGGTCTTGATTCTATTATTTCAACTCGAAGAATTTTCGCAGGAACCTTATTCCAAGATCTTGTCTCTTTAGCTCTACTATATGCAACAAGAAGAACATAAATGAAAAGAAGCCCAAGAAAAACAATTGATAAACCGAATAGTACAGTCCCTATAAATGAGGAAGACTTATGGGATTCATTTTTATTTGTCATCTTGAGGTGCAATTAATTCATCATTCAACGATTGTCTTATGAAAAAAGACCCAATTTTCAATGATTAATTACTCATTAATAATAGACATAAACTAATATAGAAGGAAGTTAACTAATGTCATTATCTGAAAAAATTACTTCTGACTTAAAGGATGCCATGCGAGCCAAAGACTCCACGAAATTGGCTGTTCTCAGATCTTTAAAAAGCGCACTCACTAACTTCACTATAGAAAAATACGGCGCGGATGGAAAACTTGAAGCTAGTGAAGAGATTTCCGTGGTCCGTACAGCAATTAAACAAAGGCAAGATTCAATTGAAAAGTTTGAGCAAGCAGGAAGAAGTGAACTTGCCGACAAAGAAAAAATGGAAGAGAAAATTTTAGAAAGCTATCTTCCCGATGCCCTCAGTGAAACCGAAATAACCACAATGATTGCAGAAGCAATTCAGGAAACCGGTGCCACCTCCAGAAAAGACATGGGGCAGGTCATGAAACTGTTGCAAAGCAAAACTGAAGGAAGAGCAGACAACAAAACGCTTTCCTCTGCAGTAATGGCAAAATTATCTTGAGTGAAAAAGCAGTCAGAGAGAAATGTTAAAGCCATTATAGTTGGTGGTGGATCTAGCACTAGAATGGGTTTTGATAAGCTCTTTGCTGAATTCGGCAACCAAACTGTGATCGAACATTCAATCAATGCGTTCACAAAATGCTCCTTTGTTTCTGATATAATAATAGTAATTAAAAATAATAACAAAAAAAGGTTAGAGGATATTGTTGCTAATATAAAAACTGATAAAGCTATCAATATTGTGGAAGGCGGCACAACAAGAAGAAATTCTGTAGCAAAAGGACTAGAGCTAATAAACAGGGAATGCTCGTATGTAGCGATTCATGATGGGGCTAGACCATACATTAATCCTGAACAAATAAGAAAAGTATTAGAGGCAGCAAAAGAATATGGAGCAGCTGCAAGCGGTAGACCAATTACGGATACTATAAAAAAATGCGACCGAGATTCAAAAGTAATAGGAAGTATTCCTCGTGAGTTTCTATGGGCCATGGAAACACCTCAAATTTTTAAATACCAAACAATCAAAGAAGCCTACGATTTAGTAATTAAAAACGATATTCAGGTAACCGACGAAGTTTCAGCAGTTATCCATTACGGTAAAACTGTTAAAATAGTTCAAGACGAATGGAAGAATCCAAAAATCACTTTTCTAGAAGATCTTAATTCAAAGCCTCCTTCACTATAAAAAATTAGAAATTAATGAAATAATTTCTAAGAAAATCAAACTACGATCCGTTTCCATTAATAGAATGAAATACGAAGATCCTAAAAAGATATTGGCTGTAATTCTATGTGTTGTATCCTGGTTAACATTCACACAGATCACTGCTCAATCTCATGGTTTTTACATAGTCGATAAACCCCAAATTATAGCTCCTCGCCCACCATTCCCCCCCTACCCCAGGCCTCCAAGACCCATTCATAGGCATTTACCATTAGAGTTAAACTCCATCCAAGTCATAACAAAAATAAAGGACCAAATAGCTATA
>Ga0209404_10001942_pt1 | contig 13283 bp, 11 predicted proteins | sample TroAtlMetagenome_2_FD_187447 | JGI IMG/M metagenome (GOLD analysis project Ga0209404, IMG submission 187447) | Marine eukaryotic phytoplankton communities from Atlantic Ocean - Tropical Atlantic ANT8 Metagenome (SPAdes) (version 2) | ecosystem: Environmental > Aquatic > Marine > Oceanic...
TATCAGAACGACAGGTTCATTCCTTTACGTTTTGATGCCAATGCGGGTTAGTCAGTAATTTTATTGGGTTAATTGTAGAAAATTACTAATTAACCTTAGTCCAGCTACTTGACTTTTTTCTGGGTGAAATTGGGTTCCGAAGATGTTCCCGCATCGCACACTTGAGGTAAATTCGAGGCCATAATTTGTGGTTGATGAAACTGATTCTGAATCAACTGGTTCCGGATAGTAAGAGTGAACAAAGTAGAAATGTGTTGAGCTTGTAATTCCTTGCCAGATAGGGTCACTGCTATTTTTGGTTTTTATTTCATTCCAGCCCATATGAGGTACTTTCAATGAATCAACCTCAGGAAACTTTACAACTTTTCCTGGTATTATTCCAAAACCCTCTGAGTTCAGACTTTCATAGCTTTTCTCAAATAACATTTGGAATCCAATACAAATCCCCAAAAATGGACGGTCTTTTTCTAGCCATTCTTTGATGGGTTGAAAGAGGCCTTGAATTTTTAATTGTTCTGATGAATCGCCAAATGATCCTACACCTGGAAAGATAATAGACTGAATACCTTTAATGTCTTCCGGAGATCGGATGAGTGTTGAATCCACGGATAGTTTTTTTAAACTATTACATACACTCCGTAGATTTCCTGCTCCATAATCAATAACTCCTATCATTGATTTTTTAGAATAATATTTACCACTTTCTAATTTTTATTAAAGAGTCTCTTTAGTGCTTGGAATACCTTCAACTCTTGGATCAATTTTGAATGCTGAATCACAGGATTTGGCTAACCCTTTAAATATTGATTCTGCCATGTGGTGTGCATCGCGACCGGATATTATCTCTACATGAATGTTTGCTCCAGCATTATTAGAAAAACCTCTTAGAAATTCTTCGACTAGACCAAAAGAAAATTCTCTAATACTTTCAATTTTTTCAGGTGCTTTAAAAGAAAGATAAGGTCGACCTCCAAAATCTACTGCGACTCTAGAAAGTGTTTCATCCATTGGTAGTAGTGACCAACCATACCTGTAAATTCCTTTTTTATTACCTAGAGCTTCTTTGATACAGCTGCCAAGAACTATCCCTACATCCTCAACTGTGTGATGATAATCTACTTCGATGTCACCATTTGCTGTTATATCTAAATCACAGAGGCTGTGTTTTGAAAACAATGTTAGCATATGATCTAAAAAAGGTACCCCGGTACTAATTTTAGATTGGCCACAACCGTCTATGTTAATTTTTACATTAACTTTTGTTTCTGCTGTTTCGCGCTTTTGTTCGGCTGTCCTTTTAATTGACATTTATAATTAATCTTAAGCTTAGGTATCAATCTTCAGAATCACTTTCTGCAAAATCCGTGCCTTCATCCTGCGGTTTAAAGAATAATTTAGCACATACTGTGGATACAGCCAGAAGAAGAGCAATGATGATTATTATCGTTTGAAGGCTAATTCCACTGCTTTCTGGGGTTGTTTCCGTTTTTGAGTTTTCTAAGTCTGTATTTTTACTAGTTGTTGGCAAAGGTTTATTTTTTAGAGCCTCTTGTTCTTTGGCTTTTTGTTCACTCTCTTCTTTCTCCTTTTTAGTAATTGCAGCTGCTGCAATAGCAGCAGCTCTTTCTGTTTCAATTTTTTCTTTGATTGCGCTTTCTATTTTGCTTGAAAGCTCATCAATTGATTTACCTCTTGCACCATTAGTCTTTGCAGTTCCTAATTGGCTCTTAGCGTTTTCAAGGTCACCAGATGAATAGCTCTGGTAAGCTTCTGAAAGCGCCTTTGAAGTGATTTTATTTACTGAAAGATTTAAGGATTCGAGACTTTTAGTTTCTTTTACGATAGTTTGGCGAGCATCTTTAATACTCTTTAGATCCCATTTATTAATAGGTAACCATACTTTTTTAATTTCTTTAGCTTCGGTTACCTTTTCTTGAAATTTTTTCATGGCGCTTTGAAAGGCTTGTTCAGTACGCAATTTGTCGTCGGCTTCCATTGATTTGTATTGCTCTTCTCTTTCCTTATTACGAATTTCGAACGCCTTTTCTTCCCTAGCTAAAATTATATCATACTTTGGTAGTAACCCTAGAGTGACTGGTATTGACTGGTCATAGGCTATTGAATATGCATATTCTTTTTGGAGAATTTCAAAGTTATCCAAAGCTTCTGCAAATCTTCCTTTTTTGAGCATTACTTGCATTCTCGCTAATACTACTTTAGCCGAATGATTGTAATTATCTTTTGCTGCTTCATCAGGGCTGATCCATTTTCCGTTTAATTTTATATTTCCTGATTCAACCAACTTTTTTTCCTTTTGTAATTCATCGATAATATCTTGAACTTTACTTTTGAGATTGCTGGATGGGAAATCTCTGATGAAATCTGCTAAATGTCCGTTTAAGAGTTCGTCATATCCTTCGATGGTTATAAGATCAGCAGTAGGTAAGATAGTTGTCAGTTTTTTTAATGCTTTTTCATCTTCAGCCTCTTTAGAAATTTCAAGAGTATCTGATCTCTTAACTATTTTTATATCTTTGATGCTTTTTGTAAGATTGTACTCAATTTTTATTGAGTCAGGAGTTTCCTCCAAAATTTTACCTTCTAAAACAGTTCCATCCTTTAGTTTGATGCTGTCTGCCATCGTATTATGACAGGTTAATATTAATAAGATGAGTAGATAGCTTACTGACTTAAAGTGCATATTTTTTGGGGTTATCATTAAAGAACTAAAATAACTGAACTGAATTTTGGATCAGTAAAATTGCAGGATTTATTAAATTGTCCAACAGTGTTTGTAAATAACTCATTAATTGAACATTAACACTTTCTAGGAGTGGCATTTTTGAGATTCATTCAAATGATAAATTGTCCTTTTATTCACTTCTAATTTTTGCAGAAAAGTCGTTAAATTTTTGGAAGAATAATCTACACTTATCATTCACGTGAATATAATTGCCATTACTAGCCAGAAAGGAGGAGTTGGAAAGACTACTGTGGCAATTAATTTGTCTTATTCACTAGCCGTCAGAGGATATAGCGTCATTTTAGTTGATACTGACCCTCAGGGTTCCGTTGGTCACTCCTTATCCCGTAATACAAAAAAAAGGTTTGGATTTTATGATGCTATATTAGATGGAAAACCTTTTGATGAACTTTTAATCAAAACAAAATTACCAAACTATCAACTCATAACCTCTGGAATTACTGGAGATTACTTTGATGAATACCAAATAAATACAAGTACTTGCTTAAAGAGAATAAATTATCTATTTGATAATGTAAGAAGCACAAGCGTTGACTTTGTTATTGTGGATACTTCTGCTGGAATAGGTGCTATTACATCCAATATAATTAGAGAGATTGACACAGTTATATTGCCGCAACAATCTGAACCGTTAGGAGTTAGATCTGTTCCTCAGGTACTTAAAAAAATTCTGGGTATTCGTAAAGAAGGTTCTAAAATTAATGTTGCTGGCATCCTTATGACTATGGTTAATCCTCAACTCAGGGAGTGCGTGGAAGCTGAATCACAATTAAGATCAGTTTTGCCTGCAAATATAATGTTCCAAACATCGATACCAAGGGATAATGTTTTTTTAAGAGCAAGTAGCCTGGGTGTTCCAGTCGGACTTTTATCTAAGAACCCTGTGCCTGCGGCTATGGTTTTCGATCAAGTTGCTGCAGAGCTGGAGTTTAAATTAGGAATTTCTAATATTAACTATCAAGATAATGGCATCGAAGGATTATTGGATTGATTTAGAAGAGTTATCTGAGTTAGGTCGGGAGTTGGCAGAACAAAATTTCGACTCAGATTTAAGCGATGTTGATATTTGTAACCTTGAACAAGTTCAATCAGAAACAATATTAAATATTGATGATAAATTTAAACCGATTGATGACGAAGTTGATATCAAAAAGATAGGTTCAAAGCTTGCAGAAATTAAGAGGCGTGCTGAAGAGAGTGGAATACTATCATCTAAAGAACAAAAAAAAGAAGGCAATTTAGACGGTAGTGACTTATGCCAATTATCTGATTTGGTATCAGGAGAATCTTTAGTTCAACGCTTGAAATCTTTTGTGCAATGGGCGTATTCTCAAGAACTATTGACCGGTATTTTTATATCTGATCTTTCTGGTAATGAGTTAATTGAATCAGGAGCTGATCCAATAATTGTTCGCTCTGGTATTGAGCTAGCAGAGCCTTACATTCGCTTAGATAATTCTATAACCAATGCGGTTAGTCATGCGATACATTCGAAAACTCAAGTTCGAGATTGGGAAGGCTCAGATCTTGTTGTATTCGTTGCAGATTCAGCTTATGGGAAACACGTTTTAGGAATTTTAACCAAATCCCAATTGTCTTCTTCGGAGCTTTTACAATATCGCGAAGGATTTTGTCTTGTAATGGGCCTTATATAGATTGACCTGATGAGCTTCTCAATTTTCTCCTTAATATTAGACCAGTCAAAGTTAAGAGGGAAAAAATGAAAAGACACATGACAAGAAAGTTTAAACTGATTGTATTAAAAGTGCTGCCAAAAATATGTTTGGCCTTGCCTAAAAATACATTTGGTCTTTTTCCTTCTGAGTCATTTCTATAATCTTCAGTTTCTATTTCTGCAAGAGTTACAAGATCTCTTACTTTGCTATTTAAAAACGCTTGAGAGGCGCTTAGTTCTCCATCAATTAAATAATCATTGGCATCAAATTTTTTCTGTGAAAGAGATTCTGTAATTTGGTTTATTAGGTCAGTAAGTTCATTGAATTTTTTCGCTTTGAGTCCAAAGAGTAAAGTGTAAGCGTCTTTGTGCTGATTTAGTGTAACCTCGTCCTTTGGGCTAAGGTTTGTTTTTTTGAGTAGATCGTTTTTGATCGAATTAATTTCCCTTAGTGTTGTTGCTAGTAAGTTATATTCATTTTGTGCAATGATTAGAGATTCATATGACCACCGTAAAGGAATGATATTACAGAACTCCGGCACTCGATGTTTTATGTGTTTATTTGAGGTGTCATTCCCAAAATATAATGAAGGGTTGATCTTTTTGTATTCGATCAGAGCTCCAGCTAATAATATTTGAGGAATGATAATGATTGGAATTAATGATAGGGCGCTCTTGTTTGATTTTATGGATGCAGAAACCAGAAGCCCGATTGATGAGCCAACGAGATTTGTTATAACCATCCATAGCATGTAGTGCCAAGTCATCTGATGTATAAGTAATATTGAGTTACCGATCCATAAGTAGACCCATGATTGAGCTATCGAAAAAAATGATAAGATTAAAAATTTTGATAAAATATACTGACTTACAAATATGCCATATCCTCTTTCTCTAGACAGGATGCCTTTATCCTTAATAATTTCACTAGCGCTATTGGTGAGCCCTAGAAACATGGCAACAACAAGTGAAATGAATATATAAGCTGGGATGTGCGGAGCCTCGGAAAATATATAGTTTTCTCCTTCTGAGTATTTTAAAACACCAGCAATAAGTAATGCAAGTAATGGAGAAATAACGAGTGTTGAGAAGAGAATTGATTTGTTTCTTAATTTACTAAGAAGGGTACGGCTGAGGTGAGTATTAAATTGCTTAAAGTTTCGCTTTTTTTCTCTAATTAATGGTTTCTTTTCATTAGAAATTTTGTCTTTGATTTGCGGCTTCGTAAATTCATTATCAAACTTATTGTGCAAGTCCAATTGGATTAATTCGATTATGAATTCAGGTGTTCCGATTTCTTGAATTCGAAGGAGGTCAGATTGATTAATCGATTTTGATTCTTCTATCAAAGATTGAAGCGCTTTCCTGAAGGCGTGCTCCATTTCATCAGGGCTTCCCCAAAAAGCTAAATTTCCATTATTATCAAGTAGCAGTGCTTTATCGAAAGATTTGAATAATTTTTTGCTTGGTTGGTGAATGCTGACAAAACATATTTTTCCATCAATTCTTTTCTTAATAGAGTTTATTATGTTTTCTGAATCATATGATGAAAGCCCTGTAGTTGGTTCATCAATTAGCAATATAGATGAATCATTTGTTAATTCTAATCCAACATTCAAACGTTTCCTTTCTCCACCCGATAATGATTTTTGAAAATGGTCACCAGGAATTTCAGTACGCTTGTTTTCGAGTAAGAGTTCTTCAATGAGACGCCCTGTCTTTTGTTGTCGTTCTTCTTTACTTATATCGGGGCAGCGAATTGCTGCAGAAAAGTTAAAATTTTCCTCAATACTTAATAATGGATCAAAAGATTCTTCCTCAGGGGCATATGAAATATGAGAGCGGATTTTATGAAGATTTTTATAGAGCGATTCTCCATTGTATAAAACCTCACCTGATAGAGGTTTCAATTGTCCTGCTAAAATTTTTAAGAGTGTGCTCTTTCCACAACCACTCGGACCCAGTACGCATATTAGCTCGTTAGACTCTACTTGGAGATTCAAATGCTTGATACCGCCTGAAGAGTCGCCATAACGGTGACTAACATTAGTTAATTCTAATTTATTAATTTCAAGCATTTAGGGTTTTTAGATTGCTTTGAATATCATTATATTTCACAATCGTTATGAATCTGACTTGTATTAAATCTCGTTTAATTAAAAAAATGTTCACGATTTAAGGGCAAATTTTTATTTCATCGCTACAATCATGATATAAGTTAACTTATAGAGTAGCTAAGCCATAATTAAAATAATTTTCATAAGTTGCTAAGGTTGTTAATTAGTATAAAATTGCACTTAAAATTTTTCCTCAGAATGTCTGAAAACGATCCAAGAAATCCTCAAGATAATAATTCAAACGACCCAAAGGGAAACGAGTCACCTGTAAATTTTAAAGGGCTCATTTTTCTGGGTATTGCACTGTTTTTGATTTTTATTGCTTTCAGCATGAATAGCCCCACTCAGGGTGAAAAAATAACTTGGCCTGAATTTAAGGGGTACGTTACTAAAGGTGAAATTAATGGAGAGCTCCCTCTCGAATTGATCAGAAAGCAGGAGAGCTCAGAGGAAGTTTTAATAGCTTTTAAGAAGAAGAGTCCAACTGCTGAAAATGAAAATAATAAATTGGAGGTACCTGTAAATATTGAATTTCAAAAAGAAGAAATCTCTGAATTACTTAATGCTCACAACTTAAAGTACACCCCCCGTTTTGAGAGCAACACTGCGAGTGCTGTGTTGATTACAATATTGCCAATTCTACTCATTCTACTCATATTATACTTCTTCTTTAGGCAACAGATGAAGATGGCTGGAAGAGGTGCGATGAGTTTCGGGAAAAGCAAGGCTAAAATGCTTAGTATGGACACGAAGAAAGTGACCTTCAAAGATGTAGCTGGTGTCAGCGAAGCTAAAGAAGAAGTTTCAGAGTTGGTAGAATTTTTAAAAGACCCGAAAAAATTTCAACGTCTTGGCGGTCAAATACCGAAAGGTGTTTTGATGGTTGGAGCGCCAGGTACCGGAAAAACTTTATTGGCTAGAGCCATAGCGGGAGAAGCAGATGTTCCGTTCTTTAGTATTAGTGGTTCGGATTTTGTTGAGATGTTTGTGGGAGTGGGGGCTTCTCGGGTTAGAGATATGTTCGAGCAAGGCAAAAAGCATGCTCCATGTTTAATGTTTATTGATGAGATTGATGCGGTTGGTAGGCATAGAGGACATGGGCTTGGAGGAGGCCACGATGAGAGAGAACAAACGCTCAACGCTTTACTCGTGGAAATGGATGGTTTTGAGACGCAAGAAGGAGTAATTATTATTGCTGCAACTAATCGACCTGATGTGCTTGATCCTGCGCTGCTTCGTCCGGGAAGATTTGACCGTCAGGTAACTGTTGGACTCCCTGATGTAAGAGGTAGGCATGCTATTTTAGAAGTGCATGCTAAGAAAGTTAAGATGTCTGATGGTGTCGATTTAGAGATTATTGCTAGGGGTACGCCAGGGTATTCTGGTGCGGAGCTTGCGAATGTTATTAACGAAGCTGCTCTAATGGCAGCTAGTAAGGGGCTCAAAGCGATAACGCTTTGTGAACTTGAAGAGGCTCGTGATAAAGTGAGATGGGGTAAAGAGCGAAGGAGTTTGGCGCTTAGTGAAAAAGAAAAAGAAAATACAGCCTATCATGAGGCTGGACATGCCATTCTCAACGAGTTGTTGGATCATACAGATCCTCTGCATAAAGTTACAATTATTCCACGAGGACCAGCTCTTGGAGTGACGATGTTTTTACCTGAGGAGGATAAATATACTCAGCGAAAGTTTGAAATGCTTGATCACCTTGTAGTAGCTATGGGAGGTAGAGTTGCCGAAGAGATCGTATTTGGTGATGTGACTAATGGAGCAGGCGGCGATATCAAAATGGCTACTGATATAGCTCGGAAGATGGTTTGTCAGTGGGGGATGAGTGAGGATCTTGGAATGGTGGAGTATGGAGATCATCAAGAGCACACTTTCTTAGCTCGAGATATGTCGACTACCCGATCATATTCTGAAGATACCGCACAGAAAATAGACAATGAAGTTAAGCGTTTGATTGATACGGCATATAATAAAGCTAGAGAAATGCTTTTAAGTCATAGAGAACAACTTGATTTAATTGCTCATGCATTACTCGAGTATGAGACTTTGGATGCTTCTCACATTAAAGATTTGATGGATGACGGTGAAATGGGTGATCCTCCACCTAGCCCAACCCCTCCAGATTTTGATTCTCCGCAAAAGCTTAGCAATAAGAAAAGCGAGACACCTTCCGCGAATGATGATATTAGCCCGGGAGATTTAGCTCCAGCTGGGGCCTAGGAGGAGTTTTCTCGCAACCAATTCTCGAATTTTTCCGACTTTTCGGCGTAAAACGGATAACACTTATTGTTGTTATGATTGGGCTCATAGCGCCAATGCCTATACATCCATAGCCAAGGTGCAGGGAAATGGTTGATGAAGGGTTCAAAAACATCCCAGCATTTTTGGGCAATTTGTTTTTCAGTAGAAGTTGTTACGAGTTCAATTGGTTTTAATATTTTCATTAAATAAGAACCGTCTGAACATGGTAATGCAATTGCTGGGATTATAGGTAGGCCAGTTTTTAGATGTAAGAATGCGTGTAGTCGAGTGATTGATGTAATTCTCGAGAAGCATTCAACAGGAATTGCGTCTCTACTTGGTTTTACATTTAAGTCTGTGAGGAGAGCAGTGTTGCCGCCTTTCTTTAAGGTCTTAAGTAATTTAATCACAGCCTTTCTAGATGAAATAACCTCATGGCCACTGCGTGCTCTTGCTGTTCTAAATATATTAGTAAGTAATGGATTTCTGAAATCTTGGGCAATGACAGTTAGGGGTGTTCCACGAAAACCCATCGCGAGGCTTAACCATTCAAAATTCCCATAATGAGGAGTGATCCAGATTGCTCCTTGTTTAACGGCATTTTCATGAGCAAGCGTATCTTCGAATTCAAATTGTATGAAATCTGAATAATTATTTTTATTTAGCGTCCTTCCCCAAAATAAATCGATAGTACCCCTAGAAAATAATTCATAGCTTTTCATTATCATTTGCTCTGGTTTACAATTTGTGAGTTCGCCTGAATCTATTGCGCATTTAGCATTTGCTATACCTGTAACCCTTCCCCTAGTATCAAATGCAAAGGCCAACCTTCCAATTTGTTTTGAAAATGAAACTATAAAGGATCTGGGGATTATAGGAGCTAATAATTCAATGCATTTAACAAGAAACCACTCAATCTGATGGCGGATTTTCTTAAGGTTTTTTTTCATGCTCAACTTAAAACAAAAAATACTTCAATATGATGGATAGGGAAAAACTTATTAACATTTTAGAGTCTATTCTTAAATCACCTACGGCACCATTTCATGAGTACTTTGTCCGAGAATCAATAACAAAATTGTTGTCAGGGTATAGTAATGTCATGGTAGAGGATGATGCTTTTGGGAACTTAATTGTTACTGTAGGGCCGAAAGAGAAAAGTCCTAGTTGGATATTCGGTGCACATATGGATCATCCTGGTTATGTTAAGTTTCAAGAATCAAATGATATTGAATATCATAGAATGAGGGGTGATTTTAGTTTTTTGGGTGGGGTTCCTGCGAATTATCTTAACGGCAATTTTCCTATTAAAGAATTTGGATCATTTGCTATGTGGGATTTAGTCCCTTTTGAAATTGAAGGAGATTATATTAGATCAAGAGCTTGTGATGATTTGATTGGTTGTGTAGCAATAGTGTCATTGATACAATTGTTATCATCAAGCGATAGCTCTCATTCGTTTGGAGCTGTTTTCACGAGAGCGGAAGAAGTGGGTTTTGTTGGAGCTAATGAATTGGCGAAAAATTGGCCTTTCTCACAGAATTCATGTTTTGTTTCAATAGAGACTAGCATTCCTACAGGTAAGTCAGATTTGGGGAAAGGACCAATTTGCCGGGTAGGCGATAGATTGACAGTTTTTGATAATATTGCGACTGAATCTATTTTACATGCAGCGCGCACTAATAGTTTGGAAGTGCAACGTGAATTATTGGATAAGGGTGCATGTGAGGCTTCAGCGCTATCAGTGCACGGTATTCCTGTTGCTGGTATTTCTTTACCTTTAGGGAATTATCATAATTGTGGCAAAAATGATATTATAGAAGAAGAATTCGTTAGCTTCAGTGACCTTCAGGTTCTGATAAGTTTAATGGAGAGTATAATCATTTCTTTTCCGTCTGGTCCTAAAATGGAAAGGGTAAAGGATCGAACTAAATTTGAGAAAGCTAATGATAAATATAGCCAACTAATTGATAACACCTCAGATAACTTTAAAAAAAACAGCACCTGAATTTATCAAGTGCTGTTTAAAACATGAAACACAAACAAACAGTTGTTGTATTACAACCACTTTCAAACTAAATATTGTTTAATATTTGTCAACTATTAGGATATATTTAATATATTTACTAAGTCTGAGGAATATCTACTTTATCACAAATTTAGACCTATTTTAAATGATCAAAATTAAGTTAGTAAGATTAGTTCCGTTTGTTCTTGGGGTTCTCTTTTCAGTAGGTTGTAACTCATTTCAAGATGTAAAATTTGATTCTCCTGCATACAGACCTTCAGATCCAAGTAATGTTAGTGTAAAAGTTTCACTTAATAACGCTTCAATTTATGTAATGGAAGGAGATAAACCTTTACTAGTTACTGCGACTTGCATTGGTAAAAATGATAGTCCTACTCCTTTAGGTGAGTTTCGTGCTTTTAATAGATTGCCTAGAAAGAGATCTAATACATACGGATTTCATGTGAGAGGAAATGAAATCATACCAGGTCGAAGAGTTGAGACTCCAAAGGGCTATAAGTATGTCGGTTATCCAATGCCTTATTGGGTAGAGTTTAAATCGGGATATGGATTTCACGCCGGATATGTTCACCCTATACCTAGAACGCATGGTTGTTTAAGGATACATAACAACGTCGCACCTAAATTCTTTGAGTTAGTTCGGGCTGGAACTCCAATTTTTATTGCTAATTCATTTCCTGAGGATACAAATATAGGTAAAAACCTTAGGAGGCCTCAAGACTATAAAGATCCTGATCCGGCTCGGTCTTATCTAGTTTCAGGTAGCTTCTTTGATGATCTAGATACTAATGAAAATTTGTTTGAAAAGGAACCCAAGTAATGCAAGCTGCTGATAGCTCTAAATCTCAAACTAGAAAAAGGTCTCGGCGTGTTAATGTAAGGACGCCGGAAGTCATGTCTGATGTTCAGAATGAAGTCGAAACTCATTACAGGAGTCGGATAGTAGAAAAGTTTAGAGATTCTGATAATGTTTATTCGATTGAAAATACTACTATTGTTCTGGCGAAGCAATTCGGGTTTTGTTATGGAGTGGAACGAGCAATAGATTTAGCTTATGCAACAAGAAGGGTTTTTCCTGAAAGAAAAATATTTTTAATAGGGGAGATTATTCATAATCCTGAAGTTAATAGACAACTACAGGAAATGGGAATCAAAGAAATTGATAGTCATCCTTCTCAGGCTTGTTTGAATGAGTTGGGGGCTGATGATATTGTAATCGTTCCAGCATTTGGTGCTGAGATTTCATTAATGGACCAAATTGATAAAAGAGGGTGTCAAATAGTTGACACGACTTGTGGTGATGTAATGAGAGTTTGGAAAAGAGTAAGAAACTATTCAAAACAAGGTTTCACTTCGCTAATACATGGAAAAGCTGACCATGAAGAAACTCGAGCTACCGCAAGTAGGGCATATGATGATTTTGGAAGTCATTACATAGTAATACTAACAATTCAAGATTGTGAATATGTCTGTGATTTTATTAGGAATGGCGGAGATAAGGAAAAGTTCATTAAAAAATTTGAGGGGGCGTTTTCTCCCGGTTTTGACCCACTTATACACCTTTCGAAAATAGGTGTTGCCAATCAAACGACGATGCTCAAAGGAGAGACAGAAAAGATACAGAAGATGTTGTATGAAGCGGTCAAGGTTAGAGATGGAGAAGAGGCTGACAAGAATTTTCAATTTTTTGATACAATATGCGGTGCTACTCAAGAACGACAAGATGCACTTTTTGAAATGTTAAAACAGAAAATGGATATGCTTCTAGTTGTTGGAGGATATAACAGTTCGAACACCACTCATTTAGTTGAAATAGGGCAGGAAGAACTACCATCATTTTTTATAAGAGATGCAGAATGTTTGGAATCATTTGAAAAGATAGTGCACTTTGATTTGGAAGAAAAAAAAGAAAAGAGGAGTTACTCTGGCAATTTTTTTGATAAATCTTCAGCAATTACTGTTGGAATTACCGCTGGAGCGTCATGCCCGAATAACCTCATTGAAGAAACTATTTTAAGAGTATTTGAACTAAGAGGTAATGATTTAAGTGGATTGTTAAGTGAAAAGTGAAAGCGCTTTCACAAAAAAATTATAATCTATCAAACGTAAAGAAAATTTTAAAATGCAATTATATGCTGTAAATACAGTATATAATTGATGATTTTATAAATGATAATTTAAACGAGTTGAATTGGAGGGTATATTTTTAACAAATTTTAAAAAATTAAAAGATAAGAAAATAAAAAGAGAAAACTAACACAACAACAAAGAATTAAGGGCCGTGATATTTATAAATTTTAGTTGGTGAAAATATCTTAATAAAAAACATTTGCATCATATTCATAAAACATCATCTTTATACTGGCTCGTTAACAAGCCCTTAACAAAAAATAAAAACTGCCATGGCAAAAAAGAAAGCTGCACGCAACAAAGCTGCACCAAAAAAAC
>Ga0209404_10001944_pt1 | contig 13281 bp, 25 predicted proteins | sample TroAtlMetagenome_2_FD_187447 | JGI IMG/M metagenome (GOLD analysis project Ga0209404, IMG submission 187447) | Marine eukaryotic phytoplankton communities from Atlantic Ocean - Tropical Atlantic ANT8 Metagenome (SPAdes) (version 2) | ecosystem: Environmental > Aquatic > Marine > Oceanic...
CATACGCCCCAGTATGGTATGATGAGTGCGTCGGAGAGATCCGGCTATGCACCTCGAAAACTGATCAATGACTGACGAGAACAACCTCCTCGCTCGGCTGGATGCGCTGCAGACGCTCAACTCTGCTGGGCTCCCCGAGACCGAGGACGCCATCCTCAACGAGCTGGCTCAGATCATGAGCGAGTTCGCCGACGAGATGGTCCGGGACATCAAGCAGATGACCCGGTAACCACGGGGGGCTTCGGCCCCCTCACCTCCGTAGCCGGGTCACTCCCGGCACGTACAACTCCGGTCGTTCCGGCCACCCCTCAGGGTGCGATTCACGCATGGGCCTGTTGCTGGTCCCGCCATCCGGTCACACCGGAGGCGATGCAGTCCAAGCGGTAGTTCCGCTGTGCCGGTCCTCTCCAACCTCCTGTTGATCTGGAGGCTGAGCAGGGCCGGACCTCTTCTCTGGCTGGTGTTCACCACATGCCCCGCAGTTCGCTGGAAACGACGCGACGCGAGGCAACCACCATTCCGAGAGAACCAATGACCACCCTTCACCTGCTCAGCCACGCTGAACCCCTCCTGACTGCCGCCTCAAGGCTCTATGCCCTAGGCGGGGAAGTCTTCACCATCACAACGCTGCTTTGGGGCTTACGCCTCCTTAGCGGCCTCATAGAGACCACATACAACGCCGGATTGATTGCCGGCAAGTTCTACAAGCTGCATCTGCACAAGTGGACTGTTCGCGCTGTTGCCTTCTACTGGCTCGGTTGCGTTCTGACCTGGCAGGGCCTGCGCTGGTGTTATGAGCACCGCGCCGAGATCCTGGCCAGCCTGAACAGCTTCCGCCATGAGGTTGAAGCACTGTTCGTCTACCGCTCGCCCGTTCGTGTTCTAGAGGGGTATTGACTCCTAGGCGTTATGCCCCCATAATCTGGGGGCATCAAACAGCAGCCACCCCGAGCCATGAATCCAAAGGACACACAGAACGTACGCATCAAAAAGTCAACAATCGACCTGATCGACGACAACCGCCACTGCAACACCCCACGATCGATCGTTATTGATGCGCTGCTTGAGCAAGCCGCCAAGACCTGGAAGCTGGACAAAGCAGACAGATCTCTGGTCAGCGTCAACGACTGATGGGGCTAGACGATGAACGCAGGGCATTCGAGATGCTCTGCTTTAACCCCTACTCGCTCCCAGCAGAATTTGACTGGGAGCTTGCAGCTCTGGGTTATTACTCCAAGTCTCAAAAAGAACGTAGCGATTTAGCACTTACCGCGTTCGAGAAAGAACATCCTTACGAATCCAGCTCTGAGCTTCAGGCTTTCAGAGAGCTGGAACGTATGGGCATCTATTCGCCAAACGACTTCTATTCACCAGAAGATGCCAAAGAGAGACAGCTCTACACCAAAGCCCTCAAACGAATCAGAGAGCGAAGAGGGATTGCGAAAGAAAAGACTGGCAAGAATCCAGCTCATCAAAGACGAGTCAGACGCCATCGTGAAGTTGGGTAACGAGCCCGTTGATGAACTGATCCTTTTGCAGGAATGGCACATCGACAATTTCGGGGAATCGTTCAACAAGCAAACGGCTCTCTATTACCTCGAACGCGCCCACGACCGAAGCTCACCAAAAAGCGAACCCCTCTTACCGGGTCAGCCCATTGACGTGAAACCTGTCCCATGGCTTTGGGAGGGAATGATCATGAAAGGCGACAGCAATCTGATCATTGCTCCGCCCAAGGTCGGCAAGTCGGCATTAGTGGTCGGGCTTGTAGGCGCCATGGCCAGGGGTGAATCTCACTTCCTCGGCAAGCGTCTGGATTACGGCAACGAATGCCCGCCGGTCTTCATCTATGGAACAGACCAACCCGGCTCTTGCTGGGCGGAGCTGTTCGCCAGAGAGGGCCTATTGAACGCAGACAAATCCTTTGCTTACCCAATCGTGAAGCTTGCGCGTGCAGGCGACTCATTGGTGCTTAACAAGGAAGGTCTTGAGAAGATCGAAAAGGATGCCTCGGCCAATCCTGGCTGCATTCAACTCTTTGATTCTTACGCGACCTTGGCTGGTCCTCTTGGTCATGAAGAGGCGAGCCCAGCTTTTGCGCAACCGTGCCAGAAGTTGCGAGACATGCTCGCGAAACATGGGGTGACCTGGGCAATGCTCCACCACTCCAACAAGAGCGTGAGCGGAGGCAATGCGATCAACGCAAGCCGAGGAACAAATGCGCTTCCTGCTCTGTTCAGTTGGACGCTGCTGATGAACTGGTTAAGGCTTCCAGTTGACGGAACAGTGCAGAACGACTTCAGGGTCGTGGTGAGCTGTTCAGGCCGCGCCAAATCCACTTCTTTGTTGTGCGAGCTGCAAGGCGATGGAACATCGACGCATTGGGAAATCACTGGTGATGCTGAGGCGGCTCAAGCTGCTGAATATCGCGCTGATCAAGAAGACCGTTTGAGCGGCAAAAGACAAGGCGATGCTCTTCAGTATCTGAAGCACGCCTGGAATGAAACCAGACAAGGATTAACAAGCAACGAGTTGGCCTCAAGGATGGGGAACGTAAAGCTGCCCGTTGCTCATGGCTACCTCGATGGGCTGCTCAAAAAAGGACTGATCAAAAAATCTGGATCGATACAAACAGGGGGAAGGCCCGCAGATTTGTACTACTGGGTTGAGGCTGTTACGCCTGACGAAGCAGAAGGTAACGCACGCTTTGAAACAGGCGAAAAAGGGCTAAAAAGCGAAAAAGAAAAAACAGAAAATCAGTCATATAGAAGTATTTCTTCTTTTTCAGATATTTATGGCGCTGGGACCAGCGGAAAAAAAATATTGAACTCGGGAGTAGTACAGCTCGACCCCCTTCCCGAGGGGTTACGGGTAGGCGCGAAGGTCCAGAAACAAAACGCCAATGGCGGATGGGATGAACGTCCTTTTGTCATTGCTGAGGCTCCAAACGAGCACAACGTCACGGTTGCCCTGTTGGGCAATTCGATGTTGCGGTTCTCTGCCCAGCGATGGAATGCAGAGATTCGTGCGTGGCCTGCCCCTATCCCTGACGAGGCCAAATCGATTCTTGAACTCAACGAACCTTTCTGAATAACCAAATGAACCGCACGCAACTTGATCTTTTCTCCCGTCAACCCTCAAAGCTTGAGCTTTCCTGGGAGAAAGCCAAACAACAGAATCCCTGGATGATGGAAGAGCTGGCCCGTCTTGCCTTCGATCTAAAAAGCAGAGGTCAGCAGCATTACAGCGTTGACTCTCTGTTCCATGTTCTGAGGTTTCACAGAGCAGGAACCAAGGATGAACACGGGCTGAAGGTCAACAACAACCACACAGCCTTTGCGGCAAGGGAGCTGATGGCATTACATCCAGAGCTGGAGGGCTTCTTTCAGACACGCGAGCAGAAGCCAAGAGGGAACTATGGCCAAATCTCTTGACCTGCCTTCTTCACCCTCGCGATGATTGACGTTACCCCTAAGGAAGGTTATATTTTTATTCAAGCCTGGGCATCGCCAATAAGCCCCAGAACCGACGCAGCGCAACGCACCGCAACGCGGCGCACCGCCTCGCACCGCCTCTCGGCGCAACGCGCCGCAACGCACCGCCTCGCAGCACCTCGCAGCGCGTCGCCTAGCCCACCAATCGCTTACCGGCTCAACGATCAAGAACCGGCACCACCACACCAACGCATCAACCATGGCCATCAGACGATTTGAAATCAGCGTGACGGGCATCAGCCCATTACTGCTCAGCAACAATCTTTGCTCCGACCCTTTGAGCCAAGCCTCAAAAGACAAAAAGCATTTCACCAGCAAGCGCACAAAAGCCGACTCTGATCACCTGAGTCTGCGACTGATCGATTGGGTTCATTCCGGTTACTGGAGCAAGCCCGGTTCAGTCGAGATCGATGACGTTGAGAACGCCGTGAAGTTTGAGGGCTTCGGTGATCTCACGCTGCCTTCCCAGAACTTCGCCCGCTGTCTTCGTAACGGCGCCACTCAATTCAAACTCGGGAAAGAAATCAACCGAGCTCTGATCGTCGAAAACGAACCGCTGATCAAATACAGCGGCCCCAAATCCGCCGACGAAATGGTGAAGGAATCGCGCTTCATCTTGACCTCGCCAGTGGTTCGCATGAAAACCACAAACTGGGTCACGCGCTTGATCCTCCCTGAGTGGGCTGTTGCTTATCAGGTGACGGTTGATGACGAGCGGATTGCATTTGATGCCTTGGAAAGGATCTGCCAAACCGCAGGACGGTTTGAAGGACTCGGAACTTGGCGCCCTCGCTATGGCCGGTTCAGCTCAACGTTGTGCGAATTGGAGGTTTGAATCACTTGGCAGCTATCAGGCGTAAGTCCAAGGATCAGTGCTCCGCTTTGCAGTGCTCCGCCTGTCCTCGCCTCGCCTCGCATCGCGCCGCTCACCCATCGTTCGCCCGAGCGATCAATCGGGCACCTCAACCCGGAACAGCCCTACGTGGCCAAGACCGGGAAACCGACGCCTCGCTGCGCAACGCAACGCAACGTGCCGCATCGCCTCGCAACGTGTCGCGCCGCCCCGCCTCGCAACGCTCTCCCATCGTTTGCCCTTCACGATCAAAAGGGCACTCACCCCGGCACAAGCCTTCGTGCTCAAGGCCGGGAAACGACGCCATGCTTCGCACCGCTTCGCAACGCACCGCGACGCTTCGCCACGCTCACCCATCGCTCCCGATCCACGAATCAAAGATCGGACCCAACACCAGCAGCCCTACGCGGTGAAGCTGGTGGAAACATCGCAACGCGCCGCCACGCTGCGCCACGCGCCCCGACGCATCGCATCGCAACGCGACGCCGTGCACCGCTTCGCTCGCCCATCGTTCCGCCGGTTCACGATTAAAACCGGCACCCAAATCCATTCAGGAATAAATCCATGGACGCCATCCCCGATCAGCTTCAGCAAGCAGGCATCAACGTCGACACTCTCAAGAAAGGCGACTTTTTTTCTCGAGAGCAGGTGATCCTCGCTTACAGCCTCCTTAACCCAAAGGTGGACGAACGCATTGAACGCTTCGAGCATGGTGAGATAAAGGCTGATCCACGCACCTGGGCTGGCCCCTTCGTCATTGACTACATCACACATCGACGATCTGGCGCGGGCCGACCTGTTGTCTGCCGTTGCGAAGACGGTGGAATCAGAGTGCTTACCGATTCCCAGGCCGCGCCCTACTTAAACAAGCAGGCCACCGCCGGCCTTAAGAAGCACAGCCAAAAGACCCGGCTAATGCAATCAGCAATTGATATGAGTGGCCTGAACCCGCACGAACAAGCGCAGCATTCCTCCCGTCTACGAGTTCAACAGTTCATGTGCTCGGCTCATGAAAACGCCCGCAAATCACTGCGAGAAAAGAAAGAGAGTGGCGTCGAGGATCCCGACAGAAGCGCCTCTCTAGGTCAACACCTCATGGGGGCAAATGGCACCAACTAAACGCAAATTCATGGCCGTGACCATGATCCCCGAGCTTTACGCCAAGGCTCAAGCTGTAGCCGCTGAACGCGATATGGCATTGACCGCCTGGGTGCGTGAAGTCGTCGTCAAAGAACTAAAGCGCCTAAGGAAATGAAACACCCCAAAATCCTTCGCCTTGATCCGCTCTTTGTTCGTTTTGATCAAGAGCGTCATGCCTATCAAGACCTAGCAACCGGCGAGATGATGGCTCATTCCATCACTGCTGTCACTGGTCGCAACATGTGCCCGCGCAAGCGGGCCGTGATTGAAAAGACCAAACACGTCTGGGAACCTCGCGGCAACGCTTGCCATGAAGCTTTCGCTAACCACCTGACAGGTCAACCTGTTGTCGTTGGTGATTACGCGGCATGGCTTGAACCACTCTTTGAACATCAGTTCTTTGATGAGTTTCAGCCGATTGCCGTTGAGTACGCCATGGCCGATCCTTCGCGATCCCTCGGCGGTGCGTTTGATGCTCTCGGCTATTGGCGCGATAAGTTGATCTTGGTTGATCTGAAAACGCAAAGTTCAAAGAACGCCGCGACCTATGACACGTCACCGCAACTCGGCGGCTATCTGTCATTACTCAATTACTCACATCCTCATTTGTTCATTGAGGCAGCAAAGACGCTATGGGCTCGCCCAGGAAAAGCCTTTCTAGGCAAAACCCAATCCATTGATCAATGCGATGAAGCCTGGGCTGATGCCTGGGACATCCACACGATGTATTTAAAAGCCGAATCTTTTTAACTCTTTTCGTTCTCCCTACCGAGGCTTAAGTTGAACCATGCAGCCAACCATCCGATACGCCATTGGCGTCGTCTTATTGACCACCGCGATTTTGCTTCCTGATGTCAGACCTGAGCCGCATCACCCGATTACTGGCCTGGTTGCTTCTGCGGAGGCCAGACGTATTCGAGATTCAAATTGCAGTGCTCAAAGAATGCGAGCCGGATACTTCGGCCCCGCCTGCTGAACCTGCCTGCCCTGATTTTGTTCCCCACCCCGATCTTGTCGATGAGCCACCCCCAACCAGTGAAGAAATCAAGTTCCAACTTGAACAACTCCGAGCCAGCCGCAACATGCGTAAAAGAGCCCTCAAAATCCAACAGCTCTATAGATGCTGGGCCGTGGACGCAGCCGAGCAAGACCAGCACTGATGGGGCAAGCATTGCGGCTGAAGTGCTTGAAGCAAAGCTGGCGATTGCTCAGCTAGAGGCCAAGGTCAAAGATCGGATGGCAAAGCTGAACGTCTTGCATGACGCTGGTTTGCTGGAAGACGACGGCGAGCCAGGTCGTTACGTGTTCCCTGGAATCAGCTTCCAGCGAATGGAGAAAACGACATTCAGTTATTCACCTGCAATCAAAGCCCTTCAAGAGGAAGAGAAAGCCGATGGCACAGCCACCAAGAAAGTCAGCGCCTACTTCCGGTCAACCATTGATAAGCAGTAAGGAGATCAAGCTCCGGGTCTATGGCAGGCCCGCGCCGCAGGGATCGAAGGTCGCTGTTGCTAAAGGCGTCATGAAAGAAGTCTCGACTTACTTGAAGCCCTGGCGTACTGATGTAAAAGAAACTGCTCGAGAACAGTACAAAGGGGAAGCTTTGGATGTCCCTGTGATGCTCAACGTGACCTTCCTGTTCGATAGGCCAAAGAGTCATTACCGGACAGGGAAGCATGCCCATCTGCTTAAAGATGGTGCATCTGATTGGGTAGTGGCCAAGAACCGTGGCGATCTCAGCAAGCTGGTGAGGTCAACAGAGGATGCCTTGTCTGTGTCAAGTGGCGGCAGTGTCATCACTGATGACAGCCTGATTGCAAAAACTTTGGCCATGAAGGTCTACTGCATGGAGGGCGAAGAACCCGGCGCAATTATCCGTATCAAGTTGCTACCAAACTTAAGGGCGTTGCCATGAATCGGATTTATGCAAACTTTGCATACTTGTTCTGTTACGCCTAGAGAATGCCCCTTCCGGTTCCTTGAAATCGCCGGTATACTCGCATTAGTGACATCGCGCTAACGCGTTCCAGGCGCACTTCCTTGATCTGAAAAGGGTCCACTACCGAGCCCGCTAAAGGCTCAGGCGAAACCACACCCACGACCACCAACCATGTCCACTAAACACGAATACACCCCCGAGCGGGTTGCGTTCGGGTCGGTCCTAGCCGCCTGGTTCAAAAAGAACGAATGGCCGCAAAGCATCACCGAATCTGTTGCCAAAGCTCTTGGCTGGCCTAATGGACCCTGGGCATCGCAGATGTCAACAGCGATCAACGGCAAGATTGATCCAAAGCCCAACTTCTTTGTGGCAATGGGCCTCTTCAATCAGATGGTTGCTGAAAGGGATCTGAAAGGCATCAAAGACCGCCGCACGATTGACAGGCTAAAAGAGGCATACCCCCTTACTCACGACAATGGTGTGCCTTATGACGGCGCTGATTTCTTCCGCCTATTCACTGGCCTGATTGAGCCTCCTGAAGAGTTCAACAGAACCACTGCAGCGGTCACGTTCACAGAGGAAGGCGCAGTTAAATACTCGGCATTATTGGCGAAGACGTTCAAGGCCATTCAACGAGATCAGATGATGAGCCCTAAAGAGGCGTGGACATCATTAGCGGCGAGCGACGCCCTAGGGAACATGCCCGGTGAAGCGATGCTCATCTTGCAAGACGCATTGCGCGAGGCCGACACCATCCCCCCCGAGATGATGGCCAAGGTTTACGCCGCTCATGACAACGTTTGCCCGTGCATCCCCGCCATGGCTGAACTGGCTGGAGATGACAGCAAGAAGGTGACAGAGATTCTGGAGAAATCGCTACATGCAGCGGTCGCTTGATTCCACTACGCCACGTGTAGCCTTGCCGAGCCCTGATTAGGTAGCTACCGACACTTGCATTCTCCCTCTCGATCGGTATACTTACGCAGTCAGGTTGAGAACGAATCGCGTTAGCAGCCAAGACCTGACACTCTTCCGTAAATACTTGATTACGTCAGCAAGACCCATGAGCAGCATCACCCAATTGAAAGAGCTTCCAAAAGCTCTTCAAGAGTTTCAGTCTCGTTTTCACGCCTGCGGGCTTGACGGGAACAATGCCTTTCAGAAGTTCGAGTTCACTTCTCTCAAGGCAACTCTCTTAGCCGTTCAACCTGCTACTGCTTTAGGGCTATCGCACAGTTTCACTACTCACCCGATAGGCATTGACTCCCTTGTCCTTCGCTTGGATGTCTTCCACGAATCAGGTGAATCCTTTCGATCTGAATTTCCAATCCAGCTAACGGGGCCTAAAAAAACAAAGGACGGTTCAATTGGGCCAATAGGCCCCCGCTCGATGCAAGACATCGGTGGTGATCTCACATACGCCAAGAAATACCTGCTCTGGGGAGCTTTTGGCCTAGCCAATGCAGATGATGCAGACCCAGACAAAGCAGATGGGCCAACCGAAGCGAGGGGGCAAACGCCCCCCAAGAAGACTCTTCCCTTAAAGAAGTCTGTTACCCCTAAAGAGGCGTCACCAGAGGCGCAGCCTGTCGCCTTCCTTGATGACAAACGCAAAGAGCGCATTGCAGCCACCCTTAAGACTCACCCTGGCAAGGATCAAATTATTGCTGATTTCCGCGCAAAGTACCTGCCAACTCTTCTTCCAAAAGCCAAAGTCACTCCATCACACATTCAGCTTGATGAGCACGGAGACTTCCTTGAACCTCTTCTAGGAATCACAAATGCTGCTTGATGCTGAAGATCACCTCATTAATGCCGCTCATGACATCACTTGCGCAATCAAATTGCTCCTCGACAGGGCAAACTATTACGCCGACACTGGAAAGGTCGCCAAGCAAGCAGAAACCATCGTCAAAGTTCAACGACTTAGAGCCACCCTCAAACGTTTGCGCAAGACGCCGGAACCGCTTCTGCCTTCATTGCAGCGAAGGGTATCTAGTTGATCTTGTTGGTCCCTTCTCTGATTCTGATCCCGGCAATCTCTGGACAGATGACGCAGCCAAAGCTCAGCAATACGTCACCTGGGAAAAAGCAGTCGAGGTCAATCGACTACTCCACTGTCGATTCCCTGATCTTGTTGTTCAGAACATTGTCTTCGTTTCTACGGGCAACAATTCGTGGAAGGTAGATGGCAATGCCTAGCCCTGAAAGCATTCATCAGCAGATGGCTGAAGCATATGAGCTTCAGAGAGAGTTCGACGAAGACAAGAGAACGACGGAAAGCTCTTACAACGAATATCTCGTACAAGCAAAACTTGATCCTCCACTTTTCAAACTCTTCTGGTCTTATTGCCGCGAGCACGATCTAAATCGAAGCAGCGGTATCAAATCCATTCTCACTAAATTTCTCTCAATCAATGTCTGACTTTTCATCTGACTTCAAATCCGCCTTGCCTCATGTCATCAAGTGGTCTGTTGGTGAAAACAAATTCGCTGAAGACAAGCTCGATGAAGATGGCAACCCCAAGTTTCCTAAGTCCCTCGCTCTTTTTATCCCGGTTGAAAGCATCACGGCTCTCACTGATCATCTGATGAATCTTGCTGATCAAAAGCAAGTAGCAGGCAAGGTCTGGGATTATGACAACAACGTTGAAGTTGAATTAAAAGGCGTTTATCTCAATGCTCCCGGCAAGCGTGGAGAGTTTGGGGACTTTGGCAATCTCAATCCAAACTCCCTAGCCCCTTCAGCAGATAACACCCCCTTCTGATTCATGGCAGCTCCTAACGGCCAATTGATGCCAATGGGCTGGCAAGATATTGACCCCCAATGCCAATTGGGGGTTGGTATCAGCAGAACAGGTGACAAAAGAGCAAAACTCTTTGACCTCAATGTCACCTTCCCAGCTTCCGTCAAACCGATGAAAGAAAGCATCAGGGCAGCATCAGCCAGACAAGCGAAAGCTTTTGCTAAGGCTCGCTATCCCAAAGCAACTTCAATCGAGATCCTCACGTACAAAGGCCGGTAAATAATGGATAAAGAACCAAACACTTCCAGCCGGAAGGGTCAATTTGAGTGTCCTGCTTGTTCTGCTTCTGGCCGCGGCCTAATCAGAGTGAAGGAATCCTTCCACCTCAAAGGTGGCATCACAAGGCGACGCAGAAGATGTACTGTCTGTTCCCATCGATGGTGGACTCTTGAAGGCCCAGAACTGTTGTTTGAGGTGCTCAATGGCTCGCTGCAATGGCAATTCTTGTCAAGGGATAAGCAGGAAGTTCTGCTAGAGAATCATCTGCTGAGAACACAGCTAAAGCAAAGGAGACAGGCATTCTGCACCCTCCTTTGTAAATTGCGGGCTGAACAAGACAAAACAAAGCGCCTTAGCCTTACGCCTAGCGAGGGGTCTTAATCATGAATGCCCGTGACGTTCTCAGGGAGCTTTGCGCCTCAACCATTACTCAACCTGATTTCAACCCTCTGGGGATTCCCGATATAAAAAATATCGCTCGCGAACTCAAGCAGGAGTATCCGGAGCTTTTCATCAGAGAGAGACTCAAGGGCACCTGGCTTGAGAATGATGTCGCGATAACCCTGCCAATCAGGCCCACGAAGCGGCTGGTCAATACGAACGCTGCGAAGACGAAGAGCCTCAATGGCGTCCTCTAATTCAGGGACGCCATTGGCTTGCAGTGTCAATAAATTATTAAGTTGGTTCTCTGCTTCTATCTGCTCTGGATCTATCGCTTTGACTGTTGGCGCAGCATTAACAACATCACAGGCAAGATCTACGTTTTCGCGCAAAGCCTCAATGAATTGATCTCTAACCCTTGATGCTTGAATGCCGCGCCCATAAAAGTCGCAGAATTTGTTTGCAATGCTCTGCAGATAGAAACCATTCTTCTGCTTTGCATAATTCATCCACCTGTCGCAGCACTTGCATTTAACTGCTCTTGAAAAGAGTCTGGTGACAGACCCTGCTCGGGCGTAACTATTGCGACGTGAATCGAGAAGGTTCTTTGCTTCCAAGTATTCCGCTTCTGTGATGAGCGGAACAGTTGAGCCAAGATTCTTTGGCAGTGTTCCTCTAAGGACTGGGTTGTGCATCCAACGCCGCATTCCTTCTGGGGTCCACTTATATCCATAGACCTTGATGACATTCGTTGAGTTGTATTCATTCTCAGCAAGCAGATCCCATAGCTCTCTGGCAGCCGCAAACTTTTGAGGGTGAGGAATGACATCGGGTGAAACGTATTTGTAGCCAAATGGAACAGATCCGCAGGCATAGTCTCCTGCCTTCCTTTTGCGCTCGATTCCGTTCTTGATGTTGATGGCTTTAATCATGCTGTCCACTTCATTGACTGAATCCATGACGCCTGCCAACAGCATGGCTCCAGGGTCAGCGATGTCCCCCGGAGTGCCATCAAGGAACTGAGTCTTGACACCAAGGCGAGCGCAGATCTTTAGGAACTTCTTGGTCTCGCTCTGCCTGGAAAGGCGGGCGTAGCTGATGGCAACAACCTTACGAACCTGTCCACTGGCTACCAGGCTTTGAAGTTCTTCCCATCCTCGACGCCTGACGCTTTCCTTGTAGGCAGATGCCCTCTCCTTGATCACATAGGTGCAGCCAGCCTCTGTTAGTTGGCGCAACTGCCCTTCGATGCTGCCGTCTTGCCCTTCCATCTTGGTGCTGACTCGCGCATAACCCAAGACTGAGTAGTCTTCGTTCATAACCCTTCCCCCGCAAGCGATCCCTCGGTACTGAATAGCCTAACTCACCACCTGATGAATTAGCTAATTCAGTAATGTGGCAACGCATGGCCGGATGGGGTGGACAGCATTGAAACTCAGACCCCATGGCCACAATCGACAAGAAGAAGTTTGGTGACTTCTTTCGATTCTTCGCTAACCAGCCTCAGCAGCTCCAAGCTCTAAGCCTTCTCTATGAAGAGATGCCCAAGGCCCTTCTTGATGACCAATGCGACTGGATCAGGAGATACAGAGAGAAACCGCCAGCGCCTCCCACCGGGTCATCAGATCTACCGCCTGCGGCTATCGATCTGATCTGTGAATTTGAAGGCTTCAGGGCAAACGTGTATGACGACGGCGTAGGACAGCCAACAATTGGCTATGGCTCGACCCATTACGCGAACGGTGAGAAAGTTGCTTTTGGCGATCCCTCAATTACTGAGCCAGCCGCTCGCGCCTTGTTGATGGATGTTGCAGAGGAATACTGGAAGATCCTGGGCAGCACAATTCCTTTCTGGTCAGAAATGAACAGCAACCAACAAGGGGCTCTATTGAGTTTTGGTTACAACCTTGGGCCGCACTTCTTTGGCGCTCAAGGCTTCAGCACGATCAGCCGCCTGCTTAGCGATAAGGACTGGTCAGGCGTCCCAGCGGGCTTGCTCCTTTACGTCAACCCAGGAACTTCAGTAGAGGCAGGGCTAAGACGCCGCCGCCTCGCCGAAGGGGAGCTTTGGAGCAGCAAAGCCTGACACTCTTACTCGTCGCCCTTAATTATCTTCTCTACGTCTGTTTTCTCGTAGTCTTCCGAACTCAGTTTATCCACTAATTCATCTCGCTTCGTTTGAGCATCATTGCCCCGCTTAACCGTCTCCCGGTTTTCGTAGGTCGCCATCAAGAGCGCAGCTTTTTGAAAATCAGCTTTATTCATGGAGTAACTGTTGCACTCCCTACGCTAACGCCTACGGCATTGAAGGCAATATTGGTAGCATTGAACGTTGTTCCCGCAGGCAACTCCTGATCTGGCGTTTGCCCTGTGGGGAAAGTAGCCGGGAAAGTGAACGTAATGTCAACAGGATTATCTGTGGTGGTATAAGGAGGATCTGGTGCCGTG